>Ga0179593_1281804_pt1 | contig 19478 bp, 12 predicted proteins | sample CZODoug2_1_08_16_FD_185931 | JGI IMG/M metagenome (GOLD analysis project Ga0179593, IMG submission 185931) | Vadose zone soil fungal communities from Angelo Coast Range Reserve, California, USA - CZODoug2_1_08_16fungal (PacBio error correction) | ecosystem: Environmental > Terrestrial > Soil >...
CACCGGGAAGCTTCATCGCGATCACCAGCCGCAGGAACGCGTTTGTGGAAGGAGTGTTCGACCTGAATGAGGGGGGCACAAGACGTCTTAACAAAGAAACAAAACCAGAGGGGATCCTAAGCTCGAAGAGTGGAAAATACTGAATGAGGGAGTGTCAGGCTTGTCGAAAAACTGTAGATCTTCCAAAATAAGGTTGGGATCTGCTGCTCTAGTGGGGGAGTCAGACGAAAGCTATTATAGTAACAAAGGGGAGAACATTAAGAAAACCCTGAGCGAGGCTTAGAAAAAAAAATTGACATACGAATGTCAAACACAATAAGATCGGGGGACTCAAGAGGTTCCTTCAAAAGAAAAAAAATAACTGCACCAAAAAACACATTGGTTTTTACGACATCAATTGAGTGGGAAACCTCAAACACAAACACACCCCCAAAAAAACACAAGAACAATCTCCGCTAAAGAAGTAAAAAGCCTGACTTTTCTTACTAATGAAAAGACTGAAGATCAAGTTATGAAAGCGAAGTCCTAACAGACATACTGTTATAAAAAAACAATCCAAAGGCAATAACATAGAAAGAAGAGAAGAGCAAATGGAAGTCAGACTAACCAAAAAGGGCCTCAAAAGGAGTGGCAAATGCCGAGGGTACTCACAAAGCAGACTTAGGGAAAAGAAGAGATTGGCAGCCCGACCAAAAGATGGGTAAAGCTCCTAAGTCAACAGAGAACAGATGACACAATTTGAGACACCTCCTAAATTACCAGGGAGACATGGGCGCGATCAAAGAAGAGGGGGTTACAGGAGGCATATCGAAGGAATAAAGTCATGTTAGTGGGAAGCTGCGGGCCGCGACGGAACCGAGGGGAAAAAAAAAGGAACTGTGCGTCATGCAGCGATCGCTAGGAAAGGATCTCGTTTCTAGGGACACGTAGATGTGAGGAGCGGGGCTCTCGAGGGACACTTAACAGGATACAACAAAAGTCAGGTTAAACCATAAAAATGACGGATCTCGAATAATAAAAGCCCGAAGCTACAAAAATGGATGGGATGGATCCCTTTCAGAGCTTTTCCGACAGGACGAGGCGCCAGAGAGACCATTCACCTGGACAGATCAGTAAAAAGTAGATCGAAAAGGCCTCGTAAATACAACCGGGTTCGAGAAGCTAATCCGGGACCTCGGAGCACTTTGGTCATAAAAGCTAAGAAAAAGAAGGAAGCGACGAATGGACACTCAAAATCCGGCCAGTCTACGGGGGGTCTCATCCCTCCCGAAGAATAGAACGGAGACGCAACAATATCACAGGTAAGGGGCAAGCAAGTAACATAAAACTTAAAAGACGAAGCTAAAGACCCAATAAGTTTATGCACAAGGGATGGGTGCATTAATGGTATAAGAAGAACACTACGCAAATGATAGTCACGGGGCGATTCTTTTGGAAGGTAGCGGGCACTATGGGGGGAGGGACCTCTCTATGGATCATCATCACTGAGATGACAAGGAGCATTCATCTGAATAAACGAACTGCCTCAATCTGCATCGGCTCTGACTAAAGCGACTCCATCCAAGGGGCTGGTTAAGTATAACAGGGAACAATCATTTTTGTATCCTCTCTGGTTAAGGGGGGAACGAAGCTTACGTCACCCAAGGTTGGACAAAGTAAAGTATGCAATAGCTGCAAGGAACAAAAAACCATACTATCATCAGAGAATGTCGTCAGGGGATGGGGTACAAAGCAAAGCCAAATTGAGGCAAAGCCGTCGCTGACGGACTTCCGATAAGGCTGGACTCGAGGAGACGGGAAGTTAGGGGGAAAGCTGTGATAAAAAAGGGTGAATAAAGAGGAGCGCGGATCTCGTTAAATTCGGCGAAAAAAGAATGAGAAGGGAAAAAGAAACCATTGCGAACGAGAGGACACTCATATTAAAAAGGAAGGACGGGAGGACGTGTTTGCTAGGCGGTGCATAGTTGAGGATGCGGGGTGGCAAAAAAGTGCGAAGAGAGTGAAACTGCTGAGGTAATATACCTTAGGGTGAGAAAGAACAAGGTGATACAGACGTAAAAAAGAAGAAAGGTCAAGGACCAAGCCATAAACCAACAATGGTTGTAGCTTATGGGAACAAGAGTGGGGATTCCTGTGTTTCAAGTGTGAGACAAGATATGAGAAGATGACATTCCAGGAGTGGCTACAGACGAATGTGGCGAGGCGGGGGAATCCTCGAGAAAGGCGTGAAATGTGGGAAACAGTAAGGAAGATGCTTTTTAGAGAAAATGCTCGACTCCTTAAACGCATTGTGGGAAGATACGGGTACTCGCAAACGCACCCCGTTTGAATTCATTTTGCGAGAAGCATGAGAACCGAATCACTGGAGTGTGCTGAGACAATTCAAAAAATTATGAGAGTCGTGGGGGGTGGAACGACCTGGGCAGCTTCCGCCGACCGCTGGTAAGAAAAGAGTATTGGGGGGACAATTCCTTGGCGCTTCGAAACTGTTAAATAAAAATCAGGGCACGCTGCCTGCGAAAGCGTGTTCTATTTCATAGGGGGGGGAGAAAATGGAGGGTCTATTTGCATGGCGCCGAAACAGGTGGTAGACCCTATGCCAGACGCAGCAGACGCGAAAGACATGTTTCTAGAAAGCACCGAAAACCTGTGCGGTTAGCCAGGCGAAAATGAAAAAACCCTTTGGGCATTAGTGGAGAGGAAGCTGGGAAGGGCTAAGGAATCCGTGTTCAATCGGGTCACGGGAACAGGGAAGGAAGGGAGGTCTCTGACGGAGAACGTCAGGCTTGTGCGGGGCAACGCGGACTAAAATTATCCGCAAGCACATACGAAAAGAAGGGAATGAGAAGCAGAAACAATTTCTGTGCAGGATAGTGAAATACTCTACAACTCTATTCGTCTTCAGGGGAAGGTCATTTGGTGTTGGGGGGAAGAACGCTCGAGAGGGGGTTCATAAAGGTTAAAAAAGTTGTCAGAACCAGAGAGAGCACCGGGAATAAGTACGCTCATCGAGAAATCATCAAGGCGTTTTAGTTACTCGGTAAGGGGGGAAGGTGCGCCGAAGCAAAAAATTCTTAAAACGCCGAGAGGAAAGAGAGGAGACGCCAATGCAGGGCAATTGTCAAAGAAAAAGTTAAGTCTCTGAAAACGGAAAGTTGGACGGGATCCAAGAAAGCATCTTCGCACCGCGTGTAAAAGCACGTAAAAGAACAATATAAAAAAAACAACGGGCAGGATTAAAAGAGAAAGATGTCGGGTAAGTGTCTGTCTACTTTCCCACCGCAGAAGTGCTCCATAGACGGCTAAAACTTTGGCCACGCGTGTCAGGGGAAGTTTGTAATCGCCTGAATGGAGAAGACAATGTGGATTCGGGTCGAAACATAGTCTTCTCAATCAATGCACTTGGCGAAGGAGGTTCTTCACAGTAGCGTCCAGAAAAGAAGGATTAGGGTGGGGGGGTCTCTAATGATGCAAAAGCAAAAGTGGGAAACTAGAAGGTAGACAAAACTCTAAAGCGCGCCCTCGAATGCCACTTTTCTATCGGAGTAGTAAAAGAAAAAACATGGTCACCCCTCTGCGCACGATAGATTTGCTGGATAAATCTGGAAGGACTGGCACAGAAAACTTGCGCGCGTCAGCGGAGAGGGGAGCTGGGGGCTTGGGGAGGGGCGAGTGCCAAAAGACCGAGTTCTTCATTCAAACGGAGCATAAAACACAGGCCTGAATTCTCGGGGAATGAAGGAGGGGGGAAGGGCTTGAAAGGACGATCTCCGTGCAAAGCCCAAAATGGAGACATGTCCGATGGTGATCTGGGGACACACCGGACGCATTATTTCTAGATAAATTTCTTGACTAAGGTGGAAGGAGGAGGGGAGAACTGTAATAGGGTCAATATGGTCGCCTATAGGAGCTTGAAGAAGAAAAAGCGTTTCATAGTAAATAGAAAAACTCTATAATGAGAGGGGGGAACCAGCCGTTGAGGAAAAACCATATCTAGACTAGCCACTAAGGTTGACCCAAGTCGAGGGGGAAAAATTTCCGGGGACTTCAAAAAAAGGAAAAGGTTCTCACTAAAGCCAGGAAAGATAATCGGAACAGTGCAAATAAACCGCCAAAACTCTGATTGCTAGGATAAAGAAAACCCAATCTTCCGTGAAAGCACCTTCTGACGAACTCGGATCTGAGATGAATGAATTAGTAAAAAAGAAAATTGCACCAGACCAAGCATAGTCCTTTTGGACACTGCCAGCGCAGCGACTGAACACTCCGTAAGAGAGTATTCACCAATAAAGGAAATACTGGTAGAACCAAAAAAAGGCTCGATCGATTCTGGAAAAGGGAACTACCACCATTGAGGAAAGGGGGATAACCTATCGCACACTGGTTGTCGGGATGTTCTGTTCGCTCAGGGAACCCGTTTCGGAGAAAATCACGCAGAATAGGGGGTCTTTCAAGACAAAAGAGCTCCTACGAAACGATGCACTCCACAGGACCAGCCTCAACCAGAGAACACGGAGGAAGTTTGCAGGCTTTCAGAGTTCGGTGAGAGTTCGCCACTACCTCGGGGAATGAAGATGGGGGTCTCGAGAGTAATCAGCTCAAAAAGAGAGACGCTTCTTTGAATCCAGATCATCCTAGCCCTGGAATTCAACCTTAATTGGAGAGAAGAGCGGAGAAGGAAATGAGGAAAACGAGAGGATGGTCGCCAGCATGGCTGCGAAGTTGTTACAAGCGGGGGGGGCAGACAGAAAAAATTGAGTTCGATCGGCGTTTTCCCAGCGATCTCACATTTAGAACGAGTTGGGGGGGAAAGTTCGTTGTTGTAAAGGTTCAGCGGTGGGCGTCCCCCAAAAGTCTTGTAAGACTCCCACCCAGACCGCAGGAGAGCATAAAAGGGTCGAGGCAGGGAAGGAAAGCCTTGAGAAGCGTGTGCCGATCAGGATAAAAAAAGGTGCTCTTGAGGGGCTTATTATCAGGGACGGGTTGCATGTCAAAATGGCATAGAGGATGCCAACCTCAAAGACCGACAAGGAAATCTATGGCTGTACTCCTCTGGCCACTGTCAAAGTAACAATATTTGTGCTGTCTGCAAAGCGTTCCTGCTGATCAGGGGGGGCATGGAGTGGGGGAGGAGCTCTGATTTTGAGGCTCTGCTGGCTGTTTCTCGGGCTTTATCAGGGGGGGGTCCCGGCGACTGAACAGGGGGGTAGGAAATATCGGTCTAAAAACTGGCAGGTTGCGGAAGAACACCCAGGCCCTTAGCGGGGGGGAAAAAGAGCGAGGGATCCTCGCCCGGTTATACGCCTGGCGAAGAAGAGTTTCTGCGGACGGGGGTGAAAATGAGTTTAAGCATAGGAACTCTGCGAAAGGAACGATCTTCAAAAGGAGCTTCAATAACCATTTCTGGGCGCTGGGGAGGGGGCGGGGCTTACGCGAATTAGATCGAGTTGGCCATGGGTGGGCCGTCCGCTTACTCCGCAATTTCTAGATCGGGAAAGGGAGGAAGAAATCGCAGGGGCGCCGCGACAGAGCGCCCCTTCGCAGCGCTCAAACGGCGGGCAGACACGTGAGACCTTCTTAGTGGGGGGAAGAGGGGGAGTACTTCAGTCTGATCATGCAAATGCCCTTCAATCAACACACGCACCTGCGGAAACCTGATCTGAGCATGGAAAAAGGCTGTGATAACGGGCAGGGCGATCGGTGTTTAGATTGGGCTTCCAACGTGATAATGAACCAGTCCTAATGTTAGGAGCTGTAAGAGGCCTTGGAACAAGGAAAGGGTTCTGGAAAATGGGCGGCAGCTACTTCTGAGCGAGGCGTGTCGGAGGGATTGTTTGGACGTCGCGCATTGACGACACGCCTGGAAAACGCGGTGTTACGGAAGCAGTGAGGGGCTTCTTGGGGGCCAACGGGAATCGGGAGCGCTGTTGGGGGTCGGCTGATCCCATGTGTCGGCCTGATCTGGCAGGAAAGTCTCTTCGGCGTCCAACTTCGTAAGCGCACACCGAACCTAACGGGCATGCTGACGGGTACGGCAGACGGTCTTGATTTGTGCAATCTACACCTGATGGGGTGGGGAGGGGACACCCCTAGGCACGTTTGTGGGGAACGTTGTCGTCGGCGGGCCGGGATCCCGACGCATAGGGCTTTTTTCGCAGCCCCATTCACCATGGGAAAATCTGGTTTCTTAGAGGTGCTTCGTGGAATCTTCGCCCGGGTCTTTTCGGCTAACGTACAGGCGTTGCTGCATATAAACATTGTACGTAGGGCTCACCATCGAGCCGGCGCCATTCATAAAAACATTAGCTGCAGATCTTCCGTTGAAGATCGATGGCAACAGCTATTAAGAGACGTAACGTCGAGGAGGAAATCAGGGTGTGAGAAGTTTTGAACAGCGAATAGCGGCAGAGGGCGACCGGATGGGGAACCAAGAGGCGGCAGTCCGTGACGAAAGCCGCTTCTCGGTCGCATCGCGAAGGAAAACACACTTTATTAGTAGGAGAAGGAGATGCTAAATCCGGAGGCACCGAGTCAAAAAAACGAAAATCCTGTACAAGGAGGGTATCGATGCCTCTGGAAACCCGCGCTCGCTGTTGTAAAACACGCCAAACCTCGTTCGAAGCCGCAAACGACGTAAATCGAAGAGTCAACTGGTGCATAGACTGGTGGACGAAACACGGGAAACTGGCCAAACTACAGGGGTGGGCTTGGGGCGAGGACGAGGGTGAGCGCTTAACGCTCCAAGCCGTAACACTGCGCAAGCATGGAGAACATATTTCAAATATCTTCAAGAAGTGAGAAGAACTGTGAAAAGAAATCCGATCCTAAGATAACCGGCCCCAGCACAGAGAACACAAAAAGTGACAAACGAGGTTTGGGTAAAAAAAAAAAATCATGGGAGGTAGACCACACGATACGCAAAACAAAGGTACAAAAACGCTAAAAAGCGTCAGGAGCTTGTGGCAGGGACGAATTAAAAGAAAAATCCTTCATCGCAGGCCTAAACAGAGTGGGTATAAAAGAAAATCACCAGGACCCAGACCCGAACCAAGCACCTGAAGGGGAGGCTGGAACCAAGTTGAGAGATGCGTGGGGCAGCTAAGGGACCACATCATTCGAAGAAAATCACTAAGTGAATACGCAAAGGAGAAAGAAAAACGGGTAACTCCAAACAGAACGGCTGACGAGTCACATTTTAATACCCGTAACACCGAGCTCCTGCTCTCTAAAGGTCATCTGGGGGGTAAAAATGCCGAGAGATAAAAACGGCGGGGGTGAGGCAGATCATCTTCCAGGTCAAGGGCAGACGAGTACATATGGAAAAAAAACTAAAGTGGGAGGAAAGCCAAATGCGAAGACTGGCGCTCTTGGAATGCACAGATGGCGTCATCGTCACAGAGAGAACGGAAGGGCGTACCAGGAGGACCACAATGCCACGCTGATGATCAAGAAGCCTACACCGCCACGCTCCAGCCCCTGAGTGGGGTATTGAAGCATGGCAGTAGGAACTAACAGGCCCGAGCGACCCCTGAAAAAGACACCTCTAACTATCACAGGGAGCCTTAGAAGTGACCGCTCGAAAATTCAGAAAGCCGCCGTCCAAGGGTGTCCGAGAGCCCGTTTAAAAGCACATCGACAAAATTGCGGCCGCGCCGATTATCATCCCACCGGGCCTTTCCTCTTGGACCCTCTCACAAAAAAGAGCAAAGAAAGCATAGCAAAAAAACTCAGGACCTGAAGCCCCAAAAAAGGCAAGCGCTGCAGGCCGCGGATTCATAAGCCACTCATGGGTCTGGCAACGCTAAAATGAAATATGCATTCGAAAGGGGGGAAACGATTGTCGACACGTGAGGTTGGGCAATGAAGACCAAAGGCTAGGGCGACATTAAAACCATCCCAGGCACGCAGACAAAATAAGACCGATAAAGCTCGCAACGACGGCCTCAAGCTCATTGCCAGACAGATCGCGGACTCCATCCGCTGGAGAGAGGGGAACGTACCCTCATTGGTTGCGCCGAAAGATTGGACATCAAAGAAGAAAGTCGAAAAAGGTCATGAGAGATCTGACGGAAGCCCGATCGAGCCTACAGATTGGAGTCGGTAGGTAGTTGTAAAAAAATAAGGGGACGACATCGAGGCGCGCCTTCAAAAGTAAGTCTACTGTGGGAACTTTAGGGGAGGCAGATAGGAGATCAGGGAGAGACGGAGCTTAAGAGATTGAGCCCTGGTCGCGAAAAATTAAAGACCGTAGAAATGCTAAAAGAAGCCTACGAACAAAAAAGTAACCTTCTACTGTTCTCTTTGAAGCTAGTTCTGATGTGGGAGCGAAGACTTCTCTAAAGGATGGGGGGAACTAAGCTGCAAGACAAAACCGGGCCGTTTATTGAAACAAAGGGGAGAAAGTATAAAGAACTGGGGTCACAGCACCACCTAGAAAAATGGTGTCGAATAGGAGAAAGGGCGATCCGGTTTGTAGTGTGGGGATAGCCAATCGATCAGTCTGAAGACAGGACTGTGTAGGAGAAAAACGGAAGGGAACCGAGGCGTTTGAATCAGGCTAGCACTTGCGTGAAGCGTTCATCTGTCCGGATTAGAAGTGTATACCGTAAAATTGCTCAACGACGATTCATGAAGTTCCTCCGAGTTCAAGGAGATGGCATTGACAGGAGCTGAAAACCCGCCATTAGGCAGAGAACAGGAGGAAGGACGCATGACCTTCTGGCCGATCTTGTGGAATGGCAGAAATCGCAAGGGAAAACCTCGCGAAGTAAGATGGCAGAAAGAGGGGGCAAACCTGTCAACGTTCTGGCGGAGATGAGGGGGATAGCATATGGAGAATGGGCTTGGAGCGTGTGACGGGGTCAAAGAGGACCTTTCGGGGGAGGGGGAAACAGATTCGCGCGACCAAAGGCATTTGGAGACCCCTATGACCCAAAAATACTGTCGGAAAAGGATACGTATCGGAATGAAAACATCCCGGGGGCGTCTCAAAAAAGAAATGGAAACCTGAACCTGTGGGCCTGGGTAAGGGAAGCGCTTTGCAGAAAAGGGGGGTCAATCAGGCGAACCGAGAAGTACCGCTTGTTCGCTGAACTGAAGCACGGAGCAGGTTGAGAAAACGGGGGGGGACGGTCCTCAAGGAACGAGCCCTAGACGAGAGGGAAAAAACGCGCGCTGGGACTGTCCATTATTACGTTCAAGGCGACGCATCTGTAGGTAAACCGAGGGGGCCTTGGCAAGGTTTTGATTGAGAATGGAATGAAGAAACCTTTGCATCGATGTAAGGGCGACAGGTTGTCCACAGAATCCGCAACCTGGAAGAATATCATCATCGTGCTACACAAAACTAAAAAGGGGCATGTATGAATCTTAAGGAAATCTCGCGCACTGCATGCTTTCCAGATAGGAAACTTCTCCACCTCAATTCAATTGAACGCAAAGGGAAAGAGGAGATTAAAGAAAAGGGGGACTCGTGCGAAACATCATGCGCACTGCCGTTGTCACAGGCGACTCACTGCAACGCATCTCTCTGACACCAAAAACACCAACCTTAGGAGAAAGGTATAGTGCGGGTTACGGAGAGAAAAGGCCACCAAGCGCATTGCTCATAGAAACCAACTGGTAGCACATCTCACACTGTTAAGGTGCAAGAAGCGAAGTGAAGCTGAGGGGGACAACTGCGGGGAGAAACGCTCGCCTAAAAGCAATGCAACAATGACTAGAAGCACATCATTAGCACTTACGCGGGCAAAAGGTCTGATATTGCGCAATGATGCGCATCGGGGGGATACAGTGAAGTAGAAGGGGAAGAAAAAGCGTACAGCGAAGAAGCTGGCCAACGGGGGGGAGGGTAGGGGAGGAAAAGAGAAAACATGGCAAGGAGAACGCGGCGCCCCCTCCGAAGAGTTTCGTCAGAAAAGGGGAGTGCACTAATCCTTAAAGACCCTTGACAGAGTACCGCTGGACTGAGGGGAGAAATTCTTGGGGAAAAGGCCTGACGGTCCTACAAGCCACGGCTGCGAAGTCAGCGAAAAAAAGAGGGGAAGTTCTCGGGAACGGTCCCACGGGAGATGAAACGGCGTGAGTAGGAAAGCGCAGGCAGCAGGAAACCAGCCCAGAGAAAAGGGTCATGTCGCTGGTTATAACAGCAATGGCGAATGTCCTATGAACCGGGTACGGCCGGGAGAAGTCTTCGTGAGAGGGCTAGAACAATTCTATTAGACTCGAATCTATCCGGGGACCCTCCAGGTCCTCGTGAATCAAACCGCTCGCCGTGAATTACCATCTCGGTGTAGGCCCACGATCGGAGAAATCCACGGGAAAGGGTGGGGGAAGACAATAGCTTCAAGATAAAAGTTCGCGATCCATGCCCTCTCGTGCCTCGGCCCAAAGATCGGCAAAAAGGGGGGGTGCGAAAGCAACACCGCTTTTGAGAGTATGCAAGTTCGCACCACTCAGGGGAAATCACCTCTAGGGGGCGAACTCTTAAAAGAGGAAAAAAGTTGGAATATGTCGGAATCAGTCAGGAGAGAAAGGAATAGCCTGAATCGGGAAAAAACGACTGCACCCAGTGCGAGTGCTCGCGGGTCCCACGAAATATCACAACTCCTAGAAAACAATGCCGGGCATATAGACCACGACGGGACAATCTTATGGGGGCGTTCTCAATGCATCGTGCGCACAAAACCGCCGGATAGATTGCTCACCCTATAGCACACATGGGGGGAGTTTTGTCAAGAAGAGTATGGGCGCAGGCGTAGAGAAACACTTTAAATTCGAACAAATACAAATCTCAGCTTTTTGGTTTGCCGCGATGAAATAGAGCTCTCATGAAGAAGAACAAATAGATCAAGACGTCAACTATCGGACAAACGCGAGGGACGGGCGGTAAGAGCTTAGGAAGTTGGAGGAAAACATCGGCTTTCTTACAGGGTCTGCTAATGATAAAAAGAGAAGACGCGATGCTCTCGGAATCCCAAAAAACACGTAAGCGGATTAAAACGAGGAGAAAATCAGCGATTTAAAAAGTAGAGTCGCTACACGAGGCGGCCAAATTGTTGCAATGAGCTTGTTCCGCGAAGACGGAGAATATCGGGAGCTCGATCGCGTCCTCAGATGCATCTCTTCAACATGGGGGAGAGAAAGGGGTCGTTTGTCTTGCACGAAGTGCCATCGGGCAAGACACTGCTTTGGGAAAAGACCTAACAAACCCACTTGGGACTACTATCGTTTCTGAGCAAGCAGATCAAAGAGTTAGGCAGTAAGGCTTGCAATTTCCGGGTCGTGCTTGAGGGGTTCAAGGAAAAAGAGATTCGTTGCCTGGAAACAACTCAGATCCTGTGCATATTAAAAATTTGACACACCAAAGACTCGCGACATCGCATCTGGCGTGGGAGAGGTAAGCTTGACAAGAGCTGTGCAGAAAAAGTAAGTGTTTCTTTCAAATGAGAGACGCTGCCGGAGAGAAAGAGGGTGCGTGGGGGGGGGTATTTAAAAGAGGATGTGGTTGTCGGCGGGGCTGCTTTATGAAAGGCTGGTTATTCTGGGAACACCGCTCCGCACGTGGGCTTTAGCCTAGGAGAAGAAGGGGGCCATTGGTGGCGTCGATTGTCTCAAAGAACGGACTGTGACATGGCGGCTGCGTCGCACGCTAGTGATCGAGGGGGAACAGAAAGTTTCTCGGACGGCGTTCGTGAGGAGGAGGGGGGCAACATGAAAGGCTCGCTTGAAACTTGCGGCACCAGGGATAAAGCAATCCTCAGAAAAACTCATTCGGTGCGCGTCGTTTGTTGTCAAAACTGGTCTCTCGCTAGAGAGGCGTTAACGAGGGGGGAAGGTCAAAAAGGTTACGCTACCGCACTGTCTATCGTCGGGACTCTTCCGCAAAGTCAGAAGGGTGGATGAAAAATAGAAGAATATCTCCGTCTCACTGGAGATAGGGGTTGAAGACAAACAACGTTCCGATTGTGTTGGACTGAGGGCTTAATCGTCGAGGCAATGCCTCTGATCTACCGAAACATTAAAAGAAGGGAGAAATGAAGAGAGGAGGAAGGGCCCTATGCTGAGCGCCGCTCTTGTGTGAAAAATGGCTTGAACATCAACGTGCTCGGAAAGCTGTTTCTTCGGCTGGGGGAAGGAGGGAAGGGGAAAAAAAGGGGGTATGATCGGCCTCTATTCAGGGTGTGAGCGCGCTGGCGCTGCGGTGTACTGAGAGGGGAGTGACAAACTAAGGGGGGCTTCACGCGGGTGGGAACGTCCTCCGTAGCGGTCTTGTGGGCGAGGAGTACTGTGGCCGGGGTAGGTTTTCGGTCTGGATCACCTATTGGGGAGCCTTCTCCTGGGAAGGCCATTCTAGAGGAGGTTCCTTAGGAAAACAAGCTGTTAATTATTCCGTCGTCGTCGTTCGCTGCGGTGTAATATACTAAAGGGGGGAGGGTAAAAAAAACCTCGTTGGGAACTGTGTGTCAGTGGGGTTGTCTGGCGCCGGGGGTATAAGAGAAGATCTCTTGAGGAGGGAGACGGGGTATATCAAGTTGCAAAACGAAGGGCGCCCTGTCCTTGAATGAGGGGAGCCATGGGAGCTCTCCGCTTTCAGGAGAGCTGGACGCGGATCACAACTCTCTCGACGAAACCTTGACTAGGAATTCCAGTCGGCTCGGTTAGACATCAAGGCAACTAGTTACCTACTTTCCCCGTCTTGCTGAGCGGCGAAGACGACAGGTGGGGAGTGTTAACGGAACTCTCCTCTGCCCCTGTCAGGTAGGCCACTAATGCACCCTATAATCGCGTAGGGTGCCGGGGGAACAGCGCGAGTCTGCGGGGCATCTCTATCGAAAACAATGTGAAAAGAGAGAGATGACGCAAGCCGAGGCAAAAAGCGTCAAACAGGAAAAAAGCTTCAGGGGGGGGAAAGGGTCGTGGTCGACCTGAACCCAGTGCACGAAGGCGCTTTGAAAAACTACAGAAAAAACACAACTTCTAGGAAGGGGAGACACCTCGAAGAGCTGGGAATCACTGGTACCCCCGAGATAGGGCATCAAAAAGGGTGAGGACTCGATGGTTAGTCCCTGAACGCGCCGCAGTCGACCACGGGCAACCGCAATTACAGCGGTCGCGATACTGCAAAGGGGAGAAAAAAGACAGCACAGACATAGACTGGAAGTACACGAGAAGGCTCCATCGCCTAACGACAAAAACACTGGGAAAATTTGGGGGGGGAGCCCATCATGTCGAGATCACAACTCGGATCCGGGGTCAAACGCGACTCAGAAAGCTTACCTGGTGGAGCAAAGAAAGGAAAGGAAAAAGAGAGGGGCCTGCCCTCGCAGGGAAAAAAAATCTTTTTAAAAACTCCACCAAAGGACCAAGCAAGGCCCAAAATAATCTCAATTAAAGGGGGGGGGAAAAGTAACTAACAGCGGTCGAGCAATTCGTGGGGGCAATAACAGCGAAAGGGAACATCCAGCGCCATCTAGCACACGAAGTCGGGAAGACCATAAAAAATTTTTTCCAGCTCTACGCCACCGCCTCGACCAAGAAAGGAGGAATAGCACGGATCCACGATCACACAGAGCGCACAGTGGGAGAGAGAAAAAGCATATTGTTAAGAAAAAGATTTAGGTACGCGAGAGTGACTTTGGGTTGAATGAGGAAAAAAGATGGCAAGACTAATTACAAGACATCGTCCAACAAAAAAGACTGGACGGGCTTCACGCACGAAGAGATGCGAAGGGCATACTTTTCTATGGAGAAAGTCGTCTTACAAAGCGAATTTGAGATGGGGGGAAAGGTCACCAGGAGGGCATCACCATGCAACGACATGATCAGCTAATAAGGGGAAGCCGCCACTCTCCAGCAAGGAGGGTGTATGGAATCAAAGTGTCCGAGAGGGAAGGACCTCAACAGAAATCGACCAGGACGCCTCGCAACAGCCGATTCCACCTGTCTCATGGCTCAAAAAGGAGACTCACCCGGCAGATGAAGCCACCTCCGACAAGGTGCAATCGAGGGACCTGTGTCGGTCCATCGACACCCAAGGCCTGCCGGCCGCCGGGAAGAAAAACACCTGCCGTTCTCTTGTTCCATCAATAAACACAAGAGAATACAGAAGCTGGGGTCCTCCACCAGCATAACTACCTTAAACACCCAAACTGCAACTAAAGCGAAAAAGGAGGGAAAACTAACAAATAGGGAGCACCTCTATTTCCAGGGGATGGCCGACTGAAAATATTCAGAAAACCTAAGTAGAGGGAGTGAAGTGTTTTGGGCCAGAAAATATGCCAAGGAAAAGAAGGCGCATTCCCATAGACAAGAAATAAGAGAAAAAGAAGCAGACATTATCGTCAAAGACGTCCCAATGCGGGCATGACTCTCGAAGAAGTCGCTTCGCCGCCAGGAATGTTGTTTCTTAGAGGAGGGGGGCTGTACCCGCAGTGTTGGCCAGAAAGGATGGCCAAGAAAAAAAAAAGACGAACTCGGAGGGGGCAAACGGGGGAATGATATTCAAGCGTAGGTGCCCCCACGAAGAATCGAGTCCTCAATAGGCATTGCCATGTTTCCCAAGACGCAGGCCCTGCGGCCGGCACGCGGCGCTGAACGGAGGTATTCAGTACTCCGGAAAAGAGATTTGTGAAGGTGAATGCATTAGCTATGAGATCTTGATTCGAGATCAGACGCGGCGCGGATCGAGTGCACTGAGCTGGAAAACAAAATTACTAGAAATACAAGTAATTGAGAAAAATAGCAATCCTAGCGCCTAAGGAAACAGGAGCTTGTCTAGCACTGGCATTCAGGGATGGATTGCTGTGGATCTCGAAGATCAGCGATCTAGGGGCCCCCTCGCGGTACATAAAAAAAAGAGTGGCGAGTGAGTTCTCATACAATGCTAAAAAGGAAGGCGAACCCGCTTTCATACCAAAGAAAAAGAGTTGTGAGAGAGTAATAGTATGATAAAATAGATCCGGGGTGTCGGTTCGCTCCCGTCGCGCTGGCGGAGGCCCATAGGGGGGGTCTATCCACCTGTTCGAAGGGCCGGTGAAAGATGCGGAGAAAATTTTGCAGCCGTTTGGGGGGGGGGAAAGGGAAAGGGGCATATGCCGTTGCGTACATTCAACATTGAAATACTACGATGACTTAGTTCCTCCAGGGAGTCAGACTCTAGGAAGGGGAGAGAGCGGGAAAAATCATACTCCGCAGTTCATCTCTTGAAGCAGGTAGAAGGAAATTCTGAATCTTCTTGTTGTCGTGGGCCAAAAGAATTTAGAAGGTTCTGACTAAAGTTATATTTCAGAAAGAGAAAGCGATGGTTGGGCAACCTTTCCGGACGTGCCCTGACGGCTGGGGGAAGAAAAGCTATTTTCAGCGGCAACTGATCTTGTGAGAGGGACAGATGAAATTCAAGTGGACCGATTGATTTGAGCGCGCAACAAAATGGGGCGTGTGGGAAAAAGTGCATCTCCATGCAGAACTGGCGCACTGCTACGAAAAAAAGGTAGTTAAAAATAACCATCAGACAGTGGAGTAACTATCACAATCGAAAAACTTGCAAGACCACTTGTTGGTCTTTGGTTGTAGCGCGCGTTCGCCGAAAAGGTGAAGAGCAAGGAAGAATACGAGAAGTACCTGCTTTGGTTATCGGAGTACGCAAGAACTTCTCGGCAACAGGGAGGGGTCAAAGAAAGCTACCATCTCTCAGAAACGCTAAGTGGGCGGCAAAATTCGGGCGCACTCTCGCAACTCGATTAGGGTATCCTCTGTTTAACGGGACAGGGGTTGATGAAAGGAAAATCGATCTACCTTTGGAGCAGGGAATCTCAATCGTTGTAGGAAAATTCCGCAACGGTACCAAGGGACATCATCAAAAAAAAGATCATCAGGAGGGAATTTGGACTAGGATGAGATATGCAAGACTAGACCTTGAATGGAGGGACACCTATTCGAACTGGCTTGCTCGACCACAAGGGACATTGCAGGAAAAGGGCTGTAAGAGGAAAAAAAGAAACTTCACCCGTGCGAGTGGAGGCAACAAATTTCCTCCGAAGGAGAAAAAGTTCTCCTTGTGGAAGAGCAGAACCCCCGCATCTCTCAAAAAAAAAAACACTTATTAGGAGAAAGAGAGGGAGGGGGGTCCTTGAGAGAAAGAAAAAAACAGTCGCATTGCCAAATGATGGGGGCTTTAACAGATTTTTACTAAAGAGTCAAGGGGTGAAGGGTGCATCAAAAGTTCAAGCTAATGGCATGCCATTGAAAGGAGGGGGAGATCAAAAAGAAAAATCTAATCGTCTGCAAGGAAAGTCAAGGGTAAGAGCGATAGTAGTCAACTGTACGCGTCCAGGAACGCTGTTCTGACTGTGGGGGGAGAGGGGTATCTCAAAGGGGTAAAGGGGGTCTTATTTCGACAAACGACTGGAGCATAGACATATAGTGAAAAATTCTTCGCGTCTGAAACAACCCATTAAACCCGGCACACGAGGAGGGCCACCTTCATAGAGTGGGGGAAGAAACTTCCTGGCCGAATAACGACACAAATTGAGAGAGATCTGGCGCGAGGTATCTTGTTGGATGGAAAGGGCCGAGTTGCCGCCAAGTGCCAAGAGTGAGTCAGTACAGAAAAGCATCATTTACGTTTAGGTCAATGAAAGGGAGAAGGAACTTAGGGGGGAAAGATGCTAAATCAGTCTAGTCCCTTCCCACACAGAAACATGGTCGGTGTCGATGAGCTGGTGATCAAGAAAACAGGCAGGTAGTATAGAGAAACCAAGAGGTATCGCCTTCGCCGTCTTCTGCTTAGGTGAGAAGGTTAGAAGGAGGATGGTATAGCAGATTCAATCGTGACCCGCAAAGGGGTACTAGTGGAAGAAAAACACGCTCGCCGGTAATCCCAATCTCAGGTTTGAGGAAAAAGAAAGCGGTCCACGCCACCAGGGTGTGGGGGTGCAACAATCAGGGGGGGATGCCAGTAAATTCTGCTAGAAAAACACCTTCCGGGGGGAAAAGAAGGAAAACAAATAGGAAAGAATGTTCTGCTCCTCCTCAATGATTGCTGCGTAATTCGGGTAGAATCCCACAGCTCCTTTAAAGAAAAAAATTCACGTCATTTCGAACTCTAGAGAGAAGTTGTAGGAGCCTTCTTATCAATGTTAACGTGGAACAAGAAATAGCCTTCCGGCTGCCCCAACGCTCACGCCAAGGAGAGGAAGGATTAAAACTCTCCAACCTTGTCATAAGATAGAAGGAAAAAAGGTACATCATGAAGGATGCGGTCTCTTACGTACGACCAAACGAGAGTGAGACCTAGCGCAAAAAGTGGGGGGTTTGTTTAGTGAAAGAGTTCTTTAGAGGGGGACGTGTAGAAAAGAGGCTAAGGAAGCCGCATTCAAGGTGTGTTCGGTTGAAGAGAGTCCATCGAAAGCAAGCAGTGGAAGAAAATCAAGAGGAAGGAATGCCTTCCACCTAAGACTCCTCAGAAAAAGAGATTGAAATATCGGAGGGGGTTACGTGGGATGTCGGGGGATCTGAGAGGCCCTGGTAAAAAAAAGAGGGGATAAAGGGTTTTTCACTAATGAGAACTCAGTAAGCGAGAGGACGTGAATCCATATCATCAAAAAAAAAATGACATGGAAAAGAGGAACTAGAACTATTTGAATAATTACTGAGCGCGGGCTATTGGGAGGGGGGACCGGGAAATGGGAAGGAGTCATTTTAAGGGAGAGACGGACAGCGAGGGGGAAGAGTACTTGGGACGGCATCTATATCTCTGACCGGAAACCGGGGGGGGGCGAGCGATTTCGTTTTGAAAAGGCCAGATCGGAGCACCACTTAGGTACAAACCAAACACCAAATAAAAGGGGTCTCTGAGATTGTTGGAAAGGGGAAAACAAGGGCAGGGAGGCAGGCGTTTGCAGATCCTGATATGGAGGGGCGTTTATGCGAGCAGTCTAGAGGAATTGCGCCAGAATCCTGGAAGATTAAAAGTAAAAAGAGAAAAGAAGCGAGAGATAGGCCTCGTGGCGGGAAAATGCATATTGTCATGGGTGCAAAAGATGTGGGGTCTTGCAGGAAAGACGAGACGGCGGGGGGAGGTGTAAGGAAGGGGAGTTCAGTTCTGCTGATGTTTAGGATAGAGTAGGGATGGGGAAAGTCTGGTGGTGAGGAGGCTCGCACGGCAGATGGCGTGATCAAGAATCTGGCCTGGCAAATTGTGTGGGCTTAGGGGACTTCACTGCCCCAGAGCTTTACCAGGGCTCGGGGGAGTGGCTAGAAAAGTGTGTGATCTCTGGAAGGGCGCATCGCGGGTTGCAGACCTGAGAATTTGGGTGAGGAAATGGTCTCACGTAAACTGGCTCTCTGCGGGGTAGAAACACGATTGACATGAGACTAGGGGTTCGGACTCGGGTGCTTGTGCATAGTGGAGGGGTGTCTGGCTATCTATCAGCGCTTTTTGGCCATGGGGGGGAACCTAACGAAGGGGGAGTCAGGAAGAGGGAGAGAGAGTTCTCTTACAGAACGAGTATCAGGTCTCCAGGTACAGAGAGCCTTCAGAGATATGATGGGGAGATGATCAAGAAGGGAGTTTGTTGATGAAGGTCTTGACTGCGTCAGATTGAGGGAGGCAATGCAATCTGCCTCACCACAAACGAAGGAGAAATGCATATCATTCGGCATGTGACAGAAAGGGATTAGGCAGAACTGCGCTCGGGGAGCGGTGGCTTAACGTGCTCGGCCAGCCGGGATCGGAGGGGGCGGGTTATTCGGGGCTCTGGGATACACATGAGGGGGGGGGGCATGTCTGTGCAGCATCTACTTGCAGCCGCGATGTGAAAGGAGGGGTGGTTGAAAGGCCTTGGGAAAGATGCATTGGAAAAATAAGTTCTAAAGATGGGGGGGCTGACCGCAGCATGGCTTCTTTTTCTCGGCTCTGCAGGGATGGGGGAGGATTTATTACCGGGGAAGGGTGTTCCGGGAGATGGGGGGGGGAAGGCCATGCGTAACGGCTTTTCACAAGGGAGGAGAGGACTGCCAAAAAGAACGGCAGCGGTATTCTGGGAGCTGAGGAGGGGGAGGTGGAAGACTACGAACATGATTGTGGGTCTTTACAAACACCGTGCTGGAGAAAGGTTGTTTGTCGGTAGGTCTTTCGGCCGGTCGGGGGCTCAGGAGAGGGCGTTGGAGATGGACCGTGACGATCACGGTCAGCTACGCAGCCAAGGGGGGGGGAAGAATTCTGAGGAAAGGTTGTTCTGCGGCACGAATTTGTAGCAAAAATTAAGGCGCAGACACAATACTCAGCGAACTTCTCGTACGATAGCCTGTTAAAAAAAAGTCTCTATGGCACAGCTATTCAGAGATGAAAGTCCGGACGAGAGGGACGTGTGGGGTTGTCTTTTAACATCTACTAAGAAGGGAAAAGATGGCAGTAAAAAGAGACTGGTAACCATAGGAACTAGTATCCAGTTGAATGAGGGCGAGCGGTAGTGCAG
>Ga0179593_1371226_pt1 | contig 19478 bp, 27 predicted proteins | sample CZODoug2_1_08_16_FD_185931 | JGI IMG/M metagenome (GOLD analysis project Ga0179593, IMG submission 185931) | Vadose zone soil fungal communities from Angelo Coast Range Reserve, California, USA - CZODoug2_1_08_16fungal (PacBio error correction) | ecosystem: Environmental > Terrestrial > Soil >...
TACAACGAATGATCGCCCGGAACGCAGGAATCATCAAAACTACACGGGGAAGAACCTGCAGTCCGAGGAAGTAAACGGATCAATTGAACAAAAACGACGTAGACTAAGGCAGAAAAACTGTGCGAGGGGTAACCAAAAAAATCGGACGATCATTGGCGGGGGGCTAGGGGGGGAAAGCAAAAGGAGCAAATATAAAGTGTGCAGGAAGGTAAGGGAAAAAAGGTTACTTCAGGTCCCTACGTCATGGACACAGAGTGAGCTGGGTATTGACACAAAAAGGGCGGGAGATATATTCCAGAAAAGTGGAATTCATGGAAATTTTAGTGCGGGAAAGCAAGCGGGGGGGCTTAACCCCACGGTTCAGGTCCGGGTGGTGAAGAACAAGAGCCGAAAACATAGCTAACGGAGGCTCCAGCAAAAAAAAAGCCGGAGGGTGTGTGCACGCTAAGTCTAGTGGGTCAAGGGGGGGAGGGGGGATGGGGGATTACAAGGCCAATTGGCAAGTATGGAAAAGACGGTAAGACGAGGAAATTGTAAAACCAGTGCCGCTGTCTGTGGTGCCGGTAAAAGGTTACGTCATTTACAGACCCACGGCACTCGGTCTTGAAAAAATGAAGGGCGATGGGAAACCTGAAGGCTGGTCGGGGTTCTGGGGGTCCCGGATACGAGGAGGTGGGGCTGCCTCAAATTAACAGCTCCAAAATCTTGCACCCCCACCTGCACACCTTAAAATCCAAAAATACACTTTCGGGACTCAGCGCGGTTGAACAACCGCTTCCATCCGTATGGGGGCGGAATCAACTACAACGAAAAATGGAACTCAGCCCTTCTTCCCACCACAACAAAACAATCGCAACGCCAAAGAGCGCACCCCACGGGGTTAAACAAAATCCCCGTTGGCAAAAATCTAGCCAGTCATTATGGCTTTGTCGGGGACAGAGAACTCCGATCAGTAGAATTCTGCACTTGGGACTAGGGAATCTATGGGGCTCCTGAAAACAACAAGGCTGAGATGGGGGTGCCAACATAACGAACATGAAGGATGGGCGCAGAAAGTCCCCCAGAGGGTTTCGAGACAGGCAACCTGAGATTCGCACCAGCAACCCGGCAAGTTCGAGGGAAACTACTCATGGAAAAAAAAAGGACAGCGAAAGGAAGACATTAGGGAGAACACAACGAGAGGAAAGTGGCGGCTCTCGGGGTACTCTTGAATTTAAGCCAAAAGATGGAGGGCTTCACATGTCAGTGTGGAAGGCTAAAGGGAGAAAGCACCGAGAGCAAGAAAAAAACTCAGCGCTGTCTGGGAAAGGTCGAAAGGGAGAAAAAGAAGCAACGCGCCTAAAGAGGCGGAAAAGAGAAGGAAGGATAAAAAAGGAAAAAAGAAGGAAAAATGACGACGCAAATATGAAACTTGCTCAGAAGATGCCTTCAAAGACGGAGGAACAACCCGAGGCAAGGGGAAAGGGGTCCATCGGTGAGGGGGAACCAGTGGAGGCTTCTGAATTGATGACTGTCCAAAATTCCTTCCTTCCCGATGGCAGACCGGAATGGTGTCGTACGGATAAAGTAGCGGGGGTGAGGGGCAGCCAGGAGGGGAAAATTGAAATGGAGCGTAGAAGGAAGAAGTTGCAACCAAACCATTGCCGGGTGCAGGGAAACAAGCGAAGGAAAAGCCGGAGGGGGCATAAAACCGTCTAAAACTCAAAAAAGGAGGACTACAGTCCTGATAAAAAGCTGCTGATGTTACTGAAGGGGCAGCGGAATGCGGAGCTTATGAAATCTACTGAAGGAAGCCCGGCGGGGTGAGGAGTGGTAAAAGGGAAATTAACTAAAAGAAAGTCACAGATTATCTGGCCGGGGTGGCTCCGTCAAAACGAAACGCCCAGAACTTTACTTGCATAGGGGGTGGGGGTCGGGAAAAGGGCAAAAGGAAGACGTTGGAAGCGTGGGGAAAGAAACAGGGACAGGAGCGGGGGGGGGGGGGGGGAGCATTAGGGCGTCAGAAAAGTGGGCAGGTGGATACTGAAAACGCCACCAAGACGTCCGGAGAGTGATCCTGCGTAGCGGGCAAACCTGGGGACTCAAATTCTTAAAAGGGCCGGAACGAGGATCAATAAGGAGGTGTCCAAAGAAAAGTGGATTACCGGGATCAAAACGGGGGTATTTCTACGGGGGGTGGGTCCAGAAAAAAACGGGAGAGGGACACAAAAATCAAGAAAGGGATCAGAATAGGAACGTCGTCGACGTGAAAATGAGAGGGGGGGCGAATGGGGCTTCTCGAAATTAATTTCGAATGGCGCATTGCGAGGCTCGTCGCTAAAATTGGGCCCATTAAACGGAAGCCCAACTCAGAGGAGCTTCACGTACCGGGGACAGAAAAACAAACAACGGCCATACAGGAAAGGATCAATCAGTAGAGGGATAGCAGTCAGAGGTAAAGAGGAAAAAAAAGTTGGACTCGAAGGAAGGTGCCCTAAGTCCCACGCGATGAGTCAAAGGAAAAGTGTGTCAGTCATGCGCAAACCGAAAGAAAGGGAATACACCGGTTTAAATCCTCACCATGGACAAGATGAGGGGGGAAGGAGAAACTAAAGGAAACTAAAGTAAAAAACCAGTCCTACAAAGGAGGGTCAAACTCACAGAGGGGGGTTAAACAGCAACTGTCTACAGCGCCCGCCTTCATAACACGACGGGGGGGGGGGGGGGGAGGGAGATGGCCGGGTGTGTGGGGGGAGGAGCAAAGATGGGTGAGAGAGAAAGCAAGGGGGGGGTACTGGGCCCATGACTGTGCGAGGCAAAACGAGAAAGGAAGGAGAGGTGGGAAGGCGAAGGCGGTCGTGTCGGCACGCAATGGACAGTCAAACAATAAAACATTTGGGGGTCACACGCTAGATGGGAATTCTTGAAACTGCATGGCAAGGTGCAAAAGAGAAAAGAGGGGCTGTGATCAGGGGAAAAAGAAAAAGATTTGCTCCAGACCTAAGTGTGGTGAGGGGGTGATGTTTCGCGGGGGTGTGTGCAAAACGGTGGTGTTAGACAAGTGAAACAGGAGCATAAGGCTTGATGGTGCAGCTGGTGCACTTGTTAAGTGAGAGGAAAAGGAGTGGGGGGGGAGCGCTGAAACAGACGGAGACTGAAGACACTCATCCCTCTAAAGGTCCTGGTTCACCTGACCGTGGAGCTACTGAAAGAGGGGGGAAAGAAGAGTTTGGAAAAGCAGTGAGAAGGCCGCGAATGGGCGCGGGGGAATCCGGGGCGGCGGAGCACAGAAAAAAGAACGGCGCTTTGACACATCTCGGGATCGTAAAAAGTACAGGGGTAGGCCGCGGGAGCTCAACCAAGCGGTGAAGGGGGGACAAATATCGAGGAAAAAGAAATGCTCAATCGCAGCGCTCAAAAGTTGACACGGTGAAGAATGAGGGCGAGATTGGAAAAAAAAAAAGGGACGAAGGAGACACACCGGCACAGACAAGGGAAACGAGGACGCTGATATGTAAAACAAAAAAAGGGAGGGAGAGAAAGAGTTAAATCGGGCTGAAGTTGGCAATTTGGAAGCTGCAACATGTTGCACAGGGGGGCCAGTTGAAGGGAAAGTGAAAAAAGGCGGCGGTCTGCGGGGGGTGTGATGGTGGGGGAAGGTGCGCTGTGCGTGGGAGGGGAATTTTGTGGGGCTCCTCCAGGACTCTGTCCTGAAGGAGGAGTTGAGGAGCGTTACCAAGCGGAGAAGCAAACAGGCAGGGGGGGGAGAAAGAAAAAGAGAAATGGGCAAAGGCAAGACAGGAGACCGCAAAAAGAAACGAGGGGTCACATCGCGTATCCATGGTAAAAATCAAGTCAGGCCCTACTTCGAAGAATAGAGGGGGCTGGGGCAAACGTCTGGAGTCTAAACAAAGTGGGGCCACTAGTTGGAATAGAGAATCGGGGGATGGGGGGAAAGTGAGCGATTGGAGTGGGGGAGTGGAATAATAGGAGTCTGGGGGGATAGTGCGAAAAAAGGGGCCAGGGGTGACACTTCATAGTAGGGAGGATAGGGGGGACAATTGAAAAGACCAATCCTATGGGGCCGTGAAAGGGTAAGCGGGGAACCTTTTGTGGGTGTCAAATGCACTACCTGGTGGGTTGATGTGAAAGAACTTCCGGAACCGGACCATGGAGGGAGAAGGACGCGGAATTAAGGAAGGAGTCGGGAGAGAAGATGAACGCGCGCAAATAGCGGTGAACGCCACAATGAAGCACAACTGTTGCAACGTGCGGGAAAACCGGAAAATACGGACTTCAGCAAAGAGGGGATTATCGGGGCGGGATGGGACGGGAGGGCGCGGGAAGGTCCAGGGGGAATGGGGGAGATAATAGAAAGATGCTAAATATACACAACATAGGAGAGGTGATTGGGTTGTGTAGGGGGAAGGGATAACGTGGATAGGTTATGTTTGGCGTGGTCGGGGCAGTGCAAAAGGGGGGATGACGCGAGTGCTAATGGTGATCTCAAGTAGGGGTAAGGCTGTGTGTGGGGTTGTGGGGGTCTCCCGTAGGGGGGGGGGGGGTTAAACTATTTAATCAACAAAACGGGAGGGCGACGGGCAAAAAGGGGGGGGCTTTGTGACCGTTAAGGTTGCCGGGGAGCACTAAACCGGGTGTGGAGCAGAGTTCGGGGGGAAGGATGCGGGGGTTGATACGTAAGAAAAATTCAAAGACGGGTCGGCTAATTTTCTGAAAACAATTTAGTCGGGTGTAGAAAAATAAGGAAAGCGGGGAGAGGGATTGTCGAAGGAGAAGGTCTGACCGCTTCTTAATGATGTGGCGGTTGGAGGGTGTTTGATTCGCGTAATTGTTCGAAAGGAGGAGGAGGTTGGGCTTGCCCGGTGTCGAATTGTTGAGGAGGGGCAGCAAGGGGGGGATCCTTAAGTGGAAAATGGGTTGTTAATGGGGGTAGAGGCAACGGGATTGGAGGCATGAGGTCCCTTCGTTAGACTCGGGTGGATACCGGGTGTCAGTTCGAATTGCGAAGGGCGGGGGTAAGGAATAGAGAAAAAAAAGGTAACAGATGGTCTTGTAAGTCTGGGTGGTGAAAGGATCCGGAACAGGACTGCAACTATGTGGCCGAGTTGGCACAGTCGTGCGACGGGGGACAAATGGTAAGCGGGTATAACGATGAAATAGGACGGTCAATCCTAATTGAGGTGAGGAAGGATACCTCTAGGTAGCTCTAGGTGGGCCGGGGAACCGTATGGTTCGCGGGCAGTTGTAGGAGGAGTCGGGTGGGATCCAAGTGCGGAAAGTGAGCTGATAATCGCAAGAGAGAAATGCCGGACTGAGAAGGAGGGGATCATGTAGGTACCAAGGGGGGGTGAGGGACCGGGTGGTTTACGGGGATCGGGCAATCGCAAGGGGCGGACTCAGAGAAGAGGAATCCGGTAGTCCATCGGATGCACTCAATCGATGCTTGGAATGGTATGGAAGAGGATCTGCTGGGAGGAGGACGGGGCTTGCAAATATGGGGTGTATGAAAGGTAGTGCCGTGGTGGCGGAGCTTGCGAGGGTGGAGACGGACATGGGGAGTGGGACCATCAGTGGAAGTAAAGAGTCCAGGTCGTGCTCGCACGAGTTGAAGTACGGGCAACCTGTAGGGTACTGGTTTGGAAAACTGGTCGGGACGCTGGTACTTAATCGATCGCGGCTATGTGGTGCCGAATGATGGGCATGGAGAAAAATCTGGCGAAGAAGAGCTGGGAAACTACAAGACGGATGGGGGAACAAGAGGCACAGGGGAGAGTAGGTTTAAGGGAAACAAGGGACCCTGGCGTGTATCGGGGCAGGTAATATAGGAGCTTAGGGTTTGGCCAGGTCTAGGGCCCTTTTAGGAAGGGAGGGGTCGGCGTTCAGGTCTATGAGGCGGGACAAGAAGGGTCCCGCTGGCGCGGAACGTTTAGAGTGAAAGCGGGTGTGTGTGCTGATTAATATCTAGGGCTGGCGGCAGTGGTGGGCCTCTGGGCGAAATTCCAAGGGTTAGTCGGTATCCCGGTGTGTTTGGGGTGTCTGGGAGAAAGAACAAGGAATGGTGCACCTATGTGGAAGGTCGGAACAAACGGGCAGGGTGTGCTTGGGGGGAAGGTCTCGTGACGTTTTTGGTCGGTTATTTCTGGTAGATTTTTTGTTGGCAGGAAAAAGGGATTGTAAGCGTGGGGAAACAAATGTGGTTGGGCGGGGGTGTTTACTTTTGCCGTTCGTGTTGTGGGCTGCCGGAGTAGATAAGGGGGGAGTGGTACGGGGGTGGTTCAGGGGTACATAGGCAGGTCCGACTTGTGAATTACGGGAGATGCAGTGGTGGGTTCTCTGTGGTCCCAGAGCGAAAAAAACCCCTAACACTCTGGTTCGAAGATCTGAGGAAAAACAATCTCACAAGTGCCGGAGTGGGTGGTCAGAGGACCAGGGGGTCTTGGGGCCCCGAAATACAAGGGTTCTAAAATGGAATGACGGTGGTGCCGGGGGTTGGCAACTTGGGTTGGGTTAGCCTAGGAGGCACGACAGAGGGGGCTGGCTCGGGATACTGCGAGAATAACGGGGGATTGGCATACCGTGGGGTGCTCGCGAAGGCGCCGAGCTCTTGTAGGCTAGCACAAAGGTACGGGGCGAAAGAATCATAGATGAGTATGGGGTGAAATTGTGCTTCTTTCAAAATTTTGATACGTGGAAGGAGGCACCCTGAATGGATAACTTGGAACAGTATGGTGCTGTGGGTTGCATAAGGGACCGCTGGGAGTGGGTGGGGAAGAGGGTAACTCCGTTGTGAAAGGGGGCTATCGGGAGCGTTCTAAACTGTGTCCAAAAATGGACAGTGGGAGGGAGTCATTGGTGGTGAAAAGCAAGGAAAACGATGAGAGCAGCAGAAATGACGTAGGGTCGCTGATGGCGAGAAAAGGGGTATCGTTGGAAGGTTCGGAGGGGAAAAACACGAATGGTGGAAACGCGGAGTGGTGTGGCCCGGGGGAAAAGTGTAAACAGTGGGGTGTGTTCATACCTTATGGGGGGTGGCTAAAAAACAAGGTGACGCTGTTGAGAACCATGCCATGGGGATGTGTGCCTCGGTAGGTGGTGTAGAGAGGAAAAAGTGTGCTAAGGGGGGGGTACTCGAAGTCGGTCCGTAGATACGGAGGGACCTTCGGTCGTCAAGGATGAAGATAAAGCCACATCGGAGGAGTAAAAAGCGGAAGAGAGTACTGGGAGGGGGAACTTGGTGTGGGGGGGGGGAGTGTTTCTTTTCGTTGGACGGCTGTCGATCACTGGCGTGGTAGGCGACATCACAACAACTGGGGGAGGAAAGAAAAGGAAGGAGGATTCCGAATGTAAAGTGATGCAGAAAATAAAAGCAAAGAAAACGCGAGGGAAACTTAGGTCAATCACCAAACCCGATTGAAATACAGACATAAGTGAAGGACGGAGCGAAAAGGGGGACATCCGGGAGGCAGGCAAGAGAAAGGTGGTAAGGGGGAGAAAAAAGCTGATCACAGTGCTTAGGTGTAGTGGGATCGGTGGGACAGGCCGGAAAAACAGGTATGTCTTGTCAAAATGTTGGAACAGGAGTGTTAAAGGGAGCGCCCCGAGACGGACGCAATCGTGCGATTCCTGGAAGATCCTTACAGATGGGTGTGAGCGACACGCCCGGGGGAGCTGAGAAAGGCCGTGGAAGGTATAGAGTGCGAAGAACGGGCTGGCCTGGCCAACACTTCCAACTGGTGAAAGGGGGGGAGTGGGGAAGACCGGTGCGTGATCTAAAAGGGCGAATGCGGAGAAGTCATTGGGTGAACGGAACTTGAAGGGTGGGGAGGGGGAATATAAAAACGCAGGCGAGAAGGAAAGCGAGGATGGCCATCGGGTGGGACCGTCAAGCTGCAGACAAGGGCGCAGGTAAAGCACGGGGGCTCGGAGGGGGGCGGGGTAGGGTTCTGCCTTAGGGAGGGTAGAACGGATTTTTCGCTGTGCGCAGGTGGGGCTCCGGCGAAGGGGGCCGGGATTGGCGGTGGTTGATGGGTAAATGGGGAGAAGACCAGGGAGGTCTGCGGCTACAACAAGTGGGCACCAAAGTTCATGAGACCTCAGGGTGTCGGGAAAAATAGCCAAGAAAGACCGGAAGGGAAGTTGGGAGGTGCCCGCTGTGTCGTAAGAAGGAGAAAGTGGAAAAATCAAAAAACAAAATTCCAGGAAAGACACGCTTAGGGACCAGGAGAAAGAAAGCTATCGGCTTCCATCGTGCAAAAATGGGACCCAGTCAAGCCAAGAAACGCGCGGAGCAGGGATTTCAAAAAACCTCACATCAATCAATACTGGGAGAGACAGGGACCTCTGAAACACCCCGAATTCAAGTTTGATAATCGGGAGGGTCTTCTGCATAGGACTATGCATTGTCAGGGGTGTAATAGACACGAACCGAAGTGGATCACATATAGCAGAGTTTAATTCGGACCTTTCGGCACGCTTAAAATACCTGAGCAGGCGAGGGATGAAGTTAAGGGGTGAGTGGAATCAGCGGGAAACTGTGTTTTGCGGGTCTGGACTGGAGAGCCCTGCGAAGGGCGCCGAAAAAACCTGAAGAGGTCTGCTGTATGAAAGATGAAAGGCATAGTTAAGAAAAGAGGCGCAATTGCGCCTGCCAAAGGAGGAGCCAGGGCTGTGCCGCTGGCGAAAATCTCTGGGAAGGACAAATGCGATGTAGAAAGTTCCTGTAAACTCAAAAGCATGGGATATTCCGTGTCGGCTATGACAGAATGATGAAGGAATTGGAATGGGCAATCAGGTAGGAGTTGGGTCGTGCAGCGCTATGAAGAGGTTGGTCCTAACCGCAAAGGTAAATTCTGATGCCGGGTGGCAGGCGCGGCACAGAAAAAGGAGGCCCGGCAAGAAAGATTAGCGCGCGGGAAATCTGACGAATGTATTAATCCTAGACTGACCGCGCAACGTGAACGTGAACCGGATTGGGACGGGGGAAGGGGATTCAGCCTCTGCGGGGATACCGTAAACAGTCGCGATGGGGGGCAAGGGAAGCGGAAAGTTCACCAAAAAAGCGAATTAGGGCGCTGTAGTGCTCTCAAAGGCGGAGGCAACTTGACACAAAGAGGGACGAGGGCCGCCGACCGCAAGTTGCTGCCAAGGAAGAGGGTTAATCAGGAAAGGACTTGCTACAAAATCTCTGGGAACCAGGGGCCTTCAAGGCCGAAGGGCTGCTGTGGCGGAAAAAAAAGAATAAGACACGACGTGCAATTAACAGAATAACATCCGTCGTGGGGACAAAGCTTCAGTTGCACGTAAGAAAATATGAACATAGGGGGTACTTAGGAGAACCATACCAGTAGAAGAAAAAAAGAAAACAATTGAAACCTTTCGACGAGTTAGGGGGTGGACAAGTCCTTACGCGGCAACAAGACCAAAAGGGGGGGGGGGGATGGAAAAGGGTAGTCCAGGAGAGGTGGGGGGCGCAGGGAAGTGTAGGAGCGAACGTTTTGACCGAGGGAAGGTTGGTCCAGCTGGGGATCAGGAAAGTGCCGCAAGTTTAGGGCGACGAAGCTTGGGGTGCATGAAAAATCACTTCCTGAAGCAAAAGGGTAAGGGGGGTTCGAGCTAAACTCAAAGACAAACAGTCTCTTGAGTACCGGGGGAAGGGCAGTGGGGCGTCGATTTTATCATCCAGTGCGACGGGGGAAAAGATGAAAACCAGGGAAGGGAGGGGTCCCCCCCAGAAAAGTGACAGGAAGGGATACGACCGTCGTGATGTATGTCTGGAACTAAATCGACAAGGTTGGGAGAAGGGCAACAGGAGCCAGGTAGCGAGGACAGGAGAAAAACAGCGGTGGGGCATGCGCGATGCCTGGGGGGGACGGGTTTTTTGTCAGGGGTGTGTTGGAGGTGCTGTTTTCCGGCTAAGTGTGTTTTGTGGCTGTCGGTGCTTTTGCTGGCGTTTTGGGATCTACAAGAGGGGTGCAGGGTCTTTTTTGAGGTTATTAAATAGTAGGAACAATTGAAGTCGTCGTACCTTTGCATATTGGGAAGCTCGGAGTTGGGGGAGATTGCTCATTTGTTAGTGAGTGAGTGTTTCCGGTGTTTTGGGGTTGGGGGATTGGGTTTGTATTTACTGGAGCTGAAAGGGTGGGAGGTGTTGTGGGGTGGGGTTGTTGGGAGGTGAGATGGAAATGGAGAAGGGGGAGAAGTGGGATTAATGATAGCAGTGTGGGGCGGTGTAAATGGTGGGTGCGTTAGTCTTTTGCAATAAGTGGGGAGTAAATTGGAGTTTGAAGTTGAAGCAAGTCCTGGTTGGAGAGATTACGGGTCAGTTGACATAGGGTGTTGGGTAGGTGGGGGGGGTAAAGGGCTGTTTGGAAAAGCGGGGAGTCTTAGGTTTTGTGTAAATTGATCTTGTATGAGAGAGTAGTGATGGCTTGTGTGTTGTTGTTCATAGTGGTGGTGGTGGAGCTGGAAGGAGGGGGTGGGGGATTAGGGGGAAGTCCTGGTTGGTGGGGTGGAGTTGGGAGATTGGGATAGAGGTTTTACAGTTGGGAAGGATTGAATGGTGTGAGACGGTGTGGAGTGATTATGATGTGGGGGTTTGTAGGGGTGGCAAGGTGTGATGAAGAAGGGAGTTTGAAGGTGTTTTAGATGCAGGTTTTGTGGGGGTTATTATGGTGTCGTTGATAGTGGGAAAAGGGAGGAGGCGGTGGTATGTTGAGGGTATGTTTTTGGAGGTGGTATTAATTTTTGTGCGGTAGTGCGGAGGGGGGATGTGTGAGGGTTGAGGGAGGGCATTGGGAGTTTGTTGGGGGGGAGATAGAGGGGTTTGTGGAATGGAGAAAAGAGAGTTGGATGGGGGGATTGGTGGGGGTGTCTGAATTCTGTATTGGAGTTTCTGATACATTGGCCACGGTGGTTGGGGTGGAGTGAAAAAGTGGGTAGGGATGGGTGGGTGTGGTAGGTATTGTGGTATTGTGGGAGGTGGGGGGCTTAGGGGGGGGGGGGGAGTGTGTTTTACTGTTGGGGAGTGCGTGAGGTTGGGTTGGGGTGGGGGGAGGGCTAAAAGTGTGGTGGGGTGGGGACGTTGATAAGGTGTGCGGGAGAGTTGGAGGTTAGACGGGGTGGTGGAAAATTTATGTTGGGTGGGATGGTTGGGGGGGGGGAGTAGTAGTCTTGGGTGGTGGTTTAGAGGGGAGGCGTGTCTAAAGGAGGTCTTGGTTGTTTGGGGAAAGGAGGGGGTGGATAAGTGCTATCATACGGGTGATCGGGAGGGCGAATAAGTAGACTGGGGGGGGTAAGTGGGCGGGAGGGGGTTCGATATGGGGGTTGTGCGCTGGAGGGTTACCAGAAGGGGCTTGGTGTGGGTAAATTGTTGGGGTAGGGAGAGGTGGTTAGACTGGGGGGTAGTTTGGTAACTAGGTGGGGATTGAGAGTGGGGGAGGGATTGAGGATTAGGGCATTTAATGGGGGGGGGGTGTGAGATGTGGGGGGGTTTTGTGGGTGTCGGCGGCATTAGTGTGTAAGGTGGGATTGTGAGGGGGGGGGGGGGGGGAGGGGGGGAGGGGTGGGGGGGGGTCGATGAGTCACAGGGGTGTGTGGTTAAAAAGAGGGGAAATATTATGTGGGGTGGGCAGATGGAGGGGGTTTTGTACTGGTGAGCTGGGTATTTAGTATAAATATGTGGGTGTTAGAGTGTTTGTTGTAGGGGTGAAAAGAGGGCAGGTGGTATGTGGTGTGGTGCTGCTCGATTAGGTTGATGGAGGGGAACATTGTAGATAGAGGTTAGTGTAGTGTAGCTATGGTCGGTTTGCGTAAGCGGGGTGGACGTGAGTGTTAGTGGTAGGGGTGATTAAAGAGAGAGGGGTCATGTTTGGGGGTGGCTTGGGAGTTTGGAAAAGGGAGGGAGATGTTTTGGAAGGAGTCTGGGGTATCGGGGAGTAGAGGGCGTTCAAAGATAGATATTTAGATTGGAGGGTGCTGGGAACGGTGTGGGGTGGGGGTCGGGGGGGGAGGGGGGGGGTGGGGCGGGGGATGGGTGGTGGGGGGGGGGATGGGTGTATTTGGGTTTGTGATTTGGGAATGAAAAGTGATGGGGGGTGATTTGGGACTTATAGTTGAAGTTGGATAGAATGGTGGTGACTGCTCGCAACTTTTTTGGAACAACTCAAAAGAAGGTTTCAACTACCGATAAAGGAGAAACCGAGGAAAAGACTGAGAAGAGAAAGCGAACATGAATTGGCTCTATCCGGCTTGATAGACTGACAGAGGAATCAAACAGGTGTCACGGAGTTTGGATTCACTGTGGTGCCGCCTGGGGCTGTTAAAAGCGGGTCCGCCTCTATTTGGGTTTGATAGCGCTCCTAGGTGGGTCGTCGGCGAGATGGCGGGACAAGGTCCCGGGGACAAGAAGGAGGGACCGACCTGGCCCATCGGTTTACACAACTGGTTTGTAAAACTTGAAGTGCGGCAAAGGGGGCGGAGAAAGGCAAAGGGAGCCCGAGGGTCGTCAGGGAGAGAAAAAAATCCAAGGGTTGAGGGGGATAGGGAGGGCGGGATACAGAATAACAAGTGTCAAAAGGATTAAGGATGAAGTGGGTCTCACGTAGAATTTTTACACTACTAAATTATGGTTAAGTGAGTGCACCACGGAGGAGTAAAAGGTAGAAAGGACCGAGTAGGAAAAGGTGCACGGGGGGCACGGTGGGTATGAAGCAGGGTGCGAAGGTTGAAATCCATATGAAGGAGTCCTGACAGCAAAATGAAAATAAAATCGGTCTTACCGTAAAGAAAAGAAAGGAAGGGAAGCAGACGAAAGAGGAGTAGAAAAGTGGAAAGGTTGTTTCCAGAACATTGCATGGGTGTGACCGCGGATTGGAGATTTTAGGGCGGGAGTTGGGCGCAAAGCGTCATCGGCGGGGAAAAATCTGCTGCTCTGAATTTAGAAAGGGGCGGATGGTGAGCCGGGAAAAGACCGATCATTGACCATAGGCTTTCTGGCTCGGAGGGAGGGAAAAACGTACGGTGGTTAAGGAAAGGACGCAAGTCAAATAAAAGGACGGAAGTGGGATAACTCGCTAGGGAAGGAAAGAATGCAGAGGGTCAAAACAAAGGGGGAAAAGAACCAAGGTGTGCAACCGCAACAAAGAATCGGTACAAATGATTCTTCATCTAAAAAAAAAACGGAATGAAGTAGAAATCATGGGGAGAGTATTGGTGAGGGGGTGCCATAAGCACTGGGTTGTCGTGTTCCTGGAAGGTGCGAAGTGACAGGGAGGGGGGATTGTAAAAAAATCTCTAAAAAGTGGGTCGGGGGAAAAAGTGGGGGTGGGGGCGGTTGGGGCGGACTGATGGGGCGGGGACCGCGTTGGGGTCGTAGTCGAAGAACTGGGGGCCTCTGCCGAGGAGTCGGTCAACGGGTGAATTATCAAGAACACAAGGAATCTCGTCCGATGGGGTGAGAGAAAGGCTAGTCACGGAGTCAAATAGCCGGAGAGGCATCGGGCGTATCCGCTAACACAGGCAGCTTGAATGGAACCGGTGGCAAGAAGGTGATTTCTCCGCGAGCTAACGTCTTAAGTTAGGAGCGGGCACGTGTGGAGAAAACGAGGGAGATGGGGAGGATGTAGAGGAAGAAGTGAACCGGCTGTGCTTCAATAAATTGAAGTCCCGAACCATGCTCAGCAGGAGAAAAAGGGGGAAAAAAACACAAGGGCAAAAAGGATCGGGAGTCCTGAAACATTGAATGTGGGGCCGGTTCAAGTAAACCCGTAAAGGGATGGAGGTTAAATAAAAATTGTAGGAAGGGAAAACCGGGGTTGAGGGCTCGGGCTCGCAAGGAAGTGTGGGGGCCTTAAAAATCCTTAGCGTTTCCCGAAAAAACTTCTGAGGCATGGCGGAAGGTTGAGAAGAGGCGGGACGGAAAAGGGTGCAGGGGGAAGCTGGTACGGGGAAAAATACTCATGAATTCTGGAAATTTTTGCTGTCCAAGGAGCTGGGAGAGGGGGCTTTGGGGGAAGAATACGAGGGTGAAAAAAAGCCTTTGGGGGCTGAACGCCTCAAAGGTCGGCATACTTTGATGTGTTGTTACGCTGCTGCTACGAAGGATTGAGGGGGGTTCAATCATTCAGGGGGATGAGACGCACCGAGGTGGAAGCCGTGAGGAAAAAGTAGTGCATAAGGTAAAACTTGAGGAGAGTCGGGAAAACAAAAAACGAGTCTGGCACGCTAAAGAGGGGCTAAGGGCGAAAAAAGGGGTGGACTCTGGGCTGTGGGAAGGGCGGCGAACTTGGAAAAAAGGCAACTACCGCCGGCGGGGGCTGAAAAAGGGGGGCGCAGTGGGGCAAGTAAGGTCTGATCAGCCCAGACGGGCCATTAAGGGGTAGAAGGGAACTGAAAATCAACCCTCTTGGTCGCGTTGGAAAAATGATGAGTACAAAGTCAGACGGCCTGCCACAGAGCTAGCGTGTGGGTGAAGGGTGGAGACAAAAGTGGGTGAGGGCAAATCATACCAGGAGGCGTCGGAGGTATGTGTTGGCTGCCGGGGTGGACAGGAATTGCGCGAAAGTGAATGCGCAAGGGGGGAGAGTCCGGCGGAGAAAAAAGGGGCGGTGCATTGAAAGTGCCTCGACAAGTGGGGCGCATAGAATTCGTTCGGGCTGGGTCTGAATCAAGATGGTAAAATGGACAAACGGGAGCGAAAACACCGGGTGTTTACGTGTAGCGGGGGGTAGGGGCTGGGCTCAAGGGGGAAGGGGAAAACTATAGGGCATGATTCTCGGAGAGAGGTGAGTAATGTCGATAGTGTGGTCATGTGGGAGGTACTTCAACGGAATGGGGAATGGGTAGGAGTATAAAAATGGAAACACCAAAAGAAGCGGTCCGTGGACTGCCGGAACCGTTCACCGCATGGAAAAACAAACCGGTCTTTCTCTCGAATCGGCGAGCGATACGTCGCTGGAGGGGGAGTGGGGAAAACAGTACTAAGGTGGGGCCATAAAATGAGAGTCATCACGAACGGGTTAATTGGGTGGGAAGTGCCAGTATCTCCTGGAAGAAGTGTCCTGACGGGGCAGAGCGGGGGAAAGGCAAGGGGCAAATCAGGGCGCGCGTTCAGAGGGAGGAGGCAAATGGGATTCTTAGGCGAAGTTGTCCGATAGTAGTGCGGATGGTATGATGGGTGGAAGGCAGAAGGGACGTGTTCGTGTGTGCCTGCTCGAGTACGCAGGGTAAGCCGCAGACCCCAACAGGAGGACGGATGTGCAAAGATTTCGGAGGTCGAGGTCGTTCGTCAGGAAAAACGAGCGCTCGTGTGCCGCATTAAATGAAATCAATTCTAGCTCAATAGGCGGAAAAAGTCAAAGATTGGAATAAAGAGGAAAAAGCCCGGTCGGGGCACGGGGGAATGTTATATGCTCCATGTGGTCCAAAATATGCAGTGCGTGGGAAAGAGGAGTTAAGAACTTAACGGGGGAAGAGGAGCCTGGGGTGCGCCTGTTCACAGCGAAAACTGGACTGGATAGAAGAAAGAAGAAATAGGGTGGGCCGAAGGCGCTGCTTAGGACCGTGTAAGGAGGGGCGTATCAAGGGACGGTTGGCGATTTCGGACGAACTCTGTAGAGGGGGGGGGACGCCTTGGGTTAGATCTGGGAAGTCTGTAAGGAGATCGTAGTGAAGAAAGAAAGGGGACCTTCGGGGGTGGTGGAGAATGGTGAGTGGGGCGGCAGGCGTGGGGTGGGTAAAATGTGTTGGAAGACGAGAAGTTTGAGGAGTCTTCGTTGTGGACAAGGTGAGGATAAGGGGGGGGGTGGAGGGCCGGGGGGGGGGGACCGAGGGGGAAGTCCGATAAGGTGTTTTTAAACTGCATAATGGACGTGGCTCCGGGGGGTGGGAGGGAGTCAGGGGGGGGGCTCGGGGAACGGGGGAGAAGCTGGAGAGTGGCCCATGCAAAGTTCCGGAGAGGGACTGGGGGCCTAAATAATGGGTGCAAAATAATTAGATGGGGACCGATGGGTGGGCAAAAGGTTGGGTGAAAAACACGGACAACCAAGGGCGAAAATGCGGAAGAGGACAGTAATTTAAACTCCTCGGGACAATCAAAGAACGGAAAAAATACGGAAATAAGAAATATCAGAAGGGTGTCATTGGGGGCGTAAACCTTGGCGGATTCAAGCAAAGTCAATACTTAAGGAAAGAGGTCGAGGAAGGAAATAGACAGGAAGGGCAGAAAGGGCGGGAATGCGGCCGGAAATAGGTGTGGCGTTGAGGTCTATGTAGGTGGGTAAGCTATTGGGGGTTCGCCACAACGGTACCAACAACAAGGTGACAAGGGTGGGAAACCACCGATTAGAATCAATAAAAGGAAACGTGATAGACCTCTGGGTGGGTCGTTGAACCCGGGGCTTCTTCCTTTCTGCACGATGAAGCAACAGGGGAAAAAAAAGAAATAGGGGGGGAACGGGCAATTTACATGGTTGTTCAATTGATTGACAGACCTAGAGCGTGGGCTTGCCAGAAATTTGGCCCGGGTATTGGTGGATGGTACGGGTGGACGCGGGGGAGGGGTGTGGTGTATGACTTCTCTAAACTTTTGAAATAGTGAAGTAGCGGTGGAAGTCTGCAGGGGGGTCGAAGGAGACTTTCGGGGAGTTTGAAACAGAGAATGGGGAATTTTCATAAGGGGGCTGGGTCTTTGTGGGAAGGTTCTGGGTTCGGTGGATGGCAAACGGGGGAGGGTCACGTGGGGGAGCGGGGTGAAAGGTGCTAATGGTAAAAAAAGCTTGGTAAAAAATGAACTTGGCAGGGGAGGACCAGGAAACGCAAAAAAAAGAGAAAAACTAAAGGCAAAGACAGCACATGGTTAATACGTCATGTGAGAAAACGACCTTGATAACTACCGGGGAGAGAGAGCTCCGGAGTGACACGGGAGCATAGAAAGGGGTGACTGAGTAAGGTGGTGTACACCAATCCCGCTTAGTTAACGGGCGGAAGATCTGTGGGAGTGTGTGTGGTTTAAACCGTCCTCGCGGTCACCGATGGCTGTAGCGAGAAATGTGGAAACAATGGGAAAAATTAATCAGTTTAACACCCTCGGTTACAAGCGAGGAAAACGCTGCCGCGCTCGAAGGGTCATTCAAAGAGGGATTAAAGGAAAAGAGATGATGTTCTGTCAGGGGAGTGCGAGATACGAATGAATGGAACGAGCCCCATCATCGTGCAAACGTGATTGGTGCAAAAGAAAAATATCGGGGAAAACGCAGTACGTGACGGGGAAAAAATTGGCGAAAGGACGGAGGGTGGATGAAATCGAATAAGCTCATAGAATTAACGTGGGTGAAATGGGCGCGGGAAAATGGGCATGGTGAAAAACACGGTGTGCTACCGGGCCGATGTAATGGATCGGGTATTTGGTGATTGACGGGCGTTGAACGGAAACAGCGTCGGGCAGTGGGGGGTGCAGGCGGAAGCTGGGCAAACGAGGGGGTATGAGGCAAATATGGAAACGGCCTCAACTTCTGAGAGGGGGGAATTATAAAAAAGGAATTGCAACATGGAGAGCAGAGCGGACGAGGGCAAGAAACGTGGATTCCGGGGCCCAAGAGAGCTCAGAAAGGCTTGCGGTATAGTGGGGGGTGGTTCCGCCTCGGCTAAGAAAACCCAAGGTGCGCCAAGCCGATGGAAAGAAAAACGTGACGGCATGGACGTCAGAAAGGAAACCAAGATGGTACCATAAAAACAAAGTAGAACATCAGGAAAAAATTCTACTAAACGTCAGAAAACAGAGTGACCGACAAGCAACCTCGACGCAAACGGGAAGCTCTACGGCGGGCAAGTCGTCGAAAAAAGAAAGAATGGAAAAAAAAGGGTACATGCGAGGAGAGAAACGAAGAACCGGGTTGCGGAATCTGTCGGGGCAACTCTCGTTGTTGGTAGCATAGTACGGCTCCCAAGGGGAGAAAAATATATAGGTAAGGGAGCGCTGGATCAAAGGTTAGGAAGAAAAGCAAGAAGACGGTGGAAGGAACAGAGAGGCATGGGGGCGTGGGAACAGTCTTCGCGGGGGAAGGGGGAAAACAGGGGCGCCGGGGGGGAGATGAGTGGGAAACGAGGGGAGACCAAGGATATGGAACGCCACCGGAAGGAAACGGAGGATCCCTTAAAAAAATACAAGTAACTATGGGTTTGCCACGGGGGCTTGTATGGCTGTGAGTGGAAAAGAGGAAAGGGATTCGAAGGAGGGGACCGACATTGGCCTTCGGAAAGATGGTACTGGGGGGCTCGACGAGTGAAAAAGTGTAGGTAAAGTAAAGGGGCATCACACGGGGGATTCGTGGATGGGGGGGTTCGGGGCATATCGCTGGGTGAATTGTCGGTGGGGGGCACAGAACAAAGGGGGAAACAAAGGGGCAGTGAGAGACGCTATCTGAGAGCCCGGAATAGAGTCTACGTCATCTGGCTCAAAATAAAGACATTCGGCTACTACAGGAGAACTGGGGAACGGAAAGTGAAAGGCGGTGTGGCGTGTTGAGAGTGGGATCCGTAAACAAACCCAGGACTGGCTCGTGAGTCTCGTGGGCCCCGGAAAGGGATAGGCGGGGAAAGGGGTTAACAGAAGAAATTAAGGTTCTATGTAAAATCAAGTCACCAGCATCACTTACTCAAAGAACCGGATGGGAGTCCTAGAAAAATGAAAAGCAGGTTGTAAAAGGAAAAAAAGAACTCAAAGCAGAGACCGTAACAGGGAAAGAACAAATCATGTTGGATATAAGTACACTCTTAAGACGGTTAGTAACATCCATGCGTTATCAGGGGAAGGGCCCGGGGCACGGGTAAGGAAACTGGGAAGAGATGGTTAAAAAAACAAAATCGAAATGCTACAGAAACAACGGGGAAAGGGCGACAGGGGTTAAGGAAACAAGCAGGGGCAGAAAGAAGATCATTGATGTCAGTCTAATTGCAGTGATAATCGCAAGGCTGAACTTTGAACCGAGTGTAAGTAAAGAGGCTGCCATGGGGAGGAGTGAGGCTCGCGATAATATGTGCGTGGGGTTGCGCGATTTCTGCAAAAGGAAAGCCACGCGGATGAGACAAAGTGGGGAGGCAACAGAACACGCAGAACCACCTTGCGGCTGGAGCAGTAAGAGATTCGAAGCCCTTCCTTCTGACATCAAGTAGGAGAGGGGACAAGGGGCCACGAGGGGGTCACGAGAAGGGACGGCGGACCAGGGGGAGGAGAAGACGCAGTAGTTCAAGAAAATAATAATGCTAGCCTGGGGGGAATGACAAAGGCAGTAACAGCCTAAAGCAAAGAAAAAAAAAAAAAAAAACAACGGTTGGCAGGGGGGCCCGAATCGCACCGGTGGGGTGAATTTGCTGGGTGGTTCAGGGGCGGGGTCTATTCCCAAACCTAAAATTGGATGTAGTGTCAACGCAGAGACGTCACAGTAGTTGGAGGAAGAATCCGAGGGAATGAGGAAAAACCGGAC
>Ga0179593_1310924_pt1 | contig 19472 bp, 19 predicted proteins | sample CZODoug2_1_08_16_FD_185931 | JGI IMG/M metagenome (GOLD analysis project Ga0179593, IMG submission 185931) | Vadose zone soil fungal communities from Angelo Coast Range Reserve, California, USA - CZODoug2_1_08_16fungal (PacBio error correction) | ecosystem: Environmental > Terrestrial > Soil >...
GGGTGGCTCAAAAAAAAAACAAGCCGTCTAAGAAAAGTAGTGAAGCGCGATAATGGGGAAGAGATTGAGGATTACGGTTGGGGGGGGAAAGAGTCAACCAGGCAGTGTGGAACCATGAAAATCATCACCAGGGCGCCGAAGAACTCAGGCCGCAAAAGGCCATACTTCAACGGAGAAAACAATTCCTTTCCGATACGTTGGGAGAGGGACCAACTTTAGGACAGGCAGCGACAATCTCGCCTTTCCGCGGAGGGTCGTAGGATAAAATGCAACCCCGTTAGTGGATTTCCAAGACTACTCGGCAGCAAATGGAAGTGGGAGGACGCAAACGGGAAGGAAACGCTAATTCGACATTTCTAGATTAGCGTCACCTAGAAGACAGATGGAAACGGACGGGGACCACGCACAAAAGCGGAGGGTCGGCGCACTCTGCGGAAGGGGAGAAACCGGGCCGCCGGGGGGGGGGAAAAACTTCCTATCAAACGGTTCGATTTGGTGGCAGAGAAGAAACAAGAGCACCGCGACAGACGGGGGGAGGAGACGGTGGGCTCCTTCGGCCGTATTTCGCAGGGAACGGCGGACAGCGGTTGAAGCGAGACCTTATTGGGGGTGACACATTAAGAAAGGGATGAAAAAGAGAAATAAAAAAACACAAAGCTGCGCAGATAAGACGAAGTCAGGTGGAAGGAGGGCCGAGGTGAGGTCAACAGCGTAACGGCGAGGGCACGTTCGCGCAAAGACTGGGGGGGAATCACACAGAATCGATACGGCCAGTCACGGGAAAAGAGCGCAAAGGGGTCCAGCCGGCCAATCACCCCCCGGAATCAGAATAAAACATCGCACGCGCTGCGTTCCGCTCCCTGCCATCTAGAATCAGCTCTTCTTACTCCGGACAAAGGCTGGATAGTGCTGATGGTAATCTCTGAAACAGTCGAGGGAATGACGAACGGGTAAGCGGGGTCAGGAACTGCCGGCGGAAGAAGGATGCGGAAAAAGAAAGTTTGAAAAGAGAAAAGTGAAGAATGCGGCGGGCCCTGCGGCAACAGCGAAGAGCTCTGACTGCTCGGGGGTCATGTCAAAAACAGCCGGAAAACCCAATAATTCCTTGTAATGCGGACGTCGCAGCGAAAGGGAGTCTAGGTTCACAGACCTTGGCCCGTCAACATTCCCAAAAGACGGCCTTCGCACACCGGAACGAAAAAGTAAGAAAAGACATGTGATCTCGCCTTAGAAGTCTAGAAGTAGATCAGGGCACGGGAACCAAGAACATCCAGGGGGGGGGGGTTCAAGGGCGGGAACGAAAAATAAAAAATGTGAAGGTAAAAAAAGCACGGGGGGAACGAATTCAACGGGAATAAGAGAAGCGAAAGCGTACTAAAACCATTTTGGTGCTAGATCAGCCTGGGGGGCACAAGCTCGAGGGAGCGCCAAGATAAAAAAGAGTTGAAGAGCGTCTTTAGCGATAAAAGGAAGGGGAGAGGCTCGTCGACCTCACTGGTGGGGAAAGCATCGGGAGAGAGCTCCGGATGAGGAGACGGGAGGGGTCGGTCTAGGGCAAGACATTCAGTACTAGGGGGCAGCTGGCTCGAAGGTCAGTAGATGTTCCGGAAAGAACCGCGGATTGGAACGGGTTGAAAAACTCATCGCAACAAAACATTCCAGAAAGAATGGTGTCGCGGCGAAAGGGGATATCGTGGGGGGAGCTGCTTGATAGGATGCCCGGGCGCTGCTCTTCACTCTTTGTAGGGTCAACATGGAGATCGAAATTCCGTGTTAAAATCTCCTTTTATTGAACAGAGTGGTTGACCGCAAGGTTCGACTAGTGAGCCAAAAGTGTCTAAGGTGAAAACGTAAACTCAAAACCTGAAAAAGGCAAGGGAAGGGTGGGGTGGGGGGGGTGAAGAGCGGTCAAGTTGACGGATCAGAGAGGAGAGATGACTATTGGACGACCGTTGAAACAGAAACATACTTTTCACTGAAAAAAGGCGATCGATGAAGAGGCTGACGAAGACGGGGTCCATTATTAACGGGCCAAACAGCAGATAGAGCCGCTCAAAACGTTCTTTCGACCCGCCGGCCGAAGATTCAGAGAACTTGCGCTAAATAAAATCATCAGAAAACCCCTTCCACGGAGTCATCGCCTTTTTCTGCTGATGAAAGGGTAGTAAAACCCGCGCGAGAAGCCAGAAATATCATCCTCTAATAGGATAGGGGGCCAAAGAACTTGTTATAACGAATGTCATGCTGCTCTTCGGGTCAGAGGAGGGGTGCCTTGAGGGTGCGCCGAAGGCTACACGAAGACGAACAATCGACCGAGGGGAGGGCCACTATTCTCATAAAACTAATGAAAACGGTGACGGAAGTTGGGGGAAAAAAAAAAATTGGAGGCCGGGGCGCCGCCGTCCGCATCGAGGTAGGTCAGTGGGCCTATCTCCATCGGAGAATGCCAAGGACGTGGCATCAAAGAGCCAGCATCCATGGCTGGGGGTCCCACTTAGACCAAGCGCGCCGAAGGATCGAAGAGTTGCAAGACCAGGCTATGACAGGGGAGAGGCGTGATGAGCCCCTTCTTTCCAGATGGGGAAAAAGAGCAAACCAACGGGGGGAGGAAAAGAGAGGGGTTCAAGATTCTTCAGCAGGACGGCGGCAGCCAAAGCGTATCTGCTCAGGAAGGGGTGGGCAACAAGATGCGGTCTATCTAGGAGAGAAAAAAGGGCGGGCATGGGGATAAACGATCCAGGAGGACTCACCTTCAGGAGGAATCAAAAGAGAACACTGAGGATCGACAAATCAGGGGGACTAGACTAAACTGTTCACAGGAAAGGCTTCGGACAAAATAAATGGGAAAAAAAAGCCTTCACCTTTCGGGAGGGATCGGGTTCACGAAACGACGAATTCTACGTGGACAAGCCGCACCTTTGGGTCGAGAAGGGGGGTTCAGGATATGTTTCAACAGGGAAAGGCGGGAAGGAAGCTTCAATCAAGACAATAAAAAGCATGAATCCTGCTACAAAGGGGGGAGGAATCCGCGATTCGGGGAATGCCGCGTGATGCTAAGAAGGCTTTATGTGCTATACAAAAAAGTTTCATCCACTCATGCACGAGATGAAAAGTATAGTCTTCGTGACACGAAGGGGGACCCGAACTCAAACAGGTCGGGAGCGAGCGTCGTCTTCAGGGAAAAAAACGGGGGGGCATTTAGAGAGCAAGTTGAAGGAGAGCAAGAAAAAAAATTAGGGTCCGCAAGGCATCATTAGGCCCTAGGGCATCTTTCTGTAAACGAGGGGGAGGCCATGGGATGGCGTCAACGCGGAGACGAAGCATAAAGCATCACGGAAAGGAAAACATTGATCTCCAAACATACCATCGAAGACAAAGAGGGTTTTGCGTCAAAAACAGAGTCACGGTGACGTCGAGAAAAGGCTAATCAATTCCACTGTAACTTCCAGGGTCAAGAACCCGAAAAAGAGCGACCAGGAAAGCTACACCGAGGACTCGGGGTCCGTACAGCCGCTGTACAGTAGGTTGCGCGGGGCCGCCGCCAACTCTGCATTGAGGCAAACAAATATCAGGGGGCAGAAACACAACAGGGGTCGCCCCTACCATCGTTGCGGAATGGCACCGCGTTCTCGGATGTCGAAGGCACCTTGTGTAAAGTAACTGAAGAGATGGAACAGCGACCTGAGTCATCCGACGCCCAAGTGCAAGACCAGTAGGGAAGGGCGTACCAACCAGAGGCTCAGGGAAAATAAAATCCTCCTAGAAAGCCGGGAATAAGCCAATACAGGGAGCCAAAAGCGAAGAGGCTGGACTACGAGCCCTAAACCCGGCCGGTCGGTAGACGAAAGAGATGTTCAGGCGCCGTCCAAAACGGGGTGACTCATCGGGATTACAGAGCAAAAAAAAGGACTGGGAGCTAGGAGTTCCTTCAGGCGGGAGGAAAAACTCTGCGGTCGGCAAGGGATTAGCAACACCGCAGAAGAGTGTAATCAGCAGAGTTCTACCGGGGGGTCTTCTTGCCAATGATCTACGAGACTAAACAGGCGATATCAATGTGGCATGAAGAAGGTGTCTGGGGTCCAGTTGGAAAGGCCTTGTTGGAGCTCGGCCGGGAACGGTCGCGGTCAAATAGACTGGCATATCAATGTCCCTGCTGATAATCTAACAAATAATCGCGGTTTTCTGCCCGGTGACGAATCTGTCAGCCCACAGAAGAGTTAGATGAGGACTCTTTGTTCCTCAGGGGGCAATCCGCAATCTTCAAGAGACTGGGCGGGGGCTGGTGAAACCTCGTGGTCGCGGAGAGCAAGCCTAACCGGCAGCCAAACGCATGCCATCTCGAAAGGGGTGAAGGGGGAACGGAGAAAAGGGCTTAAAATAAGAAACTTTGGCGGGACGCAAGGGAAATTTCGAAGATGACGGCGCTGAGGTCAGAACCCATCATGCTTGATGGAAGAGCAGTAGGTCGGGAGGGCTATCTTTTCCATGAGGTAAATGGGGAAACTTGTTCTCTACTTACATCTTAGAAATAATCGTGAGGGGGAGCAGAACCCAAAACAGGGGGAGTTAAAAGAGGCCGAAGAAAAGTTAGTTGAACAGAGGCTTATGGACATCCACCGAGGGAACGTGAAACGGCCGTATGAGCCAAATATGGTGGTGCAAAGCAAAGGGGAAGGGGCATCAGGGCGGACAGGAAAGGAAGCCTACAGGAGGGCGTTCAAAGCACGGGGCGAGAACTCAGAGAAGAAGCAAAAGTAACATTTCTAATAGGACTCGGGGCGGTGCAATCAACGAATCTCGAAAAGTTTGAAGGAGAGGACTTGTCAACTTTACTAACAATCTTGGGGAAAAAAAGGAGGGGCGCGAACTTGGAAGGGAACCATCGCGACCCACCTACTTAAATAGGGGCGATGGACGCCATGGAGGGAAAAAAAAAGCAAGCTTCTAACTTGAAGAAAGCAACTCTAGGAACACGAAAAATCAAAGGAGGAAAATGGGAGCCAATCTCCATGAAGCCATTGCCTAGGATGGAGGAAAAAGAAAACACGACCTAGGGATCGGCGGTGACCCATTTAGGGGCAGAGCCAAGGAATGAAAAAACGATATTCAGCTCGAAAGGGGTGTCTGACCAATTACGGGAAGTATCTAGCGGGAGGGTGCGCCGGGCGGGGGGAAAAACTAACGCCCTGTGATGGACATACAACGCTGAAAACAAACCCCCCCCTGGGGGGGGTTGGAATGTTGAGGTGGTTTATTTGGTGGATTAGGGGGGTTGATTGCAAAGATTGTGGAAGTGATCCTTTGTTTATTGGTCTGTTGCCCCACCACCCCCCCACCCCACACCCCCCCCCCTAGGGGTTTAAAAGGAAGAGTACCACGAATAATCAATCTATCCAGGCGAGAAAACCGATCGCGATGCACAATACTGGGTAGGAGAAGGAGGGACGGGAGCCACAATCTCAAAAAACAGCAGGGAAAAGAATGTTTTTGTCGCAGACATTATATCAAGGAGTGGAAGCGCCGATATGGTCGATCGGGAATTGCAGATGACGTTGGTGAAGAAATACGCTAGCGGGGGAAGGAAGGGGCTTTGCTTTCACAGAATACGGGAGCGAAAAGACTTAGTAAAAACGACACCCCTCGGGAAAGTCTTTCCGGAGAAGTGGGGGGGGGGCAGACCGCACACTTTAAAATGTATGAAGTAAGAGAGACATCACGTGCCTTTACGGAGCTCAATCCTCAAGCAGAGACAGTAGGGTTCGGAAAACAAAGGGAAACAATTCCCCCTAATGAATGGTCTGAAGGACGAGCGTGCCTTTCACCTCATTTGGGAGAACTTTTCAGGGGGGTCGGACTAGAAGGCTGCAGGTTCAAGACCAGGGCGGCCCGACCGAAGCTAAGTCGTTCTTCTCATCGGCGGGATGTAGCACTCAGGGGTGTGGTCAAATAAGAGACGTGGTGGAGGAGGGCAGAAAACTGCGACGTCAAGGGGAGAAGGTATGCGTTCTAAGAGAGGGCAGGAAAAAAAACAAAACGGTGATGGAGAAAAGGGGGGAGGATAGGGGAGGGAGGGATCGCACCGGCGGTCCGAGGGGCTCATCCGTCTGCGCGGGGTGGGAAAAACATCAACATTCTGAATAGGGGAGGAAAAAAGAAACACAAGATGTGGTCGGAACAGACCGGCAGAGGGGGGGGGGAGGTCGCCAAAAGGGAGTCAAAGCGACCTGTCCGCGTGTTCAATCACGAGGTGAAGGAGGGAGAGGTAAGAAAAAGTTTTGGTTATTCAAAGCTCAAACTTATACGTGTCCTTGTATCTTTCAGCACCGGGACAAAAAAAAAATCTGAAATGCGCCAAAGCAATTCCTCCAGCAGACAAACTGACTAGGGGGCTGATACAAAAGGACGGGGAGCAAAGCATCTGCGAGGCCGAGGAAAAAGTGCGCCGCGATCTTATGTAAATAAAAACGGTAAAAACAAAACGGTTCTAGAGGGGACCAGGCTGCAGCTGCAAGGAGGTAGGAGGCTCGCTGAAAAAGAGGGTGAAAAAACGAACGGGTATAAGAAAGGGCGGGCAAAAAACCAAAAAAACCGGACGAAGCAGACTCAGCAAGCAAAAAGTACCCAGAGGCGCCTACAAAGAGACCGGGCCGGTGCGAAACGGCGTCTACCTGAAGGGAGGCAGGAATGGCAACCACGAAAAAGGGGGCGGAACGGAATCCCAACGACGGACGACAAGCGAAAACTGCTGCAGGAACAGGTGCAAAAAGTAGTCTTGAGAAACTCTAGAGGGCCTAGAGAGAGGGAAAAAATTGTAATTCCCTTTTGGGAGGGGGGTACCTCTTCTAGGGTAAAGTAAAAATAACTAAAAACAAAAAAGGCTTTAAGAAGAGAGCGCCACTAAAGGTTGTGCAGAACATGTGTCACACCATCGATGCTACGGCGGAAACTTGAAGGGAAAGGGAAAAATCTCGCCGTCTAGAAAAGGCACCTAGGTCGAGAAGGCAGAAATTTTGTTGGAGGCCAGAGCAATTTATCGCCCAAAGAGAGCCGATTTCTTACGCGCGGACAGGCATAAAACGGGAGGAAAAATTGGGAGTGATCGGGGGGGCGAGGTGGAGAAGGGTTTCAGGAAACTGAGGAGGGCCAACACGTGGAATTCAGAACGAAGCGAAGGGACATTAGAGATTGAGAAAGGGGGAGTATCGAATAGGGGGCGAAACCGTGAGGAGGAGGGCTATCAATGGACATGGCAAAAGAAGGGACTAGGTCCTTTTGAAAGAGAAGGGAGGAGAAGGAAAAAGGGGTCTTGGGACCGCCTGTCAGAAGGAAACCGCCTCCTCTCCAGGACTCGAGGAAAAGGGCTTCTGTAGAGGAAGGAAGAAAAAACCCTTGTGAAGAGAGGGGGTGATGGTGAGCGCGCACAGGTTTTCGGGAAGGGGGGGGAAGGGAGGGATGTGCTTAGAAGAAGGAGAGGGAAACCGGACGAAAAAACCGCCACAACGAATGTCGGGAGAGGCCACTGATCAGATACGAAGGGAGACGAATAGGGAGATAGAAGGCCAAACTCGTATAAGTCAAAGTTAGGAACTACTACGAGCGCTCAAAGAAGCGCACAGAGGACAATGTCTCTGACGAAGAAAAATCATCAAAAGCAGGAAGGTCATAGGGAGGAGGGGGCTGGGGTACGGGTGGGAGGAAAAAGAAATTAAGCCAGAGGAGGGGAGTCAGGGAAGACAGACAGGAGGGAAAGAAGCGGAAAGAGAAAAAGGTAGAACACTCTTTTCAGTCTTAAGGGGAGGGAAAGTAGGTCTTAGGCCTAATGCGCAGCACGAGATCAAATAAAACCAGGGGACAGGGACAAGAGGATTATCTAAACATATAAAGACCAGATTGTGGAGGGACAAAGGTTCACCAATTGTCGCCGAAGATTAAATAATCTAGGAACGGAAAGGGGCCGGAGCGGAACAGCTTTATCATTAACCGATGCCGGTGGAGCGCAGAGCAAGAGAGAGAAGAGGAGGTGCAAAAAGAAACTCTCTCCGAAGGGGAGGGGGGGCCTCACCATCTATAGCAGAGAGGGGGCGTTCTGAACAGCCCCTCGGGGGGGAATATAAATCAAAAAAAAAGATGAGGAGGAAAAAGAAGGGTGAATCACACAAAGCAACTCGTTCGCATACCGAAGAAAGAGGTGAGAGAAAGCGATGTTATCCACAAAACGGTGCAATATCAGCCTACTCTTCTTCACCTGGGGAGAAACAGAAGAAGGCAACAGCTGCGAAGGCATCTCTGCATCATTAGAAATAGGGCTCAAAGGAACAAACAAGGGGCCCGCTAAAGGGGAGCAGCAAAAAGGCGCGACAACATTAAAGGCGTCCCCTTTCGGGCTTGGAGGGAAATAAGATAGGAATTCTACTACGGGGAAAGATTCCCCTCACAGGGGAGCGATTGTGGAAAGGGGAGGAATCTTCGTCGCAAGTAACCTCAGGTCACGCGCGACCAGCAAGAGAAGAAGAACTACTCAAGGCTAAAAAGGTATTTCATGAGGGGAATGAATTCTGTCAGGACCGGGGAGTGACGCCCGGAGCTTGGAGAAGAAAACCCAAATAAAAAACGCAAACCACCGAAATCGCCAGAGGGGGGCTTACGAAGGGGGGGGGGGGAACCTCGACATGTCGACAGGGATAGGAGGGAAGGAATAAGTGGCAGTCAAAAAAGGGGGACGATAGATAAGAAGAGGGGTTAAACCCTAAAAAGAGGAGGCGCCCTTTCCTGAGGGAAAGGGGACTCTTGAAAGGCAACGGCCTTCGTGGAGGGGGGGTCGGTCATCGGCCGAGGGAGGCATCACAAAGAGCGGGAGCGGAAAACCTGGAAATGCGATCACAAGAACAAGCAGGAAGGGGGGCAGTCCAAAGAATTTCTCACAGAGGGTAGAACCGGAAACGTATCAAAAAAAGGCCCGAAAACTCTCGACAAACGGAAAAGAGAAGAAAGTACGAGGCCCGGACGAGGGGCTCGTTCCATATGGGGGCTGGGGAAAACATCAACGGCAGGGCCTTAAGAACTCCACGGGGATGGCGAAAAACGTAGATCATCAAGGGGGGCAACCACATCGGGCGGAAGGAAACGTGTCGGAGGCCCTCTGGGGTTCGGACGTGACTTTGGAATCGGGGAGAAGCGACATCGAACAGGAACCTGAAGCGCGAAAGATGACATACCAACTATTAGCTGAGGGAAAAAGAACCCTACTCGGGGCACGTGAAAAAAATACTCAAGGCATGCTCAAGAGGGGGTCGCAGGGAGATGGAGAAAAAAAAACCAACATTTCCGAGCCCGCGACGGGTTCGATCATCCGTAAACGGGGAAACGGGGAAAGCACAAGCACTAGCGACGTGACCACTTCAAAAAAGGAAGGGAGATATTTCACGCGACGATCTCTTTTACAATCAGGAAACCCTCCGAAGTAGGAACCCACAAACGTTATGGCTACCTTTGTCCACTTTCAGCTGGACACGGAAAGAGCGGAGGACGATTCTGGACAAACATGAATGTCCAGGAAGAGGGGACTAATTGCCTGTGGTGGTACGCTATCAGCAAGCGGGGGTGCCACATCTCTGTAAGGAAAGTAAAGGTCGGAATGCTGCCCGGTCCTAAAACGAGAAAGGTCTAGGAGACGGGGGGCGTTACTGGAAGGAAAACATATCCTCTATGCGAGAGGGCCGCTTCCTCAGGGCGGTAAAAAGAAAACCTTGCGGGTCTTTAAAAAATATGGTGCTGAGCGCTCAGAGTTCAGCAAATAGAATTTAACATAAAAAAACTAGAAAACTAGTTCCACCAACGAGGAAAAAGACATCTGGGCGAATTGTAACGGCGCAGATCATTAGATAGGAAGGTCTCTGAAGGGGGATGCCCGCGCTTGGCTTCTATGAAATCCCGAGGAGATGGGGGGCCGCAAGATTGTGCGAGGGAGGACCTTGTGAGCACTCAGAAGGAAATGGGCTATCAAAAAGTGGAAGAACCCAAACTGGTCCTTGGAAACATATCGGCGAAAATAGTGGATTGGGAATTCAGGGAGAGGTGACCGACCACCAGAAGTAACTAGAATCGACGGGAGTAGATGGACGAAGAATCTTGGGGGGTGTAGAGGGCATCAACGGACGGAGCAAGGCTACGGAACAAATAATCAGAGATACTTAGAGACAAATAGAGCACGAAGGGGCGCGAACTAGGCGAAGAAAAAAAGACAACGGAAATAATAGCCAGGAGGAGGGGGAGGCGGGAGGCAAGAGATGCAACGACAGCATCTCTAACCTGGAGAAAGGGAAGAGGGGAGGTTTTATCGAAGCATCCACGAGGGGAGCAAAGTGAGGCGACATCCAGAAAAGCCAGAAAAACAACACTTACGATCGTTCTAGGGAAGAATGGCGCGGCAATGGAAGAGAGGAGAGAACCACAACCGAAAAATCTATACAAACACCAGGGTCCGAAAGCGGGGACCAAGACGAGGGAAGAAAAGAAAGATGAAGGAATATGAGGGGCGAACACAACCCTTTCTCCGAAAGGGTCCTGTCGTGAACAGGAGAAAGAACTAAAGCGGAAAAATTGGAGCATGATGTAATAAAAGAGCGAAAAAGGTAAATGGCGGTAGCCTGCCCAACGTATAACAGGGAAAGGTACGTCCGAGAGGTGGAACGTCGGGTGGAAGAGCACGTAGCTCAGGAATCACTAAAAACGGAGGAAACGCCAGAATACGGGGGAGGGGCATAAGTCCGGGGCGAAGAGAGAAAAAAATGATCTGCTTCAAGAAGTATCTTAACAAGGAGGGATTTAATCGAACAACATCTCGCTCAAACAAAAAAGGGGATTAGGGAGGTAACTATCTAATGGGGGGCGCTCCATCCGAGGGAATTAAGAAGAAAGACATGGGTGTCGAGCGTTTGAAAAGAAGGGTGGGGGGGGGAGAAAAGAGTAACAAGAATCGGCTGGGTGGAAAAGCCTTTGGATCAAGCACCAGGGAGATCGCAGAGGGACTTACAGCGGAGAAAAAAGCGGGAATCATTACAAGATCCGAAGCCAATGAGTTCCACGCCCGGAAAGGATGAAGTAAGGAGGCTGACATTTGCCGCTTTTTTCCGGCCGCAAAGGGGAACGAACCAGAAGCGGAAGAGGGACTGGGGTGAAGAGTGCCTAAGGTGGCTGTGAGGACAAGGGGAAAACGCGAGTGACGAGCTTGTAATAAGGAATGGCAGGAGGAAAGGTCGGAACAAGATGAAGCCATCCCAATTGTCGCACCGAAGGTCTTCGCATCTTAGCGGAAAAAAAAAACTGGGGTCCATCAAAGAGCAGTGGTGGAGGAGGGACTAAAGGGGAAGAAGTGGAACGGTCATTAAGGGGGGTTGAAGCTCGGAACAACTCGGCAAAGAAAGGGAGTCATACGTTTAGTCTCAGTAGGGGGCGAGAAACCTAGGGAAGAGGGGTTCGCGAAGACGGACGGCTCGAGGGGGGGGGCATAACCCATTAGGAAAATGAACAGGTTACTTAAATAGAACAACAAAGAGGAGGACGACATATCGGACCGTCGCTGGGAGGTCCCTCTTGGGGAGGGGGTGACAAGGGTCGAAATGACCGCTGGGCAAAAAGAAAATTTAGCAAGAAAATTGGGTGTTAGACTAAACCACCATCAGATCAACGGCCGCTGGAATTGAGGAGAACAGTGAAATGGAAATCGGCCCGTAAGAGGAACAAAGCCCCGGAAACTAGAAAAACGGGTAAAACACGGCTCTTTTTCTGGGGAAGAACGCACAGGAAGGACCAGCAATCTAGCATCAGAAAAAATGGCAAACCTCTTATGTCTGGGGTTCCCCGGAAAAAGTCCGGAATGAAAACACTCCGATGGTAAGGGCGACCGTGCCTGAAAAGTAGGCTTGCTTTGGCGCAAAAGCAAAAAAATTTTGCCCGCACCGATGGAGGAGGAGCAAACGTTCGGCAGATCCACGAGGGGGAGAGACTGGAAAGGAGGCTCGGCGGAAGCTTGGACAAGCCTCAGAAGAACACCTGAACTTCACGTGAGAGGAAGCAAATTCCGCGGGGACCTTGGGGGGAGGGCATGGTCCCTAGAAGTTGCAGAAGAGTTTAAGTACCCAAAAACTAAGTAATTATCACATACGGCGACACAATCAGAACATTTCTATCGCCGGAGGAAGGCTAGACGTAATATAAGGGACTAAAAGTGACTCATTCTAACGAAATTGGGGTGAGTAAAAGGGGGGGCGGGGAAACGAACTCTTCTCGGGGTGAGTCCCGATAACCGGGCCGAAATGACCAAACGCTGAAAAGCTCAAAAGGAGCAACGTCCATGGGGGGCGCAAAGATTTTCACTGCGGAGGGAGGGATCTCCGCAGCAGTCAGGAACAGCGAGCATATAGAACGCGGAGGAATCCGAAGAGCAACGTGGTGTGAGGCTCAGGGACGAAGGAAGACCGCAATGGGACTAGAAGGCAGGTGATTTCGGGAGGGAGGACGAGCCTCAGGAAGGGAAAGGCAGGGGTGGAGTGGGACATCTTTCGAGAAAGAGGAGAAGTCTCTGGGGGAAATCGATGACGACGGAAAGCAGGGATTCTTTCCAAAGTCGGGGAAAAGGAGCAGCTCCACGTGACAGGCAAAAAAAGGGGGGTCGTCGCACCGGTTGATATGCCTGAGGGGCGAGCAGGCGAGTTCGGGCGGCCGAGGGGAACGCCGATGTCCTGGGCCAAAGCAAAGAAAGGGGCGGCCCTACCGGGTGAGAGCGCCGTGTGAGATTGGGAAAAAAAAAATCTTTCGTTGGCCCAGCCGTTAGTAAAGGATAGAAGCCCTCGCCAGTCAATCGGCTAGGGAACGTAATTTGTGAAAAAACTCATCCGCCGACAAAAACAACGGGAAGAAGCTTGGGGAGGGGGGTGAGCGCGTTCAAAGGGTTAAAAACTCCAGGGAAAGGGAAGATCAAAAAGGCTCAAGGAGTGAAGAGGGGAAAAGAAAAACCAAAAAAACTCAGCCACCAGGGGAACGGTTCTTCCGAGGACCGCGGGGAAGAAGAAATGACGGGTGAGGAAAATCGGAACGGGGAAATATGAAGAAGAGGATAAGGTGAGAATATCCTCTCACACTTTAGGGGAAGAAAGAAGGACTATCGCCGCACGAAGGGATCGGTGAGATGTCTCGCCCACCAGGAGATCACCAGCACAAGCAATAAGAGGCGTTCAGCAGGAAAGGGGGGGGGGACTGCGAAATTATGCTGGGTTTGAAAAAGACAGGAACGGCGAAACGGAGTCAGAATGAAGGCCAACAGAAAAAAAGATGAGGGGCCCAGACGTGGGAAACCACTAGTCGAGGGGGAGCGCTGAAATTGATGGCCGCTCCGATGAAAATAAATAAGAGAAAAAAGACAACATCGCAGGGTGACTAGGGCAAGATGTTTGTGGGGTGGATGAAATGATTCAAAAAAAGCAAACAGAACTGTGACGGGCAGGGGGGTTAGAAAAGTATCCGTTTCTACAGTATGATCCAAGGGAGGCGAGGAAACAGGGGAATGAAAAAAAGAGATCATTATGAAAGGTGGAAGGGGGGGGGCGGGCGAAAATCTCCCAGCGCCAAGCGAATGGGTTAAAAAGACGCACACGCAGGATCCCGAGGGGTTGGAAAAATCATTAAAAGAGCGCGGTTGGCGTATGCGAGGAAAAAGACCCGTCGTGTCCGAGTGGGAAAAAAAAAAAAACTTTAAGATCACCACCAACCAAAGAGGTGAAAGTGTGCACATGAACGGGCCGGCATCACCGACTAAAGAAAAACGCGGAAAAGGGAGAGCGATGGGATTGTTACAACCAGAACCGGCGAGGAGGGACAACCCTCAACAAAAGCCATTACGAGGGGGAGCTGGCTCTTGCCACAGGCATAGGCTGAAAAATACTTCAAGAGGGCGATCCTGACAAATAAATATGGAATCGCAGAAACGAGGGATCAAAGAAACAAGCGGAAAATTATACACACGGAAGTCACCGTTCGGGTAAAAATTAGAGGGAGAGCCGATCCTAAAGAGGGCCCTCTTCCTCCGGGGAGGAGGAAGGGGGGGGGCGTGGCGTCGGAGTGCGTTCATCTTCTGCCAGACCAAAAACCGACCAGCCGAACGCTCTGGCAAAAATGCCACGGAGGAGACGTCTGGGCCTGGCCGGACTGGGTCGGACCTTCTGACGACGTAGCCGGGGAGGTTTGTAGCGACAACACCAGTCATCACCAGATAAAAAACGAGGAAAGGGACGCTAGGAGGGTCGGCATGTGATCAGAAGGGGGAAAACTAGGAAAAAGGGGGAAAAGAGTAGAGGGGAGAAAAAAATCGAGGGGATAATAAACGGGTTTGGTTGAAAAAAGGGAGAGAGCAGGATGCCGAGAGGCTTCTTCTTCGCCAAATAGTCATACTGGAGGTCCAGGGGGAATCTTCCCGGCAACGTCCAGGCATTTCGGGAGGAGGACGCAAACGCAAGGAGAGGAAGACAAATCGGCTCGCGGATTAAGAAAAACGAAAAGGCTGACAACCATCCACGGAGATAGAGTTGGCGGAAATTCAAACAAATCAATCTCAAAGGAATAGCTCAAAAAGGGGGCGCACTCAAGAGGAAAGAACGCTTTTCAAAACCACGCTGGGACTCTCACACCGAAAGAACCTATGCAACGTCGGGAGGAAAGACAAAAGGGCAGAGGAAAGCCGGGGCTCCCGCCGAGGCAGGCTATCAAGATAATCAAACAGGTAAAAAAACAAAAAAAAGCGGGGAGTAATGGAAAGAAAGTGCTGATCCGGGCGAGGGTCCCATCCGCGCAGCGTCATCGGAACTGGATCGAGTAGGCAAGAATGAATCAAAAAGAATAACGCATGGGAGATACGCCGAAAGACAAGGAACTCTTTCAGATCCGGAACTCCTGAGGGGGTCTTCAGAGGAAAGTGGGCGGCGAAAACCCCAAGTGAGGGAGGCATATCTACTAGGCCCGGACGGTCCCGGCGACTAAAACGGATTTCAAGAGAACGAGGCGCGCAGCACCGGCAGACGTGACACAAGACGGGATGAGAAGACACCACAGAGGGGAGCTCGATTGACGCGGAGCGTGAAGAGTGGGTGGAGTTACGGAAAGGTTAGAGGGGGAAAAAACAAGGCAGACTAGTGCGAACCAGGACCATAAAAAAAAAGGGAGAACCTACCCAAATGGGAAAATCGGCGTTGACCTGCTCTACTTAGACGAAGGTAGATCTACGCTAGTCCATGGGGGTGCAAAGAGGAGGGTGGCCAAGCTTTCAGGGGAAGGAAAGGGTTGTGTCTCGGGCCGGAACTAGTTGCCAAAAGTAAATGACAAGGTCAAGGGAACGTAACTTGGCAGGAATTAGGAATCCTGCACACGGCAAGGTCGATGGGAGGAGACGGATTTGACACGAGTACCGGAAACGATCAGATCGAGGCGCGCGGGAGGGACCTTTGCGCGGGCAGGGACTCACTTCAATCACAGGTTGGGGGGGGAAAACTCTCTTGGGGGAAGGGGGGCGAGGGAAAAACAGAACCTCAGCTCAAGAATGGGCCAAGAAGAAGTTCTGCAAGGGGGCCACTCCAGGCGAAGGGGGCGAGGGAGGGGCAAGCAGAAAGCTGAAAATGTCCGGAGGGCTATCAGCATATGCCTTTCGATCAGGGGCGTGAGGCTACGCGGATTCAATTTCTAAGACGGAGAAGGAGTTAGAGGGGGGGAAGAAAGAGGGAGGGGGGGAATTAACGTAGAAAAGGGAAGAAAGGAAAAAGGGTCCTGTCCGATCAGTGTTAAGAAAAAAACCCAAAAAACTTTTTTACAAAATCTCGAAGAAGGGGGGGTTTGAACAGCAATCAACAGGGCTCGGTGGAAAAAAAGAGAACTCTTTGAAAATCACCGCGAAGTCCGATAAGCAGACTGAGGTTTCAAAAAAAAAAGGTTAAAATGGCGGAACTTGAAATACTAAAAAAAAAGATCGTCGCCAAAAAAAGGGAGGCACCCGGGGGAGAATGCGGGCAAGAAGAATCAAAAGTCTACCAGAAGTGTAGCACGGGAAGAGGGGGAACACCGGGCCAAATCAGAAAAGAGCGAAAGGGAGCCTCGGATGGAATCAGAGACGAGCCAGCTCTGTGAAAAAACTTTCAGCAAAGCAGAAAAACCGACGTACATCGTTTGTCATGGAAATTCCAGGGCTGGAACGGCAAAGGCGTCTCGCCAGGGCCGCAGTCAAGAAGTATTAAACCTTTACGGAAAAGAGTCGAAACGACAAAAAAATCGCTCAGGTCGTGGCAGACACTAGTGAAGGAGAAGAATACCTCAATGAGATACAGTACATGACAAACTACCGAGTAGGGCTTGTTGGTGATTAATGAAAAACTATGGCACGGGGGAAAAATCCAAGGGATAACGGACAAAAGTAAGCTAAGGGAGAAGCTAGAGGGTCGAGGGCGGAAAGGAAGTGCCCCCAGATAAGAAACCGGAGACTAAAAAAAACCAGGCAAAGAAAAAGCGGGGAAAAAAAGGAAGCAAATGAAACAAAAAAGTTCAAAATCAGGTAAACTACTGACCAAATATGCCCGCAAAGATGGGGGGGCGGCGGGGGACGCCGTTCTTGAGAAGGAGAGGAATAAGCACAGATAAATCAAAAACAATGTCAAACATCGCCAGAATTGGGGGAAGAGGCTCTACTCAACACGTAAAGGCCAAAGCGAGACCATGGAGCGAAGCCAAAAAAACAATAAAGGAAACTTCACGCGTGCAGGAGCCAAAAGAGATCTAACGAACGGAAAAGAGCGAGAATAGATGTTGCGCTCAAACAAAGGGTCGAAACATCAAGATAAAGCGGAGAGTTCTGAGAGGAGGGCCTTGCCGTTTTAGGTAAAAAAAAGCGAGGGGTTGAGCAAGGAGGGGATAGCATAAAGGGGGAGAAGGCGAAGCGGGGCCTTCGAGAAAAGAGGACAAAAGCCGAGAGTGCCAAGGAAGGGGAACGGCACTGTGGGGGGGGTCAAAGGAAACAAAACCAGGAACTTGACTCTGTTCAAACATGGATCAAGAAAGGGACGGGAAGTTGACCGTGCTCAGGGGGCAAAGAGCGCGCGACTCGCATCGGGGTAAATGGGCAACACTAGCTTAAATTCAAGGGCGGGGAAACGCGTGGGAAGGCAACGAGGGATTCTAGCGGGGAAAAAAGGGTGGGATAGAAATGCGCAAAACGGCAGAGAATAGAAACTCGAATGGAAGAATAAAACAAGTAAGGTAGACAAGGATCCAGAGGAAAGCCTCGGCGAAAAATCGAAGCTTAGTCTTGAAGGGAAAAAGGTTGGGGAAAAGGTAGAAGGATGTCCCACTAAGCATATAACAGTGATCAACTAGTATACAAAAGAATAGAGGGTCGAACAGGTTCGAAGAAGGAAAGGCGGATGGGAAAGAGTGTCCAGAAGGAAAGGTATAAGCGATGCGGCCTGGGGGTAGGATCTACAAACACACAAGAAGACCGAGAGAGAAAATTCTTTGTAGAGGTGTTCTATAAAACAACCCCCCCAACACCCAAAACAAACGGGGTTAATTTGAAGAAAGGAGGGTTGGACGGAAGGGAAGTCGGCACACGTAGGGGGGAAAAGTCCTGAACGACAAAGGGCATGACAAGAGTGAGGAGAATAAAAGGCGGGGGGGGGGAGTTACTTCCGCGGTGGGGGTGCAAAAACGAAATGGCCGCTAATTGACAGGGTCGCTCCAACGGCGATGTCAGAAAAGTTGGGGGGGTGAGATCACACCAACACGAGGACAGGAAGAGTCACTTAAAGAAGGGTGGGGGCCTTACATAGAGAAAGCGCACGAGGACGGACCAAAAAAAAAAAAAAGACTGAAAACATCACCCAAGATGCACGGTCAGGAAAGAAAGTCAAATGCTAAGAACACCAGAGCTGAGAGGACCGAGCCAAAAACATGCCGGAGAGAGGGGCTTTTCATCGGAAAGAAAAAAAATGCGACAAAAAGATGTAAACAAAAGGGGGAGGACGTCTGGGCCGGCGTCTCTGTTCGGGAGAAGGAGGAAACACTACGCCGAAGGCCAAAAGGTAGGAGGGACCGAGCAAAGCAAAACACCGCGACTGTCTCGGGCGGCAATCTGAGAGCACCGGGGTCTCAAACCCGACCGTGAAGGGGAGCATTCTCTAAGAAAAGGTACGTGCAGGTAGAATGAAAGACCGTTTTGACGGCTGAGAAGAAAACACCTGAAAAAGAACACAGCAGAAAGGACAACGTAAACTTGAACAAGGGGGGAGGAGCAGCAAATTCTTCTACTTAGAAGATCCAACACCAAAGAGCAGGGGACAAGGTAACCTCCCGGGTGTTCAAAACGAGACCAGAAAAGGGAAACAGGACCACGATCACCGTGAAAATGAAAAGAGGGGGAGAAGAGAATCGACCGCAAAGGGACATGGCTCAGATAGAAAAAAAAAGCACAGACGGACGGTAGAAGTAAACTCAGCGAAATAAGGAACAAATGGTGGGGCGGCGTTCGGAAAACAGAAGGAACGTTTGGCGCGTCGAAGAGAAGCCCGGCGGGGGGGTTCGCCGGGCATTAAAGGATTCTCAGGGAAAAAAAAAAAAACTTAAAAGAATAGGAGGTCGGGGAGGGAAAGCCGTCTCGGCTATATGAAGAAGGACGAATGGGGGTGGCAAGGGCGCGATCGAGGGCGGATGGAAAAAATCAGAGGACAGGGAGGATTAACCCCGTTCCTTCGAAAGGACAGAGACAGCGCAAGCATCCGCCCGAAGGGTGTGGGAGAACAGGGGTTGGGAGAGCAAGGGACGCTAGCATGACGGGCGGGGAAGGCTGGAGCTAGTAAAGAAGGGGGGAATGCAAGATGGACGAGAAGAAGGGTGAAACCAGACGCAGTATAAGTAACAGCTTTTTGTCTTACCCGACACGTTGCCGCAAGAGGAAAAAAGAGAAACGCCGCGAGCACGTCACGTAAGAGGGGAAAATGACTCGGTTGACGCGCAGGAAGAAAAAAAAAATAATTCAATACGTGGTGGGGGATGGGGGGTGGGTTCAAAAGGGGGTGGCCTCAGGAGGGAAAGATGAAAATACGTCGGCGGAGAAAAAGCCCGTGCCGGAACACGCCGGAACGTTGAACCGGAACTCGGGAAGAGGGGAATACAGGAATTAGAATAAGACGTGCAGGGGCAGAAAGTACATTCCATCGCTCATGTAGATACCGTCCCAACGGTCTGTGTACGAGAAGCAGACCGAAAGAAAAACTATCGGTCCGCGAGAAATTGTCGCACCGGTCGGGCGCCCCTAAGAAAAACATCAACGAGATAGGTGTCACCTGGATAAATGGCTTATTATGTGGATACCGAAACAGAAACCCAGCTGACAGGCGGGAACGAGGTTCCCAAAGAGGACCAACGGGGGAAAAAAAAGTCTCGTC
>Ga0179593_1463801_pt1 | contig 19472 bp, 16 predicted proteins | sample CZODoug2_1_08_16_FD_185931 | JGI IMG/M metagenome (GOLD analysis project Ga0179593, IMG submission 185931) | Vadose zone soil fungal communities from Angelo Coast Range Reserve, California, USA - CZODoug2_1_08_16fungal (PacBio error correction) | ecosystem: Environmental > Terrestrial > Soil >...
AGCGCTCGCACACACAAGAGGTGCGGGGTTAAGAAAAAAAAAGGTAAAAGGATTGCGGACCTGAAAAAGAACTGTGGGGGCAAGTGCTGTATACTTATTTCTAAGGAGAGCCGGCGATAACGCGTGGTAGCTATCACAGGAAAAAAGGGGAACAAAATGGGTGACACAGTCCCGCTCAAGACAAGGTAAAGTCACAAAGAAAAAGGAACCGGAAAAAAATTGGAACCGTCTCGTAGTCAACCAAGAAAAACGAAAGGGGTGTCCCGGCGGCTTGAAAGCTGAAGAAGGGCGTCAAGCGAATGGTTACAAACTTCAGGAATCCAAGAGAAGGAATAGATTTGGGGAAGAAGTCGAGAGCGGACGCTAATGAAAAAGTGGAGGAATCAAAGTTTAATAGAGCGAGACGAGGCCTGGTCTGGAAACGGAGTTCGACGGCCCGGGCACCATTTTTAACTCACATGAGGGATCCTGCATTTCCCCCTTAAAAGATCTAGATCAAGATTACAGAAGGCGCAAGTCCTATTCTCTTGTTTATCGGGGATGGAATTCGGAAAAGGTGCTACATCAGGGGAGGCGGGTTCCCTGCTAAAAGGGGACACCCTAGGGCTTATACTAAAGACTGGGGGAGAGGAAAGCTTGTTAAGGAGGGCGAGGGACTGTGACTACATGAAGTACCGCCAGACCAAAAAATCTAGGTTGGAGGAAGAAACAACGGAATATAACATACGAGGGGAGGCCCGCACTGGTGATGAAAGGAAACGGGAGGGGAGGAAGGAGTCGGCAAAAAAGAAAAAAAATTAGTAGGGGGGGGCTATACTAATTAAGGACTATTCGTCCGAAATAAAAAGGGCATTATTACTATTGTTAAAAAAAAGGGGGGAGGGAAAGGAACTCAAATGGCGGAAACACACTTATCACAGAAGAAGGTGAGGGAATGGTTCACTAATCAGAATGGTATTATTGTTATCCTAAACCACAGCTCCGAGGGGATAGATTGTGAGCAACTTTACTATTTTGAAAGTATCATCTGGGATAAAGGGAGGGGGGAAAAAAGCCGGCAAGGGTGCGGTAAGAGAAGAAAACAAAGATGTGGGAGAACGACACATAATGAGAAACGTGAGGGAGTAAAGTGTTTTCGATGACTTTCCAATGGGGGAAGACTCCAGAAGTCAAACAACAGCCACAGACAGTTTTTAAAAAAGAAGGGAGGAGGAGGGGGAGGGAAACAGGAGGAATTTACGACTCTTTTTTTTCCACGGCATAGAAGTTGGGTCAGTTAGGGGGAAGGAGAGAGAGGTACAGAGCGAAAAGAAGAGGGTGGAAATGGGATGAGGGGTTTCCCGGGAGATGCATCAAGATAAAATCGATTAGACGGTGCGCCACGGGGAAGTAGGGAGTATGATGAAAGATGAGGAAATATTTTTCCATGGAGGAAGGGGGGGGGGGGGGGAAGGTATATAAGTTATGAACTTAGTGGTCTCTATGTGAAAGAATTGGATCAATACCTTCTAATCTGCTTTTGGGGAAGGAAGGATTTTGGTTCGCATGAAGGGGGGGGGGGAGGGGGAGTAAAATGGGAGGGAATAAGTTTGTAGAGGGAGAAGGAAGGGGGTAAGAATTCAGCCTATGCTCCGGACAGGCGAAATACTTATACTAAACTGGGGGGATTGAAAAGGAGAAGGAGACGGGAAGTTTGTCCAATTAGGGAGAACAACAAGGAATACCGGGGAAGGAGTGCAGGAATGGCATGAAAATAAATGATATGCCTGTGTCCCGGTTATGAGCAGCATAAGGAAGACAGGAGCTTTTGAAGAAGGGGTACTAGGTCAAGTAAGGTTGTGAGATGACTAAAGGGGGCTCGCTCAACCACACGGAGAGAAAAGTCAGGCAGTCTAGGTCCTCGCCAACGGCTTGGACATAAAGTATCTAAAGTAATCCCACAACAAGGATGCAGGAATGCTTGCTATCCGGCACAGTCATCGGGTAGGTTTTGGGGGGAAAAAGGGACTGTAAGGGGGGGGGGGAAGGGTGGGAGAAGGGGGGTAATGTAATTGGGGGGGGGGGGGGGGGTTTGTTTAGAGAAGGGATTAAACTTTATGATGGAAGGGAGGGAAAGGGTATGTACTAAGGGATGAGAATTGGCCCTCGGTGGATTCGGGATTCAAAAAGGGGAGGAAGCCTCACACAATACGTATTCAAACTTTGGCCTTATCCAGGGAATGCGAACAAAAAATCCCATTAAAAGAAGAAAAAAGGAGAAGGAAGTGGATCAATGTGGACAATATACACTAAGTTCCTAGGATGAACTTGGAAAACAAAGTTGAGATTGGAACGAGGGGATGGACGATTGTATAGATAATACGTTTAGGGCAGTGGTCGAGAGGGACGATTTTATAGTGATAGAAGAAGCCTGGAAATAATAAAGATAAAAAGTTTGGGGGGGGGGTTGGTTTTGGGGTGTTTTTTTTTTGGGGGGGGGGTTGTGAAAACATATACCCAGGTTTTCCGCTGAAAAGAGAGAGAGGAAAAATAACTTATACGCAAAGGTAGAGACAGTGGGGAAGAAAAAGAAGGAAGAGGGAGAAATGTAAGCTCGGGTTCGAAACAAGGCACGGGAGGGGAGAAAGGTGGGAGGGGGCTGTTTGTTTACGGATGTAAACTTCTCAAGAAGGGGGAGGTCAGGCGAAGAGCAAGGGCTCAATCACAAGGATCAGGTGGGGGGGGGGGGGGGGGGGGTTTTGGTGTGGAGGAAACGTGGCTTTCGAGAGGGTACGGAAAAAAATTGGCATGTCCTGGAACTGGTTATACCTAAAAGATGAGCTATGCGGGTCCAATTCGTATTTTGGGGGGGCGAAGAGCAGAACGCGGAGCGGGAGAACAATACTAGGAATGAGTTGACACGAAGAAAGATCAATGCCCGTGAGCGACTAAATGGATTTCGAAACGCACAGTGTGTACATACTGAAGTAGAGGAACAGGGGGGAAGAAGGCCCCTCGTATTTTCAGGAGGGGAGGACTCCAAGTATCGCACTAATGGGGTGGGTGATTGAGGCAGACTCCGGCACGATCAAGTTACTCCTACAGGGGAAAAAAAAGGGGACGCCCTATATGGGGCGTATTAAGGGAGAGGAGTAAGCACCCCCAGAGAGTTTTGGCGGACGGGGGGAAGTAAGAGGATAAAAGGGAAGGAAAGCTATGATAACAAGCCAGAAGCCGTCACGAGAAGAGAAAAAAAGAGGGTCCCGTTCGTCATGACTACGAACGGGCACAAGGAGAAACAACTGGCTGGATCCAGCCACCAAAAAATCCAAAAAGTATTAAGAAAAGAGGCTGATGAGATCGTCGTAACTGCTCTCGAGCTGGCAGTGGGACAAAGGAGAAAGGGGGGGAAAGAGCGGGCCAGTGTATCACAGATGCGGTGAACAAGCCACAAGTAAGGTGTGAGCGGCAGAGATGTCCTTAAAATGTCGGAGGGATCAAGGAAGAGGGGAGAGCTCAGACGAGGCCCAAAGTAAGCGTAGCTGTAGGGGGTAAAAGGGGGACAAGGAACGAGCGTGAACGCCTGACGGGCCTGAAGGCCGAAAAAAGAGGAAAAAGAAGGGTGGAGGGGTTGCCTCAGCGACGGTCCACTTGGGGGGGTCGGGGCAGGTCAGCGACGAGGACCATGAGGACGTAGGAGCCTTTCGAAAAGGGGATTTAAATGGGGCTGTTATCCGGTTTACAACAGTGAAAGGGAATGGACGAGAAATAAGTAAGGAGGGGGGGGGTCCAGAAACAGAGCCGTTTTACGGGGGGTGGTGCTCCCTCACAGCCTTATTGGTGGGTGTGGCGAGCGCTTTCCAAAAAACTCACAAAAACACGGTATTTTAAAAGGTAGAAGAGTAATCGCGACGCACACCATCAAGTCTTGTTGCTGGGGAGAAACAAAAGGTAACAGGGATTGCCCTCTTTAAGAGACTCCCTTGGGACGCGTATACGTAGGAAGAAGCATGCAAAGTAAATTCGGATAAGAGGGTGAGAAAGTAGAAAAAAGGCTCATCCAATCCCTACGCAAGTGTTCAGCGCCAGGGAGAAGATGGCAAGGTAAAGTGACACCCCACGCTAAATGGAGCGTATTAAGGCAGACGGCGAGTGCACTATTGATGCAACCGAACCCAGTCTGGCGTGTAGAGAGGAGAGGAAAAAAGTCATCGAACAGCGGGAGGTCTTCTGCAACAGGGGGAAGAGGAACAGGGGTGACACCCACATGATGAGAGTTCAATGGGTCAAGTCCACTTCCTTCCTCGGTCAACGAGGTAGAGTAACTGACTGACGTTCTATGCGGGGAAGGGAGAGAGTCCGGGACAAGCTATGGGGAACGGGAGAGGAGAGATGGCTCAAGGCACAGAAGTAGAGAAAAAAGGAAACAAGGAAATGGGGCGGGGAAAAGAGGATCACCGGGCGTAAGGGGAAAAAAAAGAAAAGGAACGGAAGGCGAAAAAAGATTACAAAACTTGAAAAATAGACGTCTCACCGGAGGACCTAGTAAGTTGAAATACACTGGGGAAAATGGGGGGGTGGGGGGCCGAGTGGGGAATAGAAGACCCCGATATAGATGTAGGGGCTTGGGGGAGAAGAGAATGCAAGAGGTGGGGTAAGAGATCGCTATCGCAACGGAGGACTCCACGTGTCTCTATCTGAGGTAGTACGGTCCGAGCGATGAAAACCGTGTCAATGGACACGACAAAAAGTTAGAAAAGGACCGTCGCCTCCGGGTACGAAGCGTAACTAAAGGTGTGGTAATAAGCATGTGTCTAGTTCCAAGCAGTGAGGGATGAACGACATACGGACTGTTGACCTGGCGTCTATAAGAAAAGGTACGGACTGACCGCACAAAGAGAAAGGAATGGCAGACTAGAGCCGCGAGAACGAAGAACAGGTGCTAATGGGGAACGGCGAAAAGCTGTAGTGCCATAAACTAACCGCGAAGACGTGCTGGGGGGCCGACGTCAGCAAGAAAAGAAACAGGGCAGCGGGGGGGGCAAGAATGTGGGACTTCAACAATAAACACAAAAGAGGTAGACTTGACAGGGAGAGCCAAACGCACGAAAAGCCCGATAAAGGGACAAGAGACGACTTACTGGCACGGGGGCGGTGAGAAGGCGACGAGGGGAAACGGAGGAGAGGGAGGGGGTCAAAGGACAGAAGGGAAGGAGAACAGGCGAAGAGGGGTTCAATGGAGTCAAAAATCGGTGGGACAAGAGAGCAGCGGGGGCAGAAGGGGATGCCAGACGAGGGAAAAGAGGGAACGCACAGTTTTCGAAAATAATGCGAATGGGGGTCAAAAAGGGGTGCGCAGCGCCTGAAAGCCCAAGGGGGGAGAAAATCCGACAACCAGCCCCCAGTGCCATAATTACTAATTGCCGCTTCGGGAGGGTCGAAAAAAAGATTTACGTTGTACTATAAGAGGGGGGTGGACCACTGCAATATACTTCAAGGAAGGAAGGGAAGGGGGGTGAGAGAGGGATTTACCAGCGAAAAGGTAAAGGGGCTAAGGGAGGGGGGGATTTCAAAAAAGTTCTATCCAAAATATAAATCGTTAATCGTGGGGGTCGAACTGAATAAACAGTATTTATGAAATTGAAAATTGAAAGGGCAATTGAAAAATTTCGTAACTTTGTTGAAGGGGAAGGAGGTGGAAATTAGTGTACTATATGTAACTATTGATCATATTACGGCGAAATCTTATAGTTTAAGTATTATTTTGTTGAGAGTCCGTTGGTGTCGTAGTAAAAGTGGAGGTAATAAGTGGGTGTGGAGATGTAATTAATTATGGTTAAGAGGGGGCAACCGCAGCAGTGGCCATGTACTTAGCTTGGGACATACGGGGAATTATAATGCAAAGGAAAGAAACAAGGAAGAGTTGAATTTCCAAGGAGAGAGAATCAACTAAATGACCGTGAGGAAGGATTGAACAATTAATGACAGGAAAAGGGGGGAAGTGGGACGCTTTAGAAAAGATACAGGTGTGCAAGATGACTTAGAGATTGGGAGGGAGAGATACTGGGGATGGGGGGACGTTTCTCAGACAAAAAAAACAACGGGGAAAAAAAAGGAAACAAGAAGAAAGGGAGGTCACATCGCAACGTAAGAAATGGGGGAAATATAACTATCTAAAGTAAGCCACAACCTTTATGCATTATGCGGCTAGACCCCGGACACAGAGATTTGCTTTTGGGGAATGGACCAGGAAGTTGTTCATAATGTTTCCAAAAGGGGGGGGGGGGGGGGGTCTTATAGAATTGATAGTGAGGGGAAAGGAGGATTTGCGTCGAAGTTTTGTCTGAGAGGGGAAGTGTCATATGAGTAAACTTGAATATTGAAAGGAATTATTAACTCTCATACTTCGGAACAAAAGGTGGAAGAAGGATAACCAAGTGAAAAAAAAGAGAGTAAAAGGAGGAACTTAGAAGGAATATGATCCAGGTTGGGTATCGGACCGAAGTTCCTAAATTATATACAGGGGGAAAAAAAGGGGAAAGGGTGGAAATCATTTTTCTGGCATAGGGGGAAGAACGTACTGAAATATGGTTAATTTCCGTGGGCGAAAGGATATACGAGGAGGGGAGTAAGGCGAAGAATTCCTTGAAAGTGACTACAGCGAAAAGGCTCTGGGGGAGGCTTAAAGCTATATACTTGATATAGAAAATACTAGAGGGACGGGGGGGAAAACCCAAGAGTATAGTAAGACCATCCAAATCTCGGGGGGGGACATACACCGCCGGCGCACGTAGTCAGATGGTCTGAAAGAGGGAAGGGTTGGGAGCGGGGAATGGAGACTTCCTACGGGGGGGAAGGCTCTGAGACACAAAAGGGGACTCAATCCATATATTTGGAGGGGTGTCCGTTCAGAACTCGTGCGTTGGAGGTACGCAAATGAAAGGGGACCAAGGAAGGGATCGACAAGATACGGTCCTAATTCTTAAGGTTACTCACGAAGAAAGGAAGGGGAGGCGGGAGAACAATATTACCGGATGATGGGGGGAAATATACGAAACAACAAGTGCATCCGTTTAACAAGGTTTCCGCCATGTAGGGTCACAGAAAAAAGGGGGGGAACAATGAAGTACGTAAGGAGGTGGGATTAGTCCGACTCGGGGATCAGATGTCTTAGTCTTCGCAAGGATCGGGCAGGAAAAGGGGGGGCAGGGAGGGTTTAGCCCGTACGGGCCGCCACGCATAAGAAGAGGGGGGGTATTAGACCCATTGGGGAGGGGGACAAGAAGAGCGACTGAGGTGCGGAAACCCCAGCAGATTGGTCAGGGGGGGGGGGCGGAGGTTCTAAGAAGAGGGAAGGAGGAGGTAAGCGATTGATAAACGGACGGCAACAGTCTTAAATGTGGGGATAGCTCCTAAGCGGGAAAATGGAGAAAAAGACTCACAGGGCACGGAGGAAGCAAAAGGCGATGCGATCCATACCAGTCCCTGGGAAGAGAAAAGGGGCACCTCGCGTTACTAGGCTAGACGGCGGTCTCCGTGGGCAGTAAATCCAAGAGTAAAGTGTTCACGGGACGAGACGAGTGGCCAAAAAAATGCTACTTGACAGTCGAAGAAGGCAAGGGGAGGGCCACGCTACTGCCCGCAGGAAAGTGCGCTATCGACTCGCAAAAAACAAGTAGACAGGGACGTAGAGACAAGAGGTAAGAGGGGAAAACTATGAAAAGAGGGACCGCCTGCGGGCATGAGTAAGAAGGACACCAACTTGAGGGGAGGGCTGTGGTTGCCCCGAGAACATTAGAAAACGTTGGGAGAGGTGCAGTCAGGAAGAGGACCGCTGGGTTCGAGAGAGAGCCTTTGACTCACACAGTGCGGGAAGGGTGTGCACTGCTGGATTCCGGGCTCCCAACCAGGGGGTAGCGCGAGGAGCAGCGAGGGAGACGAAAGAAGGAAGAAAAAAAAAGAAGTGAGGTCCGAGGGGCAAGCACGGTACGGGCGGGGAGGGAGAGACGAGGGGGGGGCAGAAAAGGGGATTCGCAGAACAAAACGGAGGGGAGGAGGGGTAAAAGGAAAGCGCGAGCAACATTCCGGCAAGAAAAAAAGTGCGGTCTCAACCCACCCAAAAAATCAGGCCGCCTAAACCCCGTTTTGAAACATGGTGGCTGGAAGACCGAAAAAGAGAGACGCAGGCGCTTACCCGAGGGGACCTTATCCACCCGCGGAATGACGCACCTTGTCGGCACAGGCCGCGTCAACAACCGGAAAGGGAAAGAGTCAGCCGGAATTAAAAAAACCCCCCAGAAGTGAGAGGCACAAAGCACAAGAAGGGGGGTGGATCGGGAAAGAAAGGCCAAAAGAGGCGGGAGTCGTGTCGTGCTGTGGTAGTGCAAATCTGTTAAAAAAGAGTCCACTGACCGTCTAAGTGGGGAGTGATTCCACCTGAGTGAAGGAGAGGATGACACAAAAAGGTACTAGCGGCGATCCAAACGGCCGTCAAGGGAACGTCAGGATCGACCGGGCTCGTCCTGGGGGGGGGGGGTCCTAAAACCGTAGAAGGATAAACGAGAAAAACACACACTACTGAGAGCAAGTAGAGAGAAACAATTGCTATTCAGACTTTGGAGCGGGGGTAGTTCAATCGGGGCGAAAAGAAAGGAGGGCTTGGCCGACGGGAAAGGTGAAAGAAAAGGTTAACCCTGGAAAATTAGACTAAGAGGCAAAGCGAATGAGTGTTGTGTGAAGAAAAAAAACTTAACAAGAAGGTGAAAAGAAACTATGATATTTGACCGGGAACTTGCAGAGAGGGGGGAGTAAGCAAATGCGGGGGGGGACGCAGATACATAATGAAAGAAAAAGGAAACTGGGGGAGAGGCAGCTTCCGGAGATCGTGGGGTAGGAGGGTATGGGATGAGGGGAGGGAACCAGTAACGAGGAGGGTGTAACAGCACATGTGAGCATACTGATACGGATGTGAATCATTCACAAGAATGGAAAAAAAGGGGACCAGTCGAAGGGAAAAATCAGCGTTGGAAATATGACGGGTGAAAAAACGGGTGGACCTGGTGGCGGAGCGTCGAGAGAATAGAAAATACTGCACACGGTCTGATAAGCAGAACTACATCTGGATGGGAAGCAAAACACGCCACTGTGTCACACAAAAAATTGTGCTCAGACATCAATGCTAGACCTTCACCACTAATCGTCTACTCTTGTCCCTCGGAGAAGTGGTACGAAGACCGGAGAGGAGGAAGAAAGGAAGGGGAAAAAAGAAGAGGGAGGGGAAAGAAAAGGGAAGAAATCGAAACATAACATGAGACTTTACTTGAGAAGGGGGGTGCGCAACGCCTGAAGCCAGGGGTGAAGGTTCAATTCCGTAAAAAAAATAACCCACCAAGTTTCAGACTCTCTCTAAGGCGCGGAGGGAGTTCACACAGAGCTGGGACAAAGAGCGGGGTTCCACTGGGCAATATACTAGGGAACGTATAAGTTATTTTTAAGTATAGCCAAGTACAAGCGAAGAGAAAGTTCGAGTTTTATGCTGTAGTATTCAAGAGAGGCATCAATATAAAAAGAGCTATCTTAGGTGAAAAGGGGAAAAGGAAAGGATTAGGATGACATATGAAGGAAGGAAATTCAGGGGGGAAGCGTGAGTATTTGCGCTGAAAGGGACCACAGTAAGCTTGGGGCTATAAGTAGCAGATTGGTAATCATAACTCCTTGTCTAAAATTGAGGATATCCTGTAGACAAACTGTCATTATTAGGATCTTGGGCTGAATGGAAGGGGGGGTGAGCGAGGAAAAAGAGGAGGGTGGCGGATGGGGCTCATGAAGAATGGACAGACAGATGTGAAATAGCCAAATGTCTTGGTGAAGTAAATAATGGTTGGGATGGAATGGACTGATCTAAAGAAAAGGAAGAAGACGAATGTCAAAATGAAAGGTCCAAGGGGGGGGGAAAAAGGGGAAAGACGGGTGAAAGTAAAGTCTATTGAACAATTAGGCCCATGGCAAAAAATTAAAAGGAGCGCTCGGTGGAAAAAGAAAGCGACAGCAAAAGTGGAAGACAGGGTGAAGGGACTTGAGAGAAGGGATGAAACATCCAGGGAAAAGAGGGGTGCGAGATCAACAACAACACGGCGAAGGGAACGAGAGAGGGGAAACACTGGGGCTACTGTCACCAGGACGTGAGCTGGGGGGGAGAAAGTACATAGAAAGGAAAAACTTCGTGCGGAGGCAACTACGCAGGAATAGGGGCCCGCTGCTGATAACCACGGGGAGAAGCGTTATGGGGGTTGACTCTGGCACAGTAATACGGTTGATGTCTACTCATTGAGGTGTGGGGGGGGGCTGGGGAGAGAGAGGGGAAGATACGTGTCGTTGGGGGACTGTGGACAGATAAGGGGAGAGGTGTAAGAAGATTAGAGAGGGAAATTGGAAAATGGGGGAAGAGCAAATACTTTTCAGACGGGAAATAAGTAAAAAACTGCAAACAAAATAAGACGGAAAATATGCAAGGTATAGGAGAAAAGGGGGATATACAAAAGTTCTAAATGAGAGGGTTTAAACAAAAAGGGGACGAAGGGGGGGAAATAAGTTTAGTTAATCAAATATGGTCATAAATGAAAAACGACTGTTGGAGGAACAGGGGCAGAAGAAGAGAAACGAAATGGTATATGAGAGAATAGAAGGGCATCTGAGAAAGTATGAAACTTTCTCTTTCGCAAAGGTAAAGCTATAGGAAGGAAAAAAAGGTAGACGCAAAAGTATTTGCAGGGGCCACCCAAGGGAGGGTTTTCAGCGGGTTCGAAACTACACACCATCCTTAGGCAGAAAGAAAGGCGGGAGTGTTTGTTGACGATGGAAAAAAAGGGACAACTAAGTGGCGTCATGAAGGGCACCCACGGGAAACATAACGTAGCATTTGGGGACGTTTCAGAACTAGTCGATTTTACGCCCAGTGCCGGCTGGTCCCAAGAGGGGTCTACCAGGAAATGAAGTTGGGGGGGCAAATAGTCCGCGAACACGAGCTGGGAAAAACAGGATTTAGTTGACCATAGTCGCTCCTGACGAAGTTCAGCTGAGGTAGAAAAAGCCAATTGTGTACCATACTGCGAGTAGGAACTTGTGGGAACGGAGGCGCGAAGCGTATTTCAATAGAACTGAGTACTCAAACGCACTTAGGGAAAAAAGGGGGTTGTGTCTTTGAAGGATCCGGCACGAAAAAAAACAAAAAAAAAAAATCAAAGGTACGCGACCAGTTGCGGGAAGCCTAGTAAGTAGTACGTTGCGATGCGTAGCCCCCCAGAAGTTTTGGGAACGGTACGAGTAGGAACCGGGGAAGTAAGGCTAGTTATAAAAGCAGGGACGAAGCAGTCCGTCTAAGCAGCAGACCTGTGTACGTGAGAAGGAAGGGACACGGGTCCCCGGCGGCCAAAAGTGGGGAAGAGATAAACAGCCCGCCTCTCCAAAAGGATTACGAAAGAATGCGCCTCAGAAACATGATCTCCGTGGCAATGCCGGCTCACGCTTGTGAAAAATGGGGCCTCCCGAAGGGGAAGAGGGCCGCCAAAGGCCGGTTGACGTCGATCGCTCTGGATGTACCCTGTGCTGGCCAGCAATCGAGCCGCTAAATTTGCAAGAACGACAGAAAAAAAAAAAAAGCAGAGAGCTGGACGGATTCAAGAGTGAGAACTAAAAAATCGCGTGACGCAAAAGACCTGGTCCGTGACAGCAGGACACCCCGTTCGTGGAGTGGGTGGTGGGGGGGGGTGGTGTGGGTGGGTGGGTGGGGGGGGGGTTGGCACTCATCGAAGTAGCCAAAGGGGGCAGCATGCAGCGACGAAAAGGGGGGAAGCGGGGGGGACTGAGAGGGAGGTTCGAAACACGGCTGGGCGGTCCATGGCTGTGGTCCGGCAAAACCTTCTCTCGTCTTTATCCTGACTAAAGAGTATACCCGGCAAGGAGGGACCAACAGAAGGAGAAAGTGACAGGGGGGGGGAGCTCCCGCACCAGCCTTTTGTGTGGCGAGCGAGAAGAATCACAAACGGGGGAGGAGGCATAAATATAGAAAGCGGTCTACCCACAAAACAGCTGGGGTGCGGGGAAGCTCAAAAAACCATCACCCGATTTGGACAAGAGTTCCTGCCTAAAACCTTGGGCCGGCGTATATGGGGGAGGCCAAATATAAACAGACTCCAAAAGGCCCCATGAACGCACTGTGTGAAAAGCTCTCAGAACTTGAATCTTCGCCTGAATGCACACAACCCAAATTGGTTCTACAGGGGGCCGGGGGGCAACCCAGCACGAACGGGGAACTTACTTGAAAGAAAAGCCCAGGGCGGGAACGATGGTATAAAAGGTTTGAAGGCAGCGACGAAGATATTGGGGGAAAGAGGCAGGAGAGCGCACCGCTAGGTCCATTCTCATTATCTACGGCCAGCAACAGGGCATAGCTGCGATCGCGGGGCCACGTGTCTTTTCACGTCGCTCTGCCCGGGAGCCGGGGAAACAAATAGGGGGGAGAAAAAAAAACGGGCACCACAGAGAAGCGCGGAGCAGACAAGGAAATGGCGAGCAAAGCCTTTGCAGTCGGGTTAGGTGATCAGCAGAAGGGTTGAAAGAAAGCCGGTAAGTGGTAAGAAAGGGCAAATGGGAGCTGGCGACTGCGCAAACTAGGTTATCAATACTTTAAGACCGCTAAGTCTAAAAATATTTTACCGAACTTAGGAACCCTCTCTTTTTTCTTCGCATCGGAAACGTAATACTAAGAAAGGCGGTCCCGCAACGTTTCAGAGGAAGGGTCCAAAGGGATCGGGCCCGGAGTCGGCTAAAGGAACACAAAAATGAGTGTCGATAAGTGGGGAACGAACGGTAGAGTCGCCGACCGAAAAAGGACTTAAATGGCGAAGGTTGTTACCAGGGGCTGTGAGAACTCCATGGCCGGGGACACTGCAAAAATGGGACTAGGGACTAATGAAATAAGCATAAATTGTTTTTCTCAAGAGGCAGGCGGTGAGCAGCTAGGGACAAAAAAGGGATCATTGGGTAGATAACGTCCCCTGGACGCAACAGGAAGGCTATCTCGAACGCACGAGGGTAGACGAACATGGAGATTGAGGAAACGGGTGCTGCATCGACCCTGACGGCAAGGAGATAACCATCCGGTCAAAAAAAGCCCCAGCTTCATACCATCTTAGGTGACGCGGCCTGTAGTTTACAGACATAGAGGTACATTCAGGATAATCTGGGTTCCACTAAAGTAATTAAGGGGGGATGGGGGTAAGTCGAAAGCTTTACAGAGCGAGAACGTGGGAATAATTTTTGGCGGGGTAGTTTCAAGGATCGTCTAGACAAGGAGAACAATCTTAGTATCTCTGGTGAGGCCATGGAAGTCATTATAAATATGAGTAAATAAAAGAAGGTAAAAATGTCGGGGGAAGTTGAAGTTCATGAAGGTTAGGAACTTAGTTGAAGATATGTGTAAGGGGGATCGTTCCATTCTAAGTAAGGGTTTTTAATTAGGAGTTTTCGCATTCCTTTGGTTGAGAGTGGTGACAAGGGGAAAGGAAGTAGGTGTAGTGTTAAGGATTAAGGGTGGTAAATGAAAAAGGGGATGCCAATGGACTTAAGACGGTAGGGGACTTTTAAAAGGCAGAGCATGGAGTTTTTAATAATGGAAATTCCTATATAACAACATCATGAAAATACCGTAGTAAAATGAGGGACCAGTAGTGGACAGGGCAAAAAATAAATATAGGCGGTGTCCGCGTGGGCAATCAGACATAACGCGGGTGGCATGGATTACTTGATAGAGGAGTAGGGGGATGACCAGACACGGTCGCGGAGAAATACACAACTTATGGAGGAAGGGAAAGAGAGGACCTTGTCTAGGTCTCTAAGTAAGTGTACCGGAGGGGAAGGTAATCCCGGAAACAAATTGGCAAGGGTGCTTTCTTCAAGCGGAACACAGGCAGAGATGGTAGGGGTGGGAGTCCATTAGGGGGGTCAGTTTACTCAACGTATTTAATTTGATGTTGGGTGGTCTCTATAAGAATAAACGTATAAGGATAGGAAGGGGCAGGGTAATACAAGTGTTATGTACTACAGGTAGGTAGACATTGGAGGGGGAAGGAGGAACAAGAAGTAATGAAAAGCAACACAATAGTCAAAAGGTGGAAAATACCAAGAGCTACAATACTACTAAGATAAAGAAAAGGAGGGAAAGTAAGGATCCATAGTTACATAACAAAGTGGAAGAAAGAATTATAATTTAAAACAAAGGTTAGAAAAGGGGGGGGGAAATTTATGGAATCATATGAAATAAGTGAAAATACGTGGATTTCAGTGGAGAAAAGATAGACGATTTATCGGGGGGGGGGGGGGGGGGGGGGGGGGGGGGGGGGGGGGGGGGGGGGGGGGGGGGGGGGGGGGGGGGGGGGGGGGGGGGGGGGGGGAATATAAAGGATATCTAAGCTAAAATTGGTTAAAACGGTTCTCTTTTAGCTTTAAAGAATAAGAAAATAAATGACTCAAAGTAGGACAGTGGAAACCAGGGATAGGAGAAAGGGAAAAAAGCTGTTCGGACAAGAAAATATCGATGGTCTGAAAAAGTGTCCTGGGGAAATTTGTTTAGGATGACTTCACTAGTGGCGTACAAGCAGATGCTCACACCTTGAAAGCCGTAGCATGTATGTGTCGTTAAAAAAAAGACGGGGGATTTCCGAGATTACGCCACATGGGCCGGGGTTCCAAGAAGTGAGAGAAATGATGGTCCACTTCAGGAAGGTGGGGAAATCACAAAAGGAAGAGGGAAAGCGGGGGGGAGACAATAAGCCTGTTGGGAGTGTGACCATACGCAGAATGCGACCGTGCCTCGTTTCAAAAAAGAAATGGGATTTCGAAGAATGTTTACCATAAAGAAAGGTACTTAGCGGGAAAAAGGCGGCCGACTCGGATTAAAGATGACGGGAAGCCACCGGATCGCACGTGGGGGGGTTGTCTTGTGATACGCCTGCACGAGAAGTCATGGAATTGAAAGACCACCGCCCAAAAAAAACCAACAAAAACCGCCCAACACCCCAACCACGGCCAAAACCAAAAACCCAAAAAAAAAAAACAAAAACACCAACCACCCATCCCACAACCCACAAACCGCAAAACAAACAACCAACCAAAACCAAACACCGCCATTGGCTGAGACCTAAATGCGGCACCCCAGAGATTTTTTCAGGGGGACTGGTCATCTTAAGCGAAAAAAAAAGTTCTATGATAACTCATTGAAGAGCCTTCCTTCAGTAATCCTCGGGTACCGTCGCAGGAATACGAAGGAAGAGGCGTCAACTGGGGAACCCCAAGCTCCAAAGGAATGAATCAATTGTGCCTAACGCGTAAGTCTGCTCTAGAGCGTGAACTTTTTCAGGAAGTGTTGCATTCTACGAGATGTGGACCCTGAACCGAAAGAAGTGGAAAGAAAAGTCCTTGGCGGTTATCAGCCTAGGATGGGGGCACCAGCGCACTGCGCCGGATTAGATATCTCGGAAGAGAAAAAAAGTACGGTCGCGGGCCGGATTTCAAAGAGGATTACTACCAGGCGTGACTCCAAGAGTTACCGAGAACCGGCAACAGAAGAAACCCCCACCAGTTAGGGGCGGTGGTTTGAGGAACGGGGGACGTTCTACAGGGGGGGTCGTGTCACTAAAGACTATGAAGCTGGGGGAAGGGCGAAAAAAAACGGTCCATGGGGGGGCAATGGGGGAAAAGTGACGCCCACAACGCAGGCGTTAGATGGACCGCTAAAATAAGTATACACTTCAAAATTGTAGGCCGGAACTAGGGCAATCGCGGTACAGGGGTGGGGGACTCACCAGACCAGCCGGGGGAAGGGGTGGTGCGACGCGTCTCTAGATAAAAAAAAAGATGAGAGAGCACACCACACGAAAAAATGGGTTCTGGGAAAGCGACCGTAACCGACGTGGCCCTCGGGCCGGCCTACAAGCCTTTCCGCTATACATAGTGAGCAAGGGGTCAACATTTCTACCCGTGAGCTACTATGGTAGAACCGGATCCAAAGTCAATGGAAAGCAAAGTAGCACAGAAGCTCAAAAACCAGCGGGCCCAAACTCGTCACGGAGACCAAACGTGCGGAAAACCCGGTCGCGGGAAAAATCAACTCGAGGGGGGGGTCAAAGCTGCGTGCTCGGCCCGCAGGCGTCACGCTTAGGTAGATTCCTTCTGTTCAAGGCACAGCGAGAAGAGAGGGGGAGGAGTCGTATAGCGGGGGAAAGCTAATGGCCGGCGCAGTAGGGGCTGGCCAGCACAATAAAAGCTCAAGAAAGGAAAGGGCGGGGCCCGTCGGGCTAGAAATTGTCCAAAGGGAACCCAGATTGAGACGATGGGGGAACAACTAGACCAGAGAAGGTAAGCGAGGAGCAAGGTCGAGTGAAAGAATTTGGGTATCGGGGGCAAGCCCAGTTTCAGAATCACGGCGTAGTCCGGACGAAGTTGAAACCTGAGGGGATGAGAACGACTGGATAGGAAGGCTTGTTATCAGGTTAAAACGAGGAAGGGGAAGATGTAGACCTTACCGAAAAGGAGCAAAAAAATCCGGGGTCGTACGCAGCGAACGTACTACCGAACTCTTGCGTCCGCACGGGGGGGAGGAGTCCCGCGGGAAGGAAGAGTCGGATAACAGAACCCCAGGAGGTTGCGATAAGTGCTATACTAAGAACGAGTAGGCCTCCGAACACCGGCTTACTTTTCAAAAATGGTATCACCACTGGGGGTGAATAAATACCAATTTCGAAAACGAGTCACGGGCAGATGGGGGAGTATGGAATCCGGTAATTAGGGGGGCTCAAGAACTCCGAAGGGGTGGAGAGTAACTACGAATTGGACCGTTAGAAGATGGTAAAAAGAAGGGAACGGGCCAGCGGCAATGTGGCGGAAAGGTCTGAAAAAGCCAACTAGTTTCGGACGAAAAGAAGGACTACGACTGGATGGACCATGTGTGCGCATCGCCTTAGGTCCCCCACTTAGTGTATGCAGGGAATCACAAACAGCCCCGAAAAAGGTCAAAACATCTTGACTAGGTGGGGGGGGCGCGTGTAGTTTCGAACAACAAAGGGATGAAAGGGAGAGGTCTCTGTGGGTTTTAAAGAAGATGGGGAAAAAAAGTAAGTATGTTGGAGGCATAGCTGTATCCGCATGTTTTAAAAAGGTTATCTTTAGAGGGAGGGATATTAAGTCAAGATAAAATCGTATTAGATCGGGGAAATGGGAATAACAGTTATTTCATTAGAAGGCATATGAGAAAGGGGACAATTTAGTAACTTTTGGGGGAAAGTTATCTGGGGGGACTGGTTACTATATTTAACTATGTGGGGGATCTCGTACTTCAAGTCTTATATTGTAAGTATGGGTTGGAGAATTCCTTTGGTTGGGAGAGGAAAAGGAGGGGGATGGTTGTGAGGTAATGGAATTGGTTACTAATGTCAAGCAAGGGACAGACAGTGAGCCAATGTCTTAATCAGGGGGGCATAAACTTGTAGGGGAAAACGAGAAATCATAACAAAGGGACATGCTAGATAACACACTCAATTAATACATGAGGTAGGATTAATGCCATGGCAAATACAGGCTATGACCTGGGCAGCTGTATAGCAAGAAGAAAGGAGTGTCAATTGAGGGAGGTAGATAAGTTGATTGAAACGAGAAGGGGGGAATAAAACACGGGGCGCCTCTAAAAAAAACGGGATCGAGAGACCGTGTCTAGGTCCAATCACCTTATACGGACTATAACTTAAACGGATTAAAGGAAAACGGGGATGATGGGAGAGGACACAGGCAGGACAAAGGTATTTTTTGCCACATGGTTTCAAGTAAGGGGAAGCAAGGATGTTCATTGGGGGGGGGAAATGGTTGTGGTAGAGAGAAGGGAATTAAGTGGGAAGCTAACAGTTGCATTATAAAGGGGTGGGGTATGCTGTATTCGACATTGGCATATATTATGGCAGAGTAAAAAAAAAATAATTAAATCTAAAACAACCGGGAAGAAAGTGGATCGAACAAAAGAGGGAAAGAAACAAATACGAGTAAACTATAAGAATGAGAAGGATATGAAAATAGTTGAATGAAAGTGGCAAAGATAACTTTTAAAAAAAGAGGACATTGGGGGGAAGATTTTAGGTAAAAGAAGACACGGAATAGGAAATACTGTTTTGGCAGTGGCGAAAGAGAGACTAAGGTTATAGTGGCGGAAATATCTAAAGATAAAATGAGAACGTTTCTCGGTTTCGTCACGAGACGTAAAATAAGGGAACGAAACTCATCAGGATATGGGGCCTTGGGGAACCCAAAGGAGGGGCCGGGCTCGGGGGAGACGCGCGCACGTATCTATGGGGAGGAAAATTGGAAGGTATTGGACGGATGGGAAAGTAAATAGTGGGGGGATAGCAAACACACGGGACTCAATCTCCGTAGAGGGGGGGGGCTTGCTAAACTCTTCAATTCAGAGATTTACGCCACATTTCCGCTGGTCAAAACGTTAAATAGAAAAAGGGGAGAGGGGGACCAAATGAGTAGTTGGGACGAAAGGGGAGAGAAGCGGAAGCAGGTAACCGGATGATTAGTTGACCATAAGAAATGAAATGCCTAACTCAAGTTGCCGCATGGAGGCACATCAAAAAAAGGGGTAAAAGTACTGCGTAGATGATTGGTCGGAGGCCGACTCGATTGGACGGATGTCCTTCCACCTAGCGCACGAATGGGGGGGGGGGTGTGAGAAAGACGCACGATCCGCCGGATTTACTGCAGAAAGGGGGACGCCATATTATGGGAGGGGGACGTGAACACCCCAGAGTGGTGGACTTGTCGGTAAATCATAGTAACGGGACGTAAGCTATTGGAACCAGGTACGAGCCTGAGAAGCTCCCAGAAGGGGTAAGGGAGAAGGGTACTAAAGGAAGGGAACCCGGCCGAAAAGGGGAGGAGGAAAGCCAACCAGAACCGCGCTTGCGCCTCGCGTAAAAAGACATATCTCGAGTGTCGAATGGGCAATGCCAAGGCCTCACGCTGTGGGAAAAAGGGCTCCCTTTCCATCATACGGGGCAACGCCAAGAAAGTGGGGAGTCGATCTAACCTGTCTGGCAAGATAAATGAGGAGAAAGTTCAAAAAGTCGGACTCGGCCCAAGAGAAGGTAGAGGGAAGGAGGAAAGAAGTGAAGTCGCGTGGACGCCCAGGAGAAAGACTGCAAGTACACCCCGTTCTTGGCTGGTGGTGCAAGCGAAGGTCGCAACTTGTTGGTTTCTTGGAATTCATGGCGACGAGGGAACCGAGGGGGTAAGGGTAGCTGTGGTGGGGGAAGGGGGAAGGGGAGGAGACCACGCAGCTAGCATGGACGATAAATAAGTATCCCGCAAAGGGGTGGAAGTTCTAAGAGTTCAATCAGCTGCCGGGGTGGGAATCAGAAAGAAAAGCAAGGAGGGTTGGAGAAAAGGGT
>Ga0179593_1555396_pt1 | contig 19472 bp, 30 predicted proteins | sample CZODoug2_1_08_16_FD_185931 | JGI IMG/M metagenome (GOLD analysis project Ga0179593, IMG submission 185931) | Vadose zone soil fungal communities from Angelo Coast Range Reserve, California, USA - CZODoug2_1_08_16fungal (PacBio error correction) | ecosystem: Environmental > Terrestrial > Soil >...
GTAAGCCCTTTGGACGCGGACCAGATGTGGAGCTGGAGGCGTGGATTGCGGAGGGTTCACGTGTGGGATGGTGTAAACGCCGGTCGTTTGCGGGAAAACGGGTTAGCAAAGAGTTATAACAGGCGAAGATAGGAGACATGTCCCATCTCCATATTGCGGTCCTTGTGTTCGTGGGATGCCACCCGATATCGAATTGAAGGGCCCAAGAAGGATATTGGCAAGTGTGGGTTGGCGCCGATTCGACAGACGCTTGAAAGACAGTATCAAAGAATGACGGGGGAAACGAAACATGAACTACATTAATCGAACTGGCCAAAACCAGTCCTCATTCGACTGTGGAGAAAGACCCGAAAATTCTCGCGTGCCATGTGAAAAAAAATCAAAATTCACCACCGAGTGTTACGAAAGGGGACACTGCGCAAATCCGTCCCGACCATTGGGGGGTCGGACTCGACCAAGTGAAAACCTTGCTCAATGTAGCTACATCAACTTGGACTGCCCCAGGGACAGGAAACAGTCCTTTTTTCAGGGGGGGGGGCGAGATAAAGAATCTGGGTGAAGCAGACCAATTGAGAGCAAGCAGCACATCAACTCCTCCAAAAAAAAAATCCGGGGATAGGAGGAGGAGATGAGACCCCTGGGGAGATTTAAAGGCCCGGGTCGCCTATCAACCCAACCGAGTAGTCGTAGATGGTAGGGCGGGGAGAAACTCCGAAAAGGTGAAAAAGGGAGGTAAGCTTGATCGAACTCGGTGAAGGAATAGACTGCCTTAACGGGCCCGGTATTTGTTTGTTGGACCGGGCCCAATCGCGGTAGCCTCCGATGGGGAACTGGGAACAGCTTAGGCCTAGATTCCAGGGGAAGAGCGGAGTGGCGTGCCATTGGGAAAAACCAAAAGAATTAATGATGTCGAGACCTTTAAAGGAAGTGGGAAGCCTCGTGGTTTGAAAAAGGGGGGCCGAGGACTCAACATCATTGATCTCATGTCTGTGGGGGGACGTGTTTGTTGGTGGGTCAGGTTTCAAAGGCAAGAAGCTTTCATCGGAGTGCTGTCTTGTGCGGAATGCGGGAGAAGAACGCCGAGGATTGTCAGGTGGAAGGGGACGGGGAAGGGTCCCTGAAGGAAATGGAGGAACTAGGGACCTTTAAGAAGAAGGGTGTGTAGAGGGGGGGCCGTCCGACACTAAATTTACCCGGAAGGGGTCTCGATAAAATTAGCGGGGAGGGGATCGCCAAAGGCATGCTTTCCTCGTTCAATGCCACAGAGAAAGCCCAGGGAGCTGGGGCGTCGACCCACAGCCTTGGGACCCTCTAATAGGGTTAAAAGAAGGGGACAAAAACCGTGGTGGGAAAAACAAACTACTGAGGGGGGGGGCGAGGGAGGGAATAGAGGTCGTTTTCGTTGGAGGGGGGGGGGGCGTTGTGGCGGGGTTTTCTCAATTCCGAAAAAAGTCCTTCACGGAAGAAAGGCTAATATAGGGGAAAAGGAACGACACGTCGTTGCGAAAAACCTGGGGAAGACTTTCAAAATAAATTATACGCAAGGGGGAAGAGAAACCTCGGGAATCGGCGGAAGAATCTGAAAAACAAGCTACTAACGCACGGTCCGGGTCATCAAGCAGGGTAAGGCCCGATAGTCGAAATTCCAACGAGAGTCAAACAGGGAGTGGACGAAAAGTTGAGAGTGCGGTGCGTATTTGGGGTAGGGAGAAAGGGAGGTGTGGAAAACGCAGGCGGGACCACATGGAAGACCAAAACAGCGAAGTTCAGGGGAAAGAAAGGGTCAAAAATTGCGCGATGGCCTGGGGGCGGAAGCGGCCGGAGATAGCTCACCTGCGAAAACCCAGGAATTCGTATTAGATCGGACAAGGGGTCCCTTGAGTTGGGAAGAAAGGTGTACCGCACGGAAAGAAAGGATGGCGGCAAAAAACGACTCTCTTCAAGAAGGTGAAAGTCAGGCAAGTGTACAGCGATTAAGAAGCTTTGAAGTCTCTAGTCAGGAAAGTGCTTGTCAGGACAACAGTAGGGACTACAGGCTGACAACATCCGGCCGGAGCGGAGTTGAAAGGAACGGCCTGTCGGAGAAAACAACGCGTGGTGATGCTTTTCGAAAGAGAAGAGCAGCAGGCAGAAGAAGCATTAAAGGACAAACAGTGCGAGTAGGAAGTAGGCGCTAGAAGAGGATTGAAAGGGAACGACGCCCGCGGGTTTTAAAAATAGGAGGTCTTCGGGCTGTAACAATTTTCGATCGGTAGTTGGACGGACAAGCTGGTCGGGGGGACTTCTGAGAAAAAGGGGGATAGGGGCGTGTTCTTGGTAGGAGGAGGACCCTAATCTCGCAAAAAGGGGGCGAAAAGAGGAATATAAGGGAAGAAGAACAAAGCCAAGCAACATGTGGGAATTAGCAAGATGTAAAGGGCAAGGATTTAAAAAAGAGGGGCGAAATTAAAAAACAAAGATCAGGAAAAGAAGGAGTGCGGAACACCTAAGCTTCGGGGTAATGAAACTAATGCATGGGAAAAGAGCTTAGTAGGGAGAGGGCAATGTTTTCCTTGAAGAGGCGAAGATGCGTTTCTACGCTTTAGAGGACCGGGGTAAGGGGCAAGAAAGGGAGGGGAAAGGAAGGAATCCGGGCCGCAAACCAGTCCGTATCTTTGTCAAGTGGACGGGAAGGGGTCTCCCCTTTTGGTACAAACATAAACCCGATTTGCGAGTCGGTCGCTCACTGGTACACCCCATTGGACGTAACAAATATTGAAGGAGGGGACTAAATACAAGAAAGAAAGTGTCGACGTGCGGTAGAGTTTCATATAACACATGGGAAAAGATAGGGAGACGAATTCACTTAGGACATTAGGAGTCATCGCTTCCGAGATGACGAGCGGAAAGCGGGTTAGGTTGGAGGCAAATTTGAACGTCGCTGCCTGAAATACAGCCTGAGGTTCCCCCAAATCGTAAAAAAGAAGAAGCATCAACGTTGCTGACTCTCGAAATACGAAGTTTGGAATGCTGATAGATTGCTGGCGACTACACACGGCGTGAAGTATCGACGTGGATTGGGATTTTGGAAAGACAATTCTGAAGCCGGGTCAAGGGGTTAAAACCCCCTTCGTACTCCTTGTTTCAACGACTGCAGTGCGGTCAAAGAAGAAGGGGGAGGGAAGCTGGGAAAAGAAAAGGGCAAGGGGGGTCGACGTTAAGGAAGCTGCGGAGCACTAAAGGGCCACAAATGAGACCCAAAAAAGCACGACACGACGGCCTTCTTGAAATCATCACCGAGATCAACTCAAGTACGGGGAATATCAAAAAGCCTTTGTAAGAACAAAGGCTTCAGTGAGAGGTTTTTTTGACGGACATAAAAAAGGGGAAGAAAAGCGCCATGTAGACGGTTGATCGTCATTTACGGAAGAGGGATGGGGGACGGGAAAACCGCGAACTGAGATAGAAGGGGAAAAAGGTATTAAGGGGAGCACGAAAACCAAGAAAACAAACCGAGGAGGGAAAGGTTCCCGATGAAAGGAAAGCCTTCATGAAGGACTTCGGACAAAATTCTGATGTTTCGCTCCGGGATTGACATACCGAGTGAAAACACAAGACCGAAGAGTGAAAGATTGATGGAAAAGAAATAAAACAAGGGAAAAAGAGAAAGGGCACGGGACCCTAAGTACGGAAGGAATACCCAAACCTGGGGAAAAAAAACATACCAACTGACAGGGTTCAGGACGATTGATTCAAAGGCAAGAAAGGTACTGAAAGGGGGTCAAGCGGGAGTCAGTCAAAGGACGCAGGGAATCTCTTAGACATCTAAATTTAGTTAAATACCTCGGCGGTCTCCACGCCTTGGAAAAAACTGAACGGCGGGGGGGAAAAAGTTGAAGGGGAACAAGAATGCGGCGAAGGGCGCACCTGGCGGGGATCCTCGCTACAGAACGCCAATAACGAAAAGAGCACACTACATATGGAAACTGCTCGGGGGGCTACCTGGGAGACACGACTCGTGAACACTGATTGGGGGAAGAAGACTAAGCCGATCTTAAAGGGGTTGGAGGGGGGGAAGGGGAAAATTAATGAACTTAACCGTGTATGCCAGCTTCGAGACGCGCATACTTATTACCCAGCAGCCAAAACGTTTGCAAACGAAGAGGAGGAAGTATGAAGGGTCGCAAGTGGAGGGGAAGGAGAGGGGGGGAAGAAGGGGTGTAAAAAGGGGTCCTGAAGGACTGAGTGGGGCCGCGAATACATCAGGGGCGGGAGAGGAGTGCTAACATCGGTTAATTCAAAAAAAACCAGGGAGAAAGGGACGGAACAAATGAAGAGGGGGACGGGTCGGCGGAGACATGAGAAAAAAAGGTTCACCGTGGAGGAACCGGGGGCGAGATCATGTTGTCCCACACCGTTCATGGGGGAAATCGGAAATCGTCGGGGGTCCAGCGTCTTCGCATCGGCGCAAGAAAGATGTGACAAAAAAAGGGACTTGGGAGGGAGGATTGCGCGGGGGGAAGGACACATTGTCGCGCTCACACACAGGGAATGACATGTAAAGAAGTTGACATGGCTCAAAAAGGCCGCTAAGCAACAATGTTCAAACGACAAGGAGGAGGAAACCCGCAATAAAAGAGAAAGAGGAAACCTGAAAATCAGGGGGAAACGAATTCTTCACCATCTCAACTCAAAAAAAAGAGGGGAAGGCCTGGGGTAACCGCCATATTGTGGGAAGAGGAATGCGGGCGAGACGGATGGCATTAAAAGCGTGGTGGGGGGGGAAATTTTTGGAAAGGGAGGGGGGGGGAGAGGGGCGGGGGGAGGCCTGTCCAAAATTCTTTATAAAGCGTAGAGTGAAAAACTCCAACGACCTTGTGGGGGAGAATGACTCATGGGGAAAACAAGAGATGGGGAAGCAAGAAGAGAGAACCCCAGAATTCAGTCTTTTCAACGCGGTGTGATCCTATGGGAGGACAAAGGGAAAAAAGATGGGCCAGAAGATCAGAACATCAAATTAACGTTGAGAACGGGGAGCTTAACGAAAGAAAGGAAGAAAAACATTCGGTCTACGGTTGAGAGAAGGAAAAATAAAAACGCTTTCTTATCGTCGCAGGACAGGAAGAAAAAAAGCAGAGCAACTTTCCAAAACGCTTTGACTAATAAGCATATGGGCTAGCAAAACAGGAAAAGGAAAAAGGAGGGCTTCGGGAGCCAATCGCCGAACGAAGGAGACACAATCCTTGCCATGTAAAAATATAGAATCCATAGTCGGGTCGTGCACCGTGCAGTTTCAGAAAAGCTACGCTAAACGAGGGGGGGGAAGGAAAACAAATTGGGGCAGGGATGATCACGGGGGGTGACGGGGGATCCCCGAAGAAAGAAAGGGGTGTGAATCCGTCCTATCCAAAAAGGGGATTCAACCGACTGGGAGCTCGCCAAGGGGGGACCCGGCAATTCGTAAACAGATGTGATGCGCGAGAAGCCCTATTCGAGGAGATCGGCGAAAGGAGGAACTTCGTTGGGCGCATGAAAAGGACTAACGGAAACCCGGTTAGTGTGGTAAAGGGACTAGCTAGGACGGTAAAGCCCGCCGATGGAGAAAACTGGGGGGACATCGGGGAAAGCGGCCAACGAGAAACTCGACTTTTGGAGAAAAAAAAGCACAGGGAGAGACGCCAGGGAATTGGAAAGCGATAAAACTTCAAACTGGTGCTTGTGGGAATTCCGAGGGGGGGGGTCTTAAAAAGTTTTTGGCGCAGACTTCTCCATGAGAAGACGTTTGAAAAAAGGTGGGGGACGTTTTGTTTTTTTGTCCGGGGGGGCTGGGAAAAAGCAATAACGCCTCACTTCAGGAGGGGGATTGCAATTGAGGGGGGGGGGGTAAGACGGAGGAGGGTAGAAGTTGGAGAGGACCACGGGAAGTGTGGGATACGGACGAATGACCTGCATGACTGAGGAAATAGAGACAAGTGAAAGGGAGATCTCTTGGGGGCGCGGGAGGGCCTGAAGCGGTAAATGAAAAGAAAGCACAGTCGGGCCTACTCTCAAAGGGGCGCGTGAAGAATGTCGAAAGCTGGAAGGAGGGCAAATTCCGAAAAATATGCAAGTTGCTTCTCTGTTGCTAAAGGACGAGCAGAAAAAAAAAAGTTGCAGAGAAGGGGCGTCAACGGGGGGGGGGGGGGACAACCGGACGGGGGAAAAATGACAAAGGAACGGGGAGTTGGATCTATGTGAAATGATTCGGAAGTGGCTGTTGTGGGTGTTGGGAAAGGGGGGGAGGTGGTCTGGGTCGTCAAAACGAGTTCCAAAAGCGGCCGGACAAAGCTACGCATAGTAAGGGAAAGGACCCCAGAAAAAGAATAGCCGCAAGTTTTTAGACGGGTGAAAAAAAGAAGAGTAGGGGGGTAAAAGTCACAATCCTGAAATAGGATTCAAGGACCGGGGGTCCAAGGGCTAACTAACGCGGGGCAGTACTTTTTCAGAAGGTGGCAGACACAGGGAATCACAGTCCAAAATAAGGGAAAAAAGCAAAAACAATGATCGAGGGCCATTTGGAATGAGGTAGGGGGGGCGAAACGAAACCTCCTTAAGGGTGAACGGCTCATAGATGTAACCTTGGGTCAGTCTCGAAAGACAAAAGGAGAGAATCTGACTTCGGGAAAAAGGACTTGAAAAAGGGGAACAGACTCTATTCCGAACTCGAGGCGGGCAAAGGAGATCGGAGAAAAGAGCCACTCAAATGTTCCGGATTCAGGCAGAGGGGAATCAGGAAAGGGTCTAACCTTGATTTTCTCGACCGAGGGGCGAACAAATAAGACCTCGGTGCGGTCTGGACTACTGACGGGAGGGGGGGGGGAACGTAAAGTGGCGGGTAACAAAAAGGGAGCTCCCTTATGGTAAACCTTCGTTCAGTGATTAGGGGCGAGAAAACAGGGAAGTAATTAAAGAGCCAAAAACAAACTTGAATGACACTGAGGTCGGGAACGAAGGAAGGGGTAAAGGAATTGCCAGAGAAAAGGCGCGAAGGATAAAGAAACTCTGCGAAAAAGAAGGGAAAAAAGAAGGGGATGATATTCCTGGAAAAAAAAAAAAAAAAATCGGCATTTCTTTGAAAAAAATACCCCGGAGGAGGGTCAGGCCCAGGTTTCAGGGCCTGTCCCTGGGAAGGGGGTGGGGAGAAAGGGAAAGGTGTGGGACAAAGTAGGTCTACGGCTGGAAGTAGGGGGGGGAAGAACAGGGAGGGGTTGAGGGAGGGAAGGGGTTGGGAGGTTTCTGCGTAGGACCTAAGGATCAAAGAAACAACAACTTATTAGAGGAAAAAGATAGGAGGGTAACGAAAAAGAAACCAAAAAAAGGAAAAAAAGGGGCAACAAAAGGGGGGAGTGAAGAAAACTAAGATGGCAGCGACCATAGGTGAAGAAAATTGAAACATTCATGGATCCGAAAAACGAAACGCATGAGGTTCAGAAAAAATGAAGATTCCAGAAAATCGAAAGAGGAGCGGGGAACTTTAGACGGAGAATCGCGAAGGAAAAAGTGTAAAGAGCTGCACTGAGTTGAATTGACATTTAAACAAAATCCGGCCACGGGCCGGAAGGAGGTTGGGGGGAGAGGAAGGGGGGTCAAACCCTTGTGGGGGGTTCCATGAAGGACAAGTTGGGGTGGTTTGGGGGGGGGTCGGGGAGAGGAGGGGCGGTCCTAAAGGAGAGAGTCGAGAAACTTCCCATATCATCGATTGAAGGGGTGACTGGAAAGCGGAAAAGTCGGGGATAGTGCTTAAGAAGAATCAACTAGGTTTCAACCTTTTCTGGGGAAGAGTCGGAAAACAACCAAACGAAAGGATTTAGTGAAAAGCTCAACAAAAAAAAGAGACGAGGAAAGAGAGAAAGGTGGGGGGTACAGGGGGAAAGAAATTGGAGGAGAGTCGGAAAAAAAGGGAACTGCGAGCATGAAAGGAAAAAGGAGTTACAAAATATCGCATCGGGGGGACACAAATACAGCTCCTGCATGAAACTTGCTGAAAGGTGAAATGAGATTTTTTAATGGATCCCGGGCTGGAAGATTAAAAAAAGTAGTGTAGGAAACTGGGCTTTGAGGCGGGGGGGGGGGGACAAGCTCACGAAAAAAAGCCGATAAATCATGTTTAAGGGGCTCCCAAAAAAAAGGATGTAACGTCCTTCACAAAGCTCTGTTTAAAAGAAAACCGTGTGGGAAAGGATATGAGCGATCAAGGGGGCAGGGGTCGGGAAGGAAAAGAGGGGGTCCGGGAAGGGGAAAGGCCCTCCACAGAAAAAAAAAAAAAAAACAAACAAAGGAGGTAGCAACAGAAAAAAGGCCAACGAAGGCTGGGTGTATAAAGGGAAAAAGCCGGGGAAGGAACCGAAGAAGGGCACCCGGCTGGGTAGGGTAGAAAAGCAAACAACTGATTACTTGGGGCTAGGAAAGTACAGGGAAAAAGGGGATCGCCCTGGAGGGGGCACGAGGGATAGGGCCAAAGGAAAGTTAAAAATGGGGGCAAGAAACGCGTACAACACAATAGCGAGAAAAAGGGAGTTCCTCCATGGACATTTCAGAGGGCCTGGAGGGGAGTAAACCTTCGGAGGAGAAAAGGAGACTACACTTCGAGGGAGAAGAAAAAAAAGAGTCCAATGAGAAAACGAGGAAATTGTAATGGATAACGGTTAAAAAACACAGTGTCAAATAAACGGGAAACGCCAAAGAAAGAAGGATTGTAGAAACAATGTGAGTCAATGGATTAAAAGAGAAGGTGACACCAGAGGGGAGCTACTAGGAAGAATTCTAGGTTGGGGCAATCTCCAATTCCATTAGGAAAAATAGCAGCCAGCTGTGCCACAAAGTTTGCTTGAAGAAGGCTTACCAATAGGGGAGAAAGCCTTGTGGGAATAAAACTTCAGAAAACCGGGAAAGTTGAAGGGACTCGAATTCTGTATTAGGAGCGGGTCTGAAGCTCCTCATCCATGCGCGAGAAAAACGGAAAAGAGTAGATAGCATAAATCTGAGAACTTCGAGGGGGAAAAAAGAAAGGGAAACCTGAAGAAAAACAATGAACCTGAACCCTTGGGATCAAGAAAAAAAAAGAAATTCAAAACGGAGGAACGGTTCGGACGTTGAGTGAAGGGAACAAGGAGGAAGAGTCGCCAAAGGGCGAGGCACCCAGAGATCATATCTTATGGGGCCAAAAAAGAACGTAATGGGACGGGAACAACGAGAAAAGGAGGAAAAGGGCGAAAAAGGGGGAGAGAGTGGAAATCGGGTGTCATTATTATGGGAGGAGGGGAGGAGGGGAAAAAAAATGGCTCGGTGTAAGATTTAAAAGGTAAGGTTAGGAACGAGGTGGGAGGTGTCGTAAGAAGAAGGTGCCCCCATGGAAAGGGGAGATAATGAAGGGCGCGGAGAAAAAAAGCCAATTATACTTTTGAAGTTAAAACAAGGCTAATAAATATTGAAGGGGGGGGACAAACCGGTTCCAGGTTCGGGAGAGCTTAGTGGAAGGTTGTAAGCAAAAGAAAAAAAAACACAAAGCCAACATACTTTTCCAGAAAGTGAGAGACTGGACTCTATAAACTGAGAACCAAAACAAAGGAGAAAGGACAGCATAGGATATGAAAAGGTGCGAGGGAAAAGGTGACAAAAAAAAAAAAAGGGGGGAAACGCTAAACCAACGGAGTTACACAGAAAAAGAAATTAAAGTAAACTCTCTCCTCTGACTTCTGTCAAATCGTGGTAAAGTGAGTCACAGAAACGACGTGAGGGGAGGGGGAAAGAGGATTTTATGACCTGGAGAGGAAAGGACGAGAGGCTCTGAGTGCATTCAAGATTTGAGCAGGGATGGTTAAAGCGAAAAGTTCCAAGGGTCAAAAGAAGAGTACTAGAGACATGTGTCAAGCTCAGGGGAGGGGGAGAGGGAAGCAAGATCGCAATTTTGAAAAAAAAACCCGAATAGAAAAAAGGCACCGTAGGTTGGCGCCGATGCGCAAAAAAAGGGGAAGTGGACACGAGGAAAAAAGATTGTGGAAAGGAAGAAAAGTCAGAAAAGGCGGCGCCAAAAAAAATCCGCATAAAAACTTTGGAGGGGCAGAAAAAGATTTCAAGGAGAGCGCGGTCCGGGAAAGTGTACAACTTGAACACAGGGGGGGATAAAAAAAAGTAAACGAAAGAGCAGAATCACCGCGAAGGTGGTATTGTCTTAGCTTGAAAAAACAAAAAACAAGGGCAGGAAAGTATGCAATGGGGGGGAGGAACCCGAGCCTAACCGAACGTAAGGGTCGACAACGTCCAGGAGAGAGGCAAGGGAGGGAGAGAGGGGTGAACGCAATTGGCGAAGCTTTTGCTCAAGGTGAAAGGCCTGAAAAAAGGAAACACCAGGGGGGAAATAGGCCGTTAAGAGAGATCAAAGGTTAATGAAAAGGTCGGCGCCGAAAAAGGGAAATTTAATCCTGTTGCGCAGGGGTTAAGCGAGAACAAAAGGGGAGAAGGGGTAAAAGGAGGATGAAAAAACTATCGAACTCTGGGGTCCCGCGAGGTCAAACGGGAAAAAAACGGGGCTTTGGTGGGAGGGAACCAGTGGGGGAGAAAAAAATGCATTGGAAGCAAAAAAAAGGAGTGAGTAAAGAAAAAGGGGAAGGAAGCGGGAAAACCGGAAGACTGCAGTGGCCTTTAAACCAAAGGAACGTGGGGAAGATCGTCCGGGAAAAAAGCGAAAAATTGGGTAATAAAGAGGTTGTGGGAAGAAAAATACAGGAGAGGAAAAAAAAAAAAAGCAAAAATCAGTGATGCCTTGCCCTGGGAGCTTGGAGTGGGGGGGGGGTAGGGTTGTTGGGGTTGGGGGGGGGGAAATTGTGGGGGGAGAAGAAACAGGCACACTCTTAGCGGTGCAGAGGAAGGGGGGGAGAGGGGTAGGAGACACGGAGTTTGTGCGAAATTAGAAGACGAAAAAGGGGGAAAGACGTCCGAATTGAGAAGGACGAGGAGGAAAAATCGGACCGGGTAGAGGGAAAGAGCAGGTGTGTTGGAAGAGGTCGTGCAAAGAATGCAAAATCAAAGGCCTGCTTCAGGGAGCATAACGGTGACGAGAAGGAAAGGGAAAAAATAATGCTTAAGCAGTCCAGGACTCAAGTTCTCAAAAAAAAAGGACTGGATGAGGCTTTTGGCTGGGAGATAAACCATCTACCCTCTGAAAAGCCGGGGGTGAAGAGGAGAGTTTTGGCAACCGTGGGGGAGAAAAACGATGGGAAGAAACCATCTGTGGGAGCGAGTGTGCTGATAAGAAGGGTAGTGTTCGGGGGGGGAGGAGGGTTGGTTGCGGGGGAGGGGGTGGCGGAAGGGGCAGGAGAAGGGGAAAACATCGGGGAACGAATAAGAAAATTGCTACCTCATTTAAAGGGAAAGGAAGAAAAGGGAGAAGGAAAAACAGGGGGTGAGAGTGAAAGAGAGGCGGGGGTTCACTGAAAGGGAGGCTTCAGCCTCTTTGAGAAGGTCAAAACGTCGGAGGAAAAACTGTCAAGACCGGGGGGGAGGAGGGGGGAATCACGCTCAAAGAAAGAAGTCAGCAAAAAGGGAATGGGGATTTGGTACTCCAGCTCGAGAGTGTGTGTGAACGACAGGGAGGAGGAAGGACATGAAGAAAACAGGCGTCAAAAACAAAAAGTTCAAGTCAAAAAAAAAAAAAATGGTAGAGAGGCCTCTCTAATAGCAGGGGGCACTACATTCCGAAGAATGGGGGAAAGAAAAAATTGGGGAGAGAAAAGCAAAGGGAACAGGAGTTTGGGCTAGACCGGAAAAACTCATACCTGAAATGATTTCAGGGAAAATACGAATCGAAATCATTGGACAGGCTGGAGAACATCGGAGCGGAAGGAACTCAAATCAGGAGGATGTCATGCTTGGGAGGGAAAAAAGGGGGAGAAGGAAAAAAACAAGAAAAAAAAAGGCCCAAAGATAAAGGGAGCCGGGGGGGGGGAACGCGGTCTCTTGGGGAAGATAAAGACAGGGAGGGGGCTAAAGGGGAAGGCATCTCAGGGGAAGATCATCAGGGTAGTGAACGGGTGCAGCGGATAGGGAAGAAAAAAAAGTGAAGAGAGATATGGAAAAGAGGAGACTCATTAGGGAAAATGAACAAAGCCATAACGTTCTTTCCTACTCCGCTTGAGATTGGGGAGTGTCTTTTTGGGGTTGTTAGAGCAGGTCTCGGTAGGCGGGGGGAGGGGAGAAAAGAAAAAACTTCCCTTCATAGAAAAATTGAAGGGAAAAACAGGGTGTGGATTTGTGGGGGGTGGTGGTTTGGGGGTTGGAAGAGTTCCTTACCCTATGATACATAAACACAAAGAAAGAAGGAATTAAATGTGGTCCAAAGAAAATCTAAGAAGAAACAAAGTAAAAAAACCAAGAAGTGGTGAGAAAAATAAGGGAAGTAAAAGGTGAAAGGCCAGAGGGACCGTACACTAAAAAATGGATAAAAAAGAGGCATCCCTAGAACGCGGACTGAAGACGCTCATGGAGGGGTCTTTTGGAGCAGGGTCCTAATACATATCTCTCGATGGGGGGAACTTGTAAGAACGCAAGAAGCGTGCCGGTCTGCGAAAATTGGAATAAATTATTTTAGAGAAAGGGGGGAGGAAGCAGACAAAAATTTCCCAAGGAAGCCTAGAGGGGGGTGGAGAGCTCCACCGGGGTTTGGCCTCACATAGACGGGGGGTGAGATTTTCTGCGGGACAAAGTCGGGACTTCTATGGGACAACTAAGGCCAAAGTTTTGACATAGAAAACTCCAGGAATGTCTGGGGGGGGAAGAAACAAAGAGAAACTCCCTGTTTCAACAAGGGAATAGGCAATCTACTACGGGATTAAAAGGAGGGGAGAAAAATTCTAAGAACCAAGATCTCCAGACGTACGATGCGGCATCAAATGGGGTAAAAAAAATTGAAATCGTCCATAAGGAGGAGAGAGGACTTTAATAAGGGGAGGATGTGAATGAAATCGAGAGGGAAAAAAGCGAGCGCATGCAATTGACTCTCGAAAAAAAGGGACTTCGGCTTATCTCTTCTGGGAATCAAGAAAAAGGAGAAAGATTCTTAGAAGGGTGTGGGAAAAAGAGAATAGAGAGAGGAATGTTGGCCCCGAAATTTAGGGGGGCAAGGAAAAAGTTCACAACCTATCGCAAAATGAGAAGTACATACTATAGATAGCCCAGAGGAGAGAACGTAATCGGGAGGAAATCGGACTTGCAAAAAGAAAGATACAAAAAAAAAAAACAACATCACGAATAAATATGAGAATCAAAAAAAGACCAACTCAAAGGAAGGGGGGGGACGTGAAAAAGGTGTGAATCCAGATAAAAGACGTATTAAAAGGATGGGTCAAAAAGAGCGTCAAAAGAGCAATCTCCCGTAGAGCTTAAACAGCAGGGGTAAATTGCTAAAATAGTGAACAGGGGAGAGGGGAAAAAGGGACACTGGTGGTCCGGGAAAGAAGATGCGGAAAAAGCTGGAAAAGCGCTATTCCTTAAACGGGAAAAAAATTGGGAGGGACATGTCATGCGACCTTCGGATGGGGGGGGGGGGGGGGGGGGGTTGGGGGTGAAACAGGAGAGGGTACAATCGACAACACGGCGCATCCACAAGAGGTAAGATTTGAAAAAACGTAGGGAGGGGATTATTTAAAAAACCTAAACAAAAAAACAAGATAAACAAGGAAAGAAGAAATGAAGTGACTCAAAAAAACAGGAAAATAAAAAAATTAAAACAACGGCAAAACCATCAGGGTCATACGTATGGGGAAGGAAAAAAAGAAGGAACGGGGTTGTGTCAGCGCCACTGAACAGGAGGAGGCGAGAGGAGGATCACTGTGCAAAAAAAGGTTTCATGGGACCGAAAAAGTAAAAAAGCATAAAAGTGCAACTTGTAAACTAACAACTAAAAAAGGGAAAAACTGAAAGGAGGAACGGATAGAGGGATTCGCACCTGGGAAGATCTAAGAAGACCAAAATGCGAAAGAACGAGTCCTCGAGACAAAGGCTCGGGAAAAAGGGGACGAAACAGTAACGCGGGAATTCCTGACCCCTTGGGGTCAAAACGCAGGAGGAGGGTGGTCCTGGAGGGAGTTTAATTTCCGTAAGGGGCAAAAGAGAGCATTGGCTGAGTCAAAAGAGAAGTCGTATTGTAAAGGGAAATTTGAAAAAAGAAGGGGGACGGAAAATTCATGTAGCATAATTGGAAATGCATAACAGGTAGGCGGGCATCGGAATACAATATGGCGCGGAGAGAACAAGGGAATCTAAGGGGTGAATGGAGGGGAAGAGGGGGGGTCTCCCTGGAAGAGAGGTGCGTTTGGTCGTCGTTCAGTTACAGTCAGAGAAAAAAAAGGAGTGGTGCTAGAAAGTTCAGGAGGAAGAGAAAAGGGAGGTCAATTGTTGGGGGTTCGAGGAAAAGAGGGTCCATCTGAAATAAGAAAAGTGAAAAAAAAAACTGCAAAAAGAATGGAGGTTAGGGAGGGGAGATTTCTTACATGGGGCGCGAGTGAAAATTTTAATCTCGAAAAAAACGGGAAAAAACTAGGGGATAAAGGACCAGACTAAGACTAATTTATACGGTTTTCCATGTCAGTACCGGGGAAACTACACAGCGGTTACAATTAACCAAAAAGGAGGGGTGTTTTAAAAGAAGAGAACGGCAGCATTCTAACCAAGCTGGGAAGAGGAAAAAGCAGAAACACAACGGGAAATAGCTGTGTGAAGGGTTGAAGTCGGACTCGTGGGGGACCGAAGGCTTATTGGAAGTTCCGGAGTTCTTTTGGGGATGGGTGGTAAATCCTTTCGGGAAAAAAAAAGGGGGAGGGGTGACCAGCAACAGTCTTTATCGTCCTAGTAGGAAGGGGCAGAGAAGTTGGAGGGAAAACTGGGTGGGAAACATTTTGGTTCCTCCCTATCGCGCAGGAAACAAGGTCATCTGGGAAAAGTAGGGGGGGGCTCAAAAAAAGAGAGTGAACAACCGAAAAGGGGGAACATCAAAAGGAAAAACGGGGGGGGGGAAAATAACTAGGGGGAGGCAAAGAAAGGCGGCTCCATCGACCAGGGTCTCATTGGGGGCAACCGACAACAACGGAATTATCTCAAAAACACAGTAAAGGTCAAAACCGGGCGAATTGACATCAGACTCAAATAATCTCCATGGGGATTGTCTTCGCGACGATGTAAAAACCTAAGGTTTAAGGTGCCAATGGATGAATAAGAGAACACCCCGAGAGTCCGGCTGAAACTGACAGGCGGAAGGGCCAATAAAGCTATTCTCCTCTGTTAAACGACACTAAGAATCGGGGTGCAACTGTGGAGCACGACAAAAAAGAAAAGGAGTACAGTAAAATGAAGACGGGGACGGCGAACGGAGGGGGAAAAACGCGTTCTGTATAAAGAAACATCAGTTCTTCAGAGGGTGGGAAACGAACGCAACGAGGTGTGCACTAGGAAAGGAGACGGGGGAGTAGGAAAGGTGCGCCAGCAGAGACGGGCAGCAACGAAGGCAGGTGTCAGTTACCTTGGCACCGGAAAAAAGTGGAAGAAAGAGGAAAGAACTGGGGCAAAAACACCAGAGATTAAAGGAAAAGGGCCTGTGGGGGGGGGAAGCTTTGACACCACCAAGGTCGTCACACAGTGAGGAGGGGAAACGAGGTGTGGCACTGTGTCTGTTTGGGGGAATCTTTGTGAGGAAAAAAGGGTTGGCATTCGAATCGGAAAGGGGTGGCCGTGAAGAGGGGACGTGGGTGTTTTGTCAGCGGTTTCATTTCGGACCATCAAAAAAGAAAAGTGGATGTCAATTGGAAAAGGATGGCGGGGGGTGGGGTCTAAATTAACAAAGATAGAGAAGGAAGATGGGGGAAAAACAGGAGTAAAAGGTAGAACTCTAGGAAAGTGGCATAGTCATAAGGGGTTTTTTACGAGGTTGAAAGAAGAAATAAAAAGCCCAATAAAAGGCCGGGGGAGAGCGAGGGGTAAGAAAAAGTTATGAGCGGTCGACGTTCATCTCCAAGAGTTCGGAGAGGTGCTGGGGGGAATACGGGGAGCTAAAAGAAAAGGGGGGACTCTTAGATCGGGGATGGGAACCGAGGTTTTTGAACTGGATTACGGGGGGGGAAAGCTATTTGGATGGAAATGAAGAAGGGGGGTGGAAGGGAGGTGGGTGGTGGGGGGGGGCAGTTGTGGGTTGCAAAAAAGAGGGATTTAAGACATCTTTCTCCACGATAAAAAATATGGATGGCAGCTTCCAGACAAGATGATGGAAAAACGCGAACAGCGAGTTTTGTAGACTTGACAATAGGGAAGGGGAAAACGACCTTCCTTGAGAAATTGGAAATTTGAAACAAAACGATTAACTCAACGTTGATCAGGGGGGGAAAAAGTGGGAAAAAGAAAAAGGATCAGCATTCAACAGCAGAAACAACAGGGAAAGGTCAGAGGAGGGGACGGTCGTATTGGTTAAAAAAAATCCGCAAGTTTGGGCAAGGAGTCTTCAGTGCATTCAAAAGCTCGAACGAGGAAGGGAAGTGGCTGGTACTAAAAACAATGAGAGATGCAAGCAATAGGGATCTCTGGAAAATTACTGAAGGGACATGAGAGGGGTCGATCTTCGAAAGTTCTTGAAAAGTATGGGAGAGGGTATGGGGAAAACTAAATCCATACCTAAAAAATAGAAAACGAATAAGAATTTTGGAGGGTCAGGGGAACATCGGGCCTACTCGAAAGTAAAACCGAAAGTTCAAAAACGTCGGTCATTTCTACGAAAAAAACGGAACGTCTCTCACACGTAAGGGGGGAAAGCCGTATGGGGGGGAAAGGGAAGTGGCTTCTAGGGTGAGTAATAGGGCGTGTAGGGGGCGAAAATCAAGGGGGGCATTGTCCGAAAGGGGGCTAAAAGGAGAGATCGAAGAATATTAAAAGAAATAAATAGAATGGGATTAGGGAACTGTTCCGGCAATGGAGGGAACAGAAAAGAAGTCAAAGTCCTCCTCGGATTCAGGGGAGACGGGTGTTGTCTCAAGAAACAGAACGTAGGGCAGGAAGCCGAGGAAGGAAATGAGAAAAAAAGTTTTGCGGTATGGCGGTGAAGGTGGCGGCGACGGAGAACTATTCAAAAAAAAAAAAGGAGGAGTGGGGAGGGGGGAGAGGGAACAAAAAAAGCAAAGACCACAAAACTCAAAAAAGAAGAAACATGGGAGAAAGAAAACGCGGCAGAGGAAAGAGAGGGAAAAAACTTCGGTCAAGGAAACACACATGGAAGAAAGAATAACAGGGCTTAGGAAAACGCCCTTCTTGCTTGGAATGTTAAACACCAAGTACGAAGACCCATCTACTAAGGGTGGAAGGGGGAGGGACTGCGAAGATTGCCGGTTGCCTGACTTCGCTGGAAAGGAGAACACTGGAGGGGCGGGCAAAAACCTCACTTTCTTAGTGGACGCGCATACAAAAAACGTAAAAGAAGTTTCAAGGTGGAGTGAGGAGACCCCGGGAAGCATATACGGACAGGGCGGTTTCAATAAAGACGCGGGAACTCAAGCTTCGGACCAGGACACCTGTCAATTAAGGGAAAAGGGAAAACGAGAGAACCTTAATTTGGATAGGGAAAAAGGGGGAAAAGACGTTACAGGAACCATGGAAAGACTTGTGGGGGAAATCGACATGACTAAGAGGAGCAGAAGGTGGACGATCCGATCTCCTGCCTTCTTCAAAACGAAGGGGGAGGTGGCAAGAAAGGGAAAAACGGGCGGGTGGGGCCGATGAGGGGAATTAACGAGCCGGGAAACAAAAAAGGAAAATCGCAAACACGAAGAAAAAAGGCAATCTCGATCATGTTATCCGAGTTTTGGGGGGAGCCTAAAGCTCCTCACAGGCTTGAAATAAGACGAAAGGGGGAGGGGAAAAACTAGGGGGAAAGGAAAGCTAAAACGTGGGAATGAACAAAAGGAAGAATGGGAGGGGTTGGGGAAAGGAACAACTTCGCTTTTAAAACAAGAAGGGGGGCTTGTAATCTTTACAGGAACATATGTAGAAGGGAAGACGGGAAGGAAGCTTACACAGTTGAAAAAAGCCCGCCAAAAGAAAACAAACAAGAGAAAAAAGAAAAACAACCCTCTCTCCAACACCAGACAGGAAAAAACAGCCGTGGGAATACCAAAGAAAAAAAAAATCGAATAAAGGACTGACTAGGTAAAAAAAAAAGGGCAAAAAAGCGATACGACGCAGCTGACATCAAATTGAAATTTGAATCGGGAAAGATAAAAAAGGAAAAGCAAGTGTAATTATGCATCACAAAAAAAAACGAATTAGATTGAAGGGGAAAAGCATTCAGGGGAAGGGGGAAGAGTCCCCAGTAGAACGTCAGAAGGAAAACTACGATGGCGTCATCAAAAAAGGGACAATTTCCATCACAAGACAAGAGTTAAGGGGGAAAAAAAAAAAGGGAAAAAAACACAAACGTCCCCAAAAAAAACGGCACAAGTCAGAGTCTCAAGGGGAAAAACAAAGGAAGTAAAAAATGCAAAAAAGAGAAAGAAAGTAAGTCACGAGTGAGGGTGTTGTTCAAAACCACTAAGGCGAGTCGAGGTCTCGGGGAAGAAAGCAGGAAAAGGGGGTTAAAAAGGGGGACTACCATTCGGCGCTTCCACAGATTTGGGAAAAAAGGGCAAAAGGGTTTCCCGGGTGAAAAAAGAAAAAGATACCGAGGGAAAAGGCGTGAACGGCGCTAAAACAGAACAAAAATAGGCAGGCTCAGGGCAGAAACAAAAAGCGCTTTTCACGGCTAAAGGGGAGGGGGAGGGCCCGGAAAAAAGCGTGAAGAAGACACCTGGGGGATAAGGGAATAACGAGGCCCGGCCATTCCCGTGGAGGTAATGGAGCGTTGGAGGATTGGTAAAGGGGGGCAAAAGAGGGTCCAAGGCGGTGAAAAAAGGGGCGCAAGTAGAGGATTACCGCCGAACACTAGGGGGACGTTTCAGCCCAACAATCGCAAAGTGGGGTTTTTCAATGGGCAAGGAACGGGAAGGGGGACAACGAGAAGAGGAGGGGGTGACGGAGGAAAGCCGGGGATACATCGGTGGGGGATTGGGGCAAAAAAAGGACAAAGTGCCAGGAGCTGGAAGGAAGCGTTGTTGGAAGGTCTGAAAAAAAAAACATCAAGTACAAGGTAACTGGCAAAAAGGGGGAGTAAGAAAAGAAAATTTGTGTCCCACAGGGGTTCCTTGGCTGGGGGGGAGAAAAGAACCGGGCAGCGTCTGCGAAAGCGGCAAAAAACCAATTGGAGGGAAGAATTCGAAATTGCAATATCGGGGGAAAGGACGCTCCCAAAAGGGAAAAGAGGATGAAAAGAGGAGAGGACGAGGTGTTTGACAGTGGGAAACCCGGTTCCAAAGAATTTAAAATTGAACGAAAGGGGGACCAAGGGAGGAATGCCTCCGAAAAGTCAGAAGAAGCTGGTCCGCGCCAGG
>Ga0179593_1642654_pt1 | contig 19470 bp, 21 predicted proteins | sample CZODoug2_1_08_16_FD_185931 | JGI IMG/M metagenome (GOLD analysis project Ga0179593, IMG submission 185931) | Vadose zone soil fungal communities from Angelo Coast Range Reserve, California, USA - CZODoug2_1_08_16fungal (PacBio error correction) | ecosystem: Environmental > Terrestrial > Soil >...
CGGTGGGAAACATGAGTCGGGATACAAAGGAACCGCACGGCCGGAAAGAAGGCGGAGTTTCTTTGTAAGAAAAAAGGTGCGCAGCAAATTATAGGAAGAGGGCAGCCAATGTCGGAACCGGAGGGAGTGGGTGCTCGTGGATTGGCTACTGACCTCAGAATCCGAGTGCGAGGTGCCTGCGACAATCCATGGGAGACCGGTGCTCCCCTTTAAAACGCTGGGGAGAGCGAGAGACAATATGACACGTAAAAAAGGCGATGTGAAATGAAACGAGACCACGGGAAACGGCGTCTCACCCTCCTCGATCAAATTGGGTTGGCTGGCGCACAAACAAAAAAACAGAGAAAGTTAGGGCGCCTTGGCAAAAAGAAGAGGAATTTGGGATCTAGAAGCAAAGGGATAAACTGGGTGAAAATAACGTCTAAGAATGGAATTGAAGGGAGATATAAGAGACTAGAAAGAATTACGAGAATCGGGGTACTTACATGGGTTTTCCGAATAGGGGGCTGGGAGTAGGGGGTTTGTGGCGGGGGGAAAAGGCATGCGCCTCTCACAGGTGGCGGTATTTAGAGGGTGATCAAAACGGGAACGTCACAAGCTGGTAAGACTCATCTGAAGAGAAATGACGTTTATCCTGGCCAAAATGGGTGAAGAAGCTATTCGGATCACAAAAAGAAGAACATAAAAGTAACTGCAGGGGAGCCATGTCATGGATACTAATGACATAAGCGGGGTAAATTTAACCAGAAGGTTGGGCCCAAATCAGAAAAGGAAAGTTGCGGTACGAAATCGAAAGTCAGGGAAGGGAAAAACAACTTAGAGTGGAAAAGATGCACACGAATTTGGGGAACGGGGACCTCTTATGGAGGGGTGGGGGCAATGATGGTTCCCGACCAAAATGAGATTGTCCGAGAAGTCCAGGAAGAAAAGCCATGATAGATGTCAGCCCACGCAGGGGTCCGGTGACGTTGCCAAGCCCGAGAAGTAGGAGGGAAAAAAAGTTCTGAGGGCACGTAAGTACTAAAGGGAATTTCCAAACACAAGGATAGTAACCGCCAGGGCAGTTGTCGGGGTGAAAGAAAGTTAGAAAACAAGATTTAAAAGGGGTATAAAAGACCAACCAAGGAGATGCGCATGAGTCAACAAAAAAAAAATAATGCGATAAAAAATTATGAAAAGAAAGGAGGGGAATTCGCGTAATCGGGGGACGCGGACCTTATCAAAGGGAAAGGAGGAAAGAGTAGGAGGGTTAGTCAAACGTGTAATACTTTTGGTAAGGGAACCGCTATTATCATAGGATTCGTTCGGGAACCAGGAGGGAGCGGTCTGGCGTGAGACGGGGCGCCATGCCAAGAGAAAGAAAAGGGGAAGGCACCTGAGGCAGTGTTGAAAGAATACGGGGAGTCGGGGCGGAATGGTTTTGGAGAAGGGTACTAAAGAGCGCTCAGTCAAAGGAGGGGGGGCCGGGGGGGGAGCACTACGCGAGGGCTTCGAACACCATCCTAACTGGAAAAGGCTTTCGCACGTTAGATTCAAACTGCAAAAGAGGAGAGGGTAGTACGACATTTGCCGGAAAGAAGGAGTAAAAAAAAAAGAAAAAAGCTTGCGAAACAGTTGAAGGAGAAAATTTCGTCGTTAAACTAAAAAAAGCTTCGGGGGGGGGGAGGGAAAAGAGTGTGTCAGGCCGACGACTGAAAAAGGAAAAACGCGCCTCAGGAAAATAAGGAAGGTGTCGTGAGAGTCACAAGAGGGACACAGATGTCAAAGAGGGAGAAGGTGGCCGGGGGGGGAAAGGAGTCCAATGGAGCTTTAGGATGGAGGGGGGAGTAGTGCCGGCGCCGTGAATAAGATTAAATAAAATTGTTAAGTAAAAAGGATACTACTTGGCAGAGGAGGAGGGGGCGACTAGGTGGGTGCTTGGGGAAAGCGAAGGGGAGGTCCGTTTCGCCGTCCCGTGAGAACAAAAAGGTGGCCAAACAGGAAACCTTGAATCTCTCAAAAAAAATAACGTCAATTGGGGAGAGCCTGGGGAGAGCACAAGTGAATGGGGGGGGGGGGGGATCGACTCACTGGTTGGACCTTTACTGCAAGGAGGGGAGAACTCAGAGGGGGGAAATAAGGACATTAAGTAGGGCGGAAATATTAGTCCAGAGGGACACCAAACCGCTCGAAGCGGGAGGGGAGGAAAAAGCGACTATCTTGGAGGACAAAATCGTTTTCTACGATATTAATGGGGTGGAGCTGGGAAGGGTCAAAGGAGGGAGGACAAGGGAGGCTAAAGTTGGGTACAGCAAGCCTTTGGATTCGGTACAAGGAAAGGGACCTTTGGACTGCGTGGGTGAAGAAGTCCCAGTGAATTGTTCTGCTACAACAGACATGGAAGGGGAGGGGGGGGTGAAAATGGGGCAGTGGTGTTGGACTTGGACTAGTAAAAGGAGGCTGCGAAGGCACACTTGGCTAGGGGGGCGTGCTGCGGCGCCTAGGGCAGTGGAAGAAGTTAAGTGTCGGGGTGCTTTTTGAAAACAGCCAAGGCAAGGCCGTTGTAGAACTCGGCAAGATTTAAGGCGTGGGCCAGGGCGAAAAGGAGGGGGGAAAGAGGGAACAAGTGGGAGAACATAAGGAAACACACACACCCAGCTTCATTGGACAGGCATGCCGTCCTCCTGGAAAACGAGGTCCCAAGTGGGTTTGTCTTACATACCACATGGAGTTAAAAAAAGTGGTCGAAGTAGAGTCTCAAAAAACAGAGGGGGTAAAATATAAAAAAAACTAAGTGAAACCCACCAATTAAACAAACTTTGGTCCCGAGGAGCGGAACAAAGGCGGTCTCCAAGTCATCGCATTGGAATCGGGGTCTAGGGATCACCTGCATCTGGAGGGCAGGATTCCCAAGCCATAGGTTTTGTCAGCGAAAGGAAGGCCTTCTTTAAAGGCGGGAAAAAACACCATAGAAAGAATGGGTACAAGTGTAAAAGGCGGCGATCCGCGCAACAAAAATCTCACGAAAATCTCTTAAGGATCGCCTCAGTCAAAAAATGGAAGGTCGTTAAGGGCCAAGAAAACCTCAGGAACTCACACGACGATGCAAGGAATGGTCATCAGCACCAAGGAATGTAACATCACGAAAAACAATAAATCAAACTGTCAGGGGGGGGAAGGTGGAGAGCAATTCAGACGACTGCTTTAGAAAAAAAAGCCGCCTACACCGAGTCCGGTAAAAAAAAAAAAAATTATAAGCCCGGATAAAATAGATAAACTTGTGCCGGCGACTAATAGAAAGATAAGTTAGCGAATCAACAGGGGAGGGGGGGAGGTTGGGGCCATGAGGGACAGGAATTAAAGGGAACCGGGGAATGAGTATGCCCGCCGTGTGGGAACATGCGACCGGATGGGGCCTCCCAACAGAGGCGCACAGAAAGGGCGTATCCTACGGGAATAGCTCCAGGAAGTAAGATCAAAAGTGACACGTTATTGGGTTTGAAATGAAATAAAGGGGTTTGACGGGAAATGTGGTAAAACAATCTGGTCGCGGACACGAAACAAAGCCACGGCCGGGACCGACCTGCATCTAAATGCGAGCAAAAAAGGAAGGGGGACTATCTGAGCTGAGTTTAGATGAGTCGGAGGAGGCCGGCACGTATAGGGGGACAATAAAATCTCCGGAAAAACCCTACGTAAGGCACTATGCCTCTAAAGCTGGGGACATTATTATACTACCGAGACAAAGGAGGAATCGAAAAGGAAAGGCAGGAGGGGAAGAGAAAAGTCAAATCTAAAAAACCCCGCGAAAGTGGTACGTCGACCGACATGGAGGAAATGCAAACTTATCTAATACGAGCCAGGCGTCCAAGGAAACGGAACCAGGTATCTTTTGGAGAGGGAGAGGCAAGAAAGAAGCACGCAAGCTGGGCCGAAAAAGAACAAGATGCTTATCGGTCTCCCTTTCCTACCGCTGGGAATGATCGATATGGGACGAAAAAGAGAGGGTGGAAAAGAAGTGCCAGTGTTCAAACGAACTCCTGGGAAGGCCGGTATTAGCCAGCAGCAAAAGGAACGACAAGGCAGAATAGCAAAGTAGCGTGGTTTAAACTAAGAAACGAAATTGATCCGAAGGGAAAGAAACAGGACATTACAAAAACTCAGTAAAATGACCTCATTGTTACCTTTAATGAGGCTACTCGGGAAAGGGGGACTAAAAGAACGGGGAGAAGATCGGCTGACTGTGGATAGGGGATGGAGACGGTTGTTGGGGGGGGGATGGGGGAGGAATGGAAACCTTCACCTCTCCGAGGGTTTCGAGGTTAAAAATAATGGAGGGTCATTCACGATGCGAACAAAAACGCTGCCAGGGTAAGTGAGGGGGAAGAGCAAAAAAGTGGAATACAGTGATGGTCCAGGGAAGAAAAGGGGTTGTTTTCACAGAAGAAGATGAGGAACGTCACCGACCAACTGATAAACGGGGGTGGCCTTTCCTTTATCGCGGGACATCAAGCGGATGGCAAGGGGAGGGACATCAATTCAAACAGCAAAAGCCTTGGAAGTTCAAATCGCCTCGACTCAAAAAAAACAAAAAACGGGATTGAGGAAACGCGATTGTGGGAAGGCCACCAAGGTGTATGGGGGAAGAATGTATGGGGAAGTGAACCGCATGCTTGATGTCCGTCGGACGGAAAGCACCTGACCAAGGAACTTTAGGGTCATCCGCCGGGTCAGCGGAACCCCGCAATAGGCTTCGGAAACCCGGGATCCAGGCATATAACTGCAAAAAAACACCTGTCTTCAAACTGAAGGGAAGAAATCCCTTGTGAAGAGGGGACGAGAAGAGGAAGTAAAAAAAATTGGTGAACTCACGACGATATGAGCAAATGGGAAGTCGCAAAAAAACAAAGAAAGCCTATTCTTAAACCTTGAGGGAATATTCTCGTACGGAGGGGTGAAGAGGGGGAACACTAGAATGAGAAATTCAAAGGGAAAGTGGATCGGGTGAGAACGGGGCAGCACCCAGTTGAATGAAGGCCCAGCGAGTATAAAAAGGAAAGTCTGGGAGAAAAGGTGGAGGACTGACCTTGAGACGTGAAGGATTTCTGGGCTGGGGACATTGCTACGGAACCTATAGACGGACAACCCTTGGGAGGGTAAGGGGGGCGATATGAAGATACATCGAAGTGGTCTCAGAATATGATAGAACTTCAGCGAGGCGGCTTCACTTAACAAGAAAAGTGAGTTACAACATCCGCCGTAGGGGACGCGTCGGAGTTAGCCTCGGGCAAGAGAAACCAATTGAGAGGAAATAAAATTGAACGAGCAGTATTACTATCTGGGATTCAGCGAACGTTTAGGGAGGTAGAAGAAACTCAGGAATCGTAGGGGCTGGGGCGTATTTTGATGCAAGGACGCATAAAAGAGAATAAAAACAGAAGTCCATTCGATCCGATCCGGACGAAAAAGCGATGTACAGAAGTAAAGGTGCCTTTCTCTAGTAGGGGGGGGCAGGGGACATAAATGAGCAATGTATATCTGGTTAGCGAGTTTCGCCTGGGCGAAAACAGTAACAGTATGAAAAAGTCGAAGACCTTTTTCTAGGGGAGACAGTAAGGGAACAGGAGCACCTGTCCAGTGAGGTGCTATGGTGCGGGCAAGGGGAGAAACCTTCGCTCCAAAGCAGGGTCAACGCCGGCTAAACATGGGGGAGAAAAGGAGTTGAAAAAGTGGAACAATGCAATTTTCGGGGAAGCGGAAAGGGGTCGACACGTAGATTGGAGAGGAACTACTTCAGATCGTAAAATGGGGGTAAATAGGGTGGTGAGGGGGTGAAAAGGAAGGGATGTTGGAATAATCTTCCCATCATCGGAAAAAACCGACCGAGACCCGATCGGGATTTTCTGAGGGAAAGAAAAGAAACGGGGAAGTCCGCCGCCCGAGGGGGGATCGAGATAGAAGGGTCGTGATGAGATTCCGCTTGTAAAAGGAGGAAGGGGGCTAAAGGGATACACAAGAGAGGGTCTGGCTGAAGGGCCATAGATACAGAAGGGGCTTGGGTGGTGAATGAAGTATTTGCCGGATGGACTGCTGGAAAAGATTCCAGTGTTAGGGGAAAACGTCAAATGGAGGTGCGTAATGCACACCACCCTGGGGGAAAAGGAAAAGGGGGGAACGGGAGGACGCTAAGGGGGCGCTGATTTGCGAGGGCTGGACGAGCAGCCGCGAACGACATTGTCAGTCGGCTATTGAGGGTATCATACCGAAGAAGTGGAGAACGGGAAAACTTAAGGAAGGTAAAACTCAGAGGGATGAGGGAAAAAATGGTGGGGAAGAAATCCACGCGTCAAGGGCGAGAGCGAGATAAGAAAAATCATAATAAAAAGAGGCCAAAAGGTGGTTTCTTGAAACGAGAATGGGGGTTTTCCCTGAGAAGTCTCACAACACACCGGGGGGGAAAGAGATAAAACGTCGACAAATGAACAACAGATCGTCAGCAACAGGTGGGGAGAGCGTTAGAGGTCTTCTCGTCCTCGAAGGAGGATCCGGGGTCCAAAAGAAAGGTCAAGGAGCGGGGGAAAAACAAACTCTTCCAGGTTTTGTGGCGCTTTCTCAAAAGGACTTCGAATTCGGAACCACGAAATTAAAAAAAAAATGGCACGGGCCATATCTTCACTCCGGAAGGGGAAAGAGAAGAATCATCGCCAGATAATCGGAATCTCAATGAAAAGTTTCGATGTCCAGTCAATTACATCTAAAAGAAAAAAAGAGGATGCGGTACAGCAGCAAAAAGGAAGAAGGTCAGCAGACACCGAAACCGTTGAGGTCAGTGTACGGTCAGAAGACAGACTAGCCTGCGGGATCCAAGTCTCAGGAATCCACGATCGTTCATCAAATCGTGGAAAAGGACTGCACGGAGAATCTAGGAAAAAAGAGGGGCGACCGACAAAATCAGCGCAATTGGCTCGAAGAGGGTAAGACGGGTGGAGGTTGGCCTTTCAGGGAGTTAACGCGAAAATTCTCCGTAAGGGCGACCTTAACTAGGGGAAAGGAGGGAAAACTGACAGATGACCTCACATAATCGTGGAAAGAAACATGGCAAACTGGTGCCAGTTTGGGTGGGGGGGGTTTTAAGGAATTCTCAAGGGGGGTCTAAACCAGAGGAGGTTGGACTGGGAAAGAGAAAAAGCCCAACGCCGCAGAAGCGCAAAATCACTGTCCAAGGAAGAACAATCAGTTGGAGAAATCGTCTCCCAGGCTGAGGGATTGCTGATATTAGGGGAGAAGCTACCTAAAAAGAGAGAAGAAATCATCGAAAGAGCACAGTCCAGGTAATTAAACCAGGGAAAGGGGAAATGTTACTGCGGAGACAGTCACGCCCAACACTGCGGGGCGCAAGGGGGGCCTCGTAATCGGGTGCCAACCCCAACCCCCCATATTAGGCCAGCAACATCTCTCCTCCACACGAAAGATTTTCTGTAACTTTCGTTCAAAACCGACCCAAGGGTCGCAACAAAAAGGTGCAACGCTCGTAATAAGGAAGGGAGGCCATGTGAAACGAAACCGCAGAGGGGGGGGGTGGGAAACGTGAATAGTCTAACACACAGAAAATCCTCCTCCAGGTAAAAGGGGAGTGCGACACGAAAGATTGGGGGCGTGCTCAACTTGGAAAAAGCCGATGTGAAGACGGAAGAGACAGGAGAATGAAGGGATTTACGGTACTAGGCCACTTCTCAGGGAAAAGGTTTTCCAAATAAGGAAATGGCGCAGGGAGAAAAAAAACAGATAAAACTGTCGGTTGCGAAAAACAGGGGGGGGAAACACACGGGTGCAAGCTACAAAACTTGGAAGGCAGAAACTTATAAAGGAACAGTCAATCTCCTGCTATAGGAACCAGAAGCGAAGGGAACGAAAAATCGTCCGGGCAAGAGGGATGGAAGATTCTGTTTTGGGTGAGGCCGGCCAAAGGCGACTCCGAAGTAAGGATTCAAGGAGCTCTGGTGGTCAACGATGACTAGGAAAAGAGGAAGGGCTGGACTCATCAGTTAAAACAAGTTAGCCGGAGAAAGAACCAAGCAAGCCTATTCTGTGACGACGAAAGGCGGAGAACATACGGAGGAGTAACTGTACTGGGAGAGAGACATCAAAAAAGAAGTGAGGCTTGGCAACAAAAAATGGAAAACATCAATAGCGCCTGGGAAAGGGGGCAAAGGAGAGGCACAAAAAAACCACGAGTAATGAAGAAGTGAGAGTGTGACACCAGAGGCGAGGATTTGTCTGGTGGGAAATTATGGGGGCGTCCAGGCCTCATTCTAGGAGTCAGGTACTCCAGTACAACGCAAGGTACGTGAGGGGGGGAAAGGTAATCCTTCGTTGACGTCTCAAAAGAATAGGCATTAAAAATTTTGAAAAGGGAGGAGATGGCAGACAAAAGAACCCCCAGAAAGTGGCCAGCGGGTGATCGCAATCTTTAAAAACCATCATGGGATGAAACCAAGAACACTCTAAAGAATGAAAGGAGAAAACAAAACAGAACTCGAGGAGAACCGTTGTCGAGATCGCGAACGTCGTTAGTCGGCTTGGAAAGGAAAGGGAGGTGAAATGAGTAGGGGGGAAAAGGGTGTGAGAAGAAGGGGGAGGCCTTTGGGGGTAGGAACAGACCTAGTATCTTGCGATACAAGGGGAGAAATAGCGGTCTGCTTGATTGGAAAGGGAAATGCTATCCCTCGAAACTCGGGAGGGGGAGAAAGTGCCGAGAGGTGAAAGAACCAGATTTGTGCGAAGAAGATAGAAAAGACCTGAACAGGGGGGCTTCAAGGGGGCACTCGAGGGGGAGCGCAATCCGAAAGAGGTGAGGGAGTGAGGGGAGGCAACGCAACTCAAGGGCAGAGCTGGATAACATGTGGGAAGCACGAGGGGTATGAAGAAATGTGGTGAAAAAGCCCCTTTCGACGGGAAAAAGGAGGCACGTTACAGGGGCGAAGGAAGGGGGAGGGGAGACATACATGAAAAAAAAGACATAAGCAGTCAAAGCGCCTGTTCCGGCCAGGGGGGGCGGAGGTCCGGTAAAATATGTCGTCCGTGGGATGGGGAAGGGGGGACGGGAAATTGTCATAAGGGAGAGGGGGGGATGTCACTATGAGGTGGCCGGTACCGGCTCAACACGAAAAGTCTTCAGCCAGTCCAGAGAGGGAAGAACGACTAAGGAAGCGCGCTCGGGAAAGGGTTCCAGAGAGGGGGAAGTTAAAAAAGACGTCGAGCACCGAAGGGGGTCACCCCTCAAAAAACCTTGATCGGGGGAAACAAAGAACGAAAGTGGATGGTTAGATCTAAAAAAAGAAGGGGAGCTCTAATCGGGGAGGCTCGGCATGTTGGGAAGGAGGCCAGAAGATGATGAACGTCGAAGGGAGCGAGAAGAAAAGTTGATAACCATGAGCAACACACCAAAAGGTAGAATTCTGACGTAAAGGGCATTTACCAGGGAGATCGCAGACGTGTTCTCTATATTGAAAAGGGAGGGAGGCTCCAATAAACTGAGCTTATCGAGAGGGGGGGGATAAGAAAAAGGTTCCGCGAGGGGGCTGAGAAGGGAACCTTGGTTCCATTCTTTGTGTTTTAAGGAGAGATTGGGGCCTTGCATTTGGTTAGAAAAAGGAAGAAATGTGGAAATCTGCTTTGGGAAGAGTCAAAGGGGGAAAGGGATAAATCGGTTAATGGTCTAAGGAAGGATGCAAAGGTAGGAAGGCTGTCAGGAGAGTTGCGGCGTGCGCCTCCTAAAAGGAAAGGGGCAAGTCTCTGTTCAAGGTCCAAGGGGAATAGCGGAAGCATTCATCCTTTTGTAAGAACGCAAAACCTGTAATAGGAGGAAGGTTGTGGCCATCTCGTTTATCGCCACCACCCCCGGACCACAGGAGGGAAAGAGGGAAAAACCCTTGATCCTCAGAAAAGGAACAAGTTGTTTGAGGAAGAGAGGGGTGTTGAGTCGGAAGCAGACCACCACCACGGATGAGAGAATATCCCGGCGCCAAATAAAGGGAAAGCAAAAAAACATTTGTGAAGTATGGGAGGCGGAGTCTCGAGCTCAACGCGGAGTTTACTGCACATGGACAACATCATCAACCAGTACAGGGGGCTAAAACGAATCTTCAAGGCAAAAGACATCACAAAACGGCCGCCTGATCTAGGCGGAACAAAACAGGACATTCCCGAGGCAGGTGAGAAGCCTCTCACACTGGGGGAAAAGGAGATCGACGAATCGAGAGCCGAATGAAAAATCCTTCCCGTCGAACAAGGGACACATAAATCACACAAGATGAAACAAGTGTTCCTCTCACAAGCAAGCATCTGCATAATAAAGATGGTGGGTGAAGGCTTTCATCAAGGAAAGACTACCGCAAGGGAATGAAAAAGTATCTGAGGTCAGCCTGAGTAAAAAAAAGCCGGATTAAAAAACTAATGGGGCAGGCTGACAAAATATCGAGGGGAGCGGAAGAGAGATCTTTCTTTTGGCAGTTATGAACTGAGAGGGACCGATTCCGACGGCCTAAGAAGGGAGCTCCGCAAGATTGCGGGGGACCCATTCACTATTCAAAAAAATCAGATCATCAAAATAATACTGTGGTAAGAGCTAAAGAGAAGGAGAAAGGGATTTTGGTGTTTTTGGGGGTGGAAAGGAGAAAGGGGGGTAATGGGTCAGGCGAGTGGGCCATTGGCGCTACTAAACTTCCACGAGAATCAGCAAACCGCACGTGAGAGGGGCGGGAGCCAAACAAAAAATTCTGGGGGGGAACGAGAGTAGAAAAGGAAGGGAAATGGATGGAAAGACTTAGTCTCGTCTGTCTCCCGCGATCCGTAGATCTCTAAATCAGAAAAGAGAAAGACGACTTGCCAAAAACTAAACTCGAAGAATGGAGGTGAAATAGATACTCAAAAAGACAGTCCTTATCGAAGGGGAAGGCCGGGGTGGAGCGCGTCATCTTGGGTGGAGGAGAAGGCGAAAGCCGCACCAAAAGCTAAAGCGTTTACATAATCTTGATGGTTGTCCTAAAGGGGCCCAAATTTGCATGGGCATACGGTAGCGTAGAGAAAATGTCTGAACGAACGAACGAGGGGGCGATTAAGAGGAGAAGAAGAAGACTCAACTTTAGGGGGTGATTGACAACACAACGATTGCGTAGCTGTTGCTAACGGGAAGAAAAGGCAACTTTGAAGCGATCTTGACATAGCAGGAGACAAAAAATTCTGATGTGGGGTCAACGAATCGGCCAAGGCTCTCCCACGTACAGGGGGGAGTAAAAGTGTATCGAGCAAATGCGCCAGACGCAAGCAGACTAGGGGGGTAGCTCACCCTGTGTGCAAAGAGTGAGGGGTAGACGAGGCCCTAAATATAAGTACACGGGGTGACAAAAAAGTCAACCTCGAGGCTCATTCATCCGAAGTAGGAAGACACTACTAAAGGGGAAAGGGGAATCCGTTGTTGTACACAGGAGGGGAGGGGGGGGAGAGGGATCTGTTTGGTGTGCGCAGACTTCAAAAGAAAGGTCGGGGGGGAAAAAAGGAAGCTTGTTGTCGCTTCAAGGGAAAGGCAACGCGGAGACGGGAGGGACTCGAAAAACAGGGAGGGAATTGTATCCGTTGCCAGGGGTTACAAAGAAGGGGCGGGAGTCACGTAAAAAGGCTGGGAAATAAAAAGATTGATTAAAAAAAGGGTCCAGGGTCGCGAAGGGGGGAACAGAAGGAAGGGATGTTAAAGGCATCAGTGTCACCAACAGAACAGAGAGGCCTAAGAAGAAAGAGTCTCCACAACAACAAACTGATTGGGGGAGATAAACGAGTTTGAAAGGCCACAATCCGCGGAGCGTTGGGGCAAATATTTAACCGCAGTCATTCCGCTATTTCAGGAGTCAAGTACATTAGGCCGATTAGTTAATCCAGAGGTAGGGAAGTGCTCCCCAAGGGGCGGAACGGACTCTTTCTGAGGGAGGGTGGGTCCTAACTTTGTTAACTAGAGTGAACCAACCAGACTTTGATCGGCATCTCAAAGACAAGCAGGAGGGAACACACTACCAACTCGGATACTAGGGAAATTGAGAAGAAACAAACAAGACTCGCCCAAAGAGTCGGGAAAAAAGTAGGATGATCTCTGAACGGTACCTCCTGACGATGAAGAAAGCAAGTGTAAAAGTGGATCTGGGGGGAAAAGGGTTGAAATGACTGGCAATTCTTTGGCAAAAAGAAGTAGAAGTCGATTAAACTGAAAAAAAGGGGGGTTAAATAAAGGGTCCTTCTGCGTTCCCGGGGGCGCATTGGAAAGAAACAGGGGACCAGTTGAGGTGGGGAGACGTGCCGATAAAGAAGAACCGACGTCCTAGGGGGGCGGGGCCTCCTCTTAAAAGAAGCTACCGAAGCAGGATGAAAGTTTCTGACAAAAACTCAGAGGGTAGGTCTCTCAAAAACGAAGAGTGAAAATGATTTGGGGCAAATCTTAACGACTCAACATCAAAGGTCCTGTTTAACGGGGTAAGGGGGTCCTCTGAAGGAAAAGAGGGGGGGGCAGGGCAAGTTCTTTCACCTTTAGGGCGGGAAAGAACAGCGGAAAGAGATTAATAACGCATTCGGGAAGGGTTAAGAAGGAGTTCCACGAGGAAAGGCAACAACCCTTGCTCACTTCGAAGCATTGTAGGGGTGTGCGGGAATGAATAATTTCACAGTACTGGACGGTCGGGATTAGAAGGGGGGACTTGGTGGGGGAACGGGAAAGGTGGGATGATTCGGGGAGGGGCCGGCCGGTTCTCCCGAAAAAAGGTCTTCATCACCAGGCCTAGAAGACCTGTTGACGTTAGGAAGGAGGGGGAAAGGGGGACGGCACCTCCACGGGGAAACTTGGGGCGCGTATGAAGGTGGGCGCGTATTCTCGGGGCGCCAAAGTCCTTCGAAAACAATGAGAGATTTCAAAACCAAGATTCAAGTATTATAACTTTAGAAGCGGGTAAAAGAAGATGGTAAGCCGGATGTGCTTCCTAGACTTGTCACCGCTTGTAAAGAGCAAAAGATGAAAGGGCTAAACATTAGAGCGGTCAATATCAGTGGTCAGCAACGCAAAAACAAGACAGCGGAGATCTCTTTCTGGGATCTAGACAAGGAGACTGTCCCCGCCCATGGTATGAGAGGAGGAGTTCTAAGTCAGGGGAGGAACCTGACTCTTTTAAGGAGAGACTTAAAAAGAAGAATCGTCTGCTGCTAGAGAAACCCGAAGTCAAGGGTGGGTTTGGAGGCTTCATGAGGGGGCAGGTATGGTTGAAGGAGGACCAATCAATTGTTAAAGGGCGTGTGAGTTGAAAGAGGGGAAGTCAGGAAGGGTCATTTAAAGGGCGCGAGGGACAGGATATGCAGTTAGGGGCCAAAGGCTTTCACGGTGGCGCTTGGAGCGCGAGACCTCAAGGAGAAAGTCAGAACTTCTTTCATAGGGCGTTTCCAAAAGAAGAGGGACGCAAGAACATTTTGAGAACGCCAAAACCGGGGAGAGGGAGGGTGAAAGCCATGGGGATTTTACACCAGGGGGGGGGATCACATCGATCCCCTGTGAAGGGGGAGGAGAATCTATACCGGGAGCTACAACGAACTCCATCGAAAGGGGGTTGGTTGGACGAGAACTTTGTGGGATAAAGTAGACACTGGAGCTCAGAAAAAAAAAAGGGAGGAAAGATTAAAATGCTATTTTCCGGAGAAAAAAGAATCCAAAAAATACGGCACAAAAAACAAAAGGAGGCGGGCAGGCGAAACGTCAGAGAACGAAATCTCGCATGAAGCTTTAGGAGAAGTTCGACGAGTTGGCCACCAATCTTAGGGGGAGGGAGGAACACGCCTCTCCGGTTTCTAATCAAACCTGAAAGGCGATAGTCTTAACACCCTACAAAGAGGAACCGAAAAATTGCCCCTAACATCGGGAAGGGAAGGGGCCGGGCAAGCGAAAGAGGAATCGGGAACAAGCGATCCTTCGCCGCTCGATTGCCGTTACCACTTTCCGGAAGGAAAGAAGAACAGTTAAAAAGAACAACGAAAAGGCCAGGAGGTGGATCAAGAAAAAAACAGGCCCGGCAATGTTATCCTTCCCAAAGAAAAAGGAGGGCCGTGTCTATGAGTCAGAAAAACGTCTCACTGAGGAAAGGAGAGAACCAAAGGATTCATCCGATCCGAACCTCCAAGAGAGGGGCAACGATTTGGCAAGGCTGGGATACAAGATAGACTCATAAGAAGATATCAATCGTGGAGTGGGGCCTATTATGAGGAGGATAGAAAGCCTTAATGTGATCCTTTGAAAACAGGTAATGAAAGGCAAGGATGTTGAATCGGCACGACAAATCGGGGACCATCGGGGGGAATCACACTATAAGACAAGACCCGGGTTTTGTTAGGTCGCAAAAAAAGGTTTCAGGGGGGCCCCATTTGCGGAACTGGAAAAGACCTCTTAAAAGAAAATCAAGGTTAGAAAAAAATAATTACAAGAAAATCGGGGGGGGGAAACCCCTTTGAAGGATGGAAGGAGGCCGGAAGGGGGATGAAAGGCACCTTCAAGTAGAACAAGAATATCAAAATGGGCAAGGCTCAACATGACCACTATACCACGAAGAAGAATGGACTTTTACATTACGGAGAAGAAGACCCCGAGCAAGTGCGACAGGGCACTTCCCATGGGGCATAATCACATAAAACAAACAAGAAAGGGGGGGAAAGGGGGGGGACGGGGGCGTTGTTCCCAGCAAGGGGGGAAAACTCACACACTGGAATAAACGCGCACGTATCACGAGAAGGAGGCACAGTGAACGGGTATAGAAACGCTTGTGCTAGGGAATAGGCTAACGACCGGAGCCTCCTTCCAAATTTGATGGCTGCACACGAAAAGTTTCTGAAGAGAAAAAAGTCGACGTGGGAGGGGAGCGAGGAGACGGCTACCAAAATGCGGATGGACCAAAGAAATAGGACCACTCGGCAAGCTAAAAGGTTAGGCAGGAACAGGGGGGGCGACCATTAACTCCATCAAAAATAAGGTTAGGCTGAAGGAGCGAAGCGTCAATGGGGGGAATCCACCAGATGAACCCCAAACAGTAAGGGGGGGATGCAAGCCTCCTAATCAAAGGGGAGAAGGGCATTTACCTTGCTCTGGAATACCTCAGGTAAAAAGAGGGTCTGAATATCTACGAGAGTGGTTCACGAGTATTGCCCTAGGAGTTGGTGTTGGGGCAGGGAAAAAGCTTCCAGGGGTGAGTTCTAAAAATGAGCTTGGGGAGTAAAGGGGACCATACGGAGGAATTGGGGGAGGGTGACCTCATTTGTAAGGACGTAGGAGGTTCCTGTCCTCCACTGGTTTAAAAAAAAGTGCTTTGCACTCAAAGGGGGAAACAAGAGGAAAACTAACGGAGGGCATTTTTTGGAGGGAGAGAAAGTAAAAAAGGGGGAGCATGTCACGTGAAACATCCAATTGCGAAACGACAAAGAAAAACTGAACGTTGGCCGGGAAGGGGAAGAGACGAAGAACAACAAAAGGAGTATATAGATTCGAGGGGCCAGGCAGACCTCCTCGGGGCTTGTGGGAAATTTGGGGGTCCGGCCAAAAGATTAGGGAAAGTCAACCTTCCTAGACAATAGCAGTCATGACTTTGGTGGAAGACACGTGTCTTTGGAAGGGTGGAGAAAAACCCATGTCTGGGCCTGACCCCGGTCAGGGAGGGAAAAGGAGCAAGATCCGAGAACGGAGGAAACCCAAATTCCGGTTTCAGCGTGAAGAGGAGGAAGACAAGCAAGGGGTCTCCGAAACGAGAAAAAAAAAAATGCCCCCAAAAAAAGAATGGTCAGCAACAACAAAACACGGAATAAAGCCAGAGAGGAAAAAAAAAGAGGATAGTCAGATAATCAGGAAAGGGAGGGACTCAAAAAAGGTATCGGGGAGGAAGAGGGGGGGAATGAGGAGCGTTGGTACGGGACGGCACCCATTTGCAGTGGTGGGTCAGTCACCTAAGGGAGAAGTATAAGAGGACGGGGTAAACCATGTGCATAACATTGATTTCAGTTGCGTTTCAGACGAAAAGGGGGGCCCGTACAAACTCAATGAAGAGGTGGGGAGACTACCGTGGACCGAGATTGACCTATCCACTCAGGTGGGTTGGGGGTAAGCACTATGATAGGAAGAAGGAACGACAGGCAGGGATAAAAGAGATCACGATCGGTCTTGTCGAGAAAATAAGAAAGCTGAGAGTAAACTTGGGTAAAAAAGGAGGAACGCCAAAACAAGCAGTGAGTAAAGGGAAGGGGGGCCGCTTAAAATTATTCTTTGAGGAATGGATTCGGCCCCAGGGGAGTCGGGGAAAGCGAAGAGGGAATCGTGGGAGTAGGTGAACGGAACGGGGGGAGAAAAAAAAAGTTACAGAAACCTGGAGTCGATCCGCCGGGAGGGGGCTGAGGTGTCAAAGACGAGTTTTAAGGTTCTATAAACGGGTGACGAAAGGGGCGGCATGGGTGATTTACCAAGAAAGGTCAGTGAGTCGGCCTTCAAAATAAGTCTTCCAGCACATCTGGAAGACTGGAAGAGAGTGGGGAATTCTGTGCTCGGAAATCTTTTTAGTTTTCTAAGGAAAGGGGCCGGGGGGAGGCGTTCCGAGGAAAAAGAGCCAAAACACCTCAGGCGAACGTGAGACTTGGACATAAATCAATTGAAGTCAGAGATCACTACAACTATTAAGGGGAAAGGTCTAAAGTCTGTGGAGGGGCATCGACTTGGTCACCGAAACTTTCACATTCGATAAAATTCGACCATTAAGACGCAGATTCCATTCCTCAAAGAAGTCAAAAAATACAAAGATCGGGGTATGTATCGAGCCATGCGCCCTCTGTGAGGACCGCAAACAATTTCGTCTCTATTATCACAGACGGTAGTAGGATCCCTGATGGAAAAGGGGAAAAATGGGCTCAAGAATTGTAAGGCGACAGAAAAAATCTGGGGAGGACAGGGAGGACCAAGAACAGCAAGTTTCGTTGAAGGCGGACAATGAATTCGTGAATTGGAAAAAAGAGGGAAACTGTCATCGAGGGTTGGGGGGGTCAGCGTAAAGAAGGTCAAAGACCTTAACGTGAAACTGCTAGGGAAAGGGGGAGGCGGCGAAAAGTATCGACACGGAAAAACTTGGTCTCGAGACCCAGAGTATGGCAGGGAAGAACTGGGTTTCGGGTTGGACCTATTCACGGAAGGGAGGGGGGGCCTTTTTGAGAAACGGCCAAAAGGAAGGATTAGTTTAGGCCGCCAAAGGGGGAAAAAGCAAGGGGACATCGAGGAAAAAGCTTAATCTTGCGCGAAAGGCGAGGGAGAATTATCCCAGGGCCAAAGTTTTTTGGCTGGAATAACCTTGGGGGGGGGGTGGCGGCGGAATAGATCGAAAAAAAACTGATGGGAGGAAAGATGGAAGGGAGAACAAAAAAAAAAAGGTCATCAAAAAACATGGCAAGCGTTCAGTCAAAAAAGGCGGTCAGATAGGAACGAAAAGAAGAGAAAAGTTATCCCACCTAGGTGAAAGACACTTCGGCGAGCCTCGAAAGTGCGCGTTCAATAAAGAAGATTCAGATAAAATTCGCAAAAAAAAGTAGACCAAAGCCACCAGGAGGCAACGTAGGGGGAGAAAAAGAAAGAATCATTAGGAGGGGAACTGCGCGCATCTCCGGTGAACAGGAAAACGTCAGTCCTTTGGGGGCCCGGAGAACAGAAAGAAACCGATTCCAAGAGTGAGAAAAACACCCGGGAAATGAACTTCCACCCAGAAAAGAAAAAAGGGGGAATGGCCAGTGTACAGTTCCTTCCAACCACCACTCTCATGGGTGAAAGCGGGGAAACGCCCGCGTCCGTTTCCAGGAGGAGGTCGTACGACACGGAATCTCGAGAAAAAAACGCGGGGGGCCGTCTTACCGAAAAGAGGTGGATACAAAGACTATATAGGGAACAGTGGTCGTTGGGGACGATAAAAGGACGGTATGAATATTGCGCTAAAGGGCAGGAGTCATAACGAGGCAGAATTGGGAACGGGGACAGAGCAATCAACGCGTCAAAAACGATACAATCAGATGGGAGATAAAGGCGAAAGCACGTCACGTAGGGGGGGTTTGGAAAAAGAAGGGTGTTTTTTCTCGGAGGTGTCCCATATGGAGGAAACTAAACGGACAAAAATAGAACTGGAAACTGGCTCAAGCAGGGGAACCACGCCCTTCATAGGTCTCCCTGGGTGAAAGGAGGGTGAAAATAGTAAAGGAAAAGCCGCCTAAGAAGAGACGGAAGAGAAAAGATAAAGGAGACCCGTATCAGAAAAAACGAGAACCTCGACGACAGAGTTGAAATTCGGAGGAAAAAGCAAGCACGTCTCGAGGTCAAAGGGGGGGGGGGAAAACAGGAATCTTGGATGGTACGATACAATACCTCCAAAACGAAAGGGCGTTAAAGTGCCTTTGGGCAAAAAAACGCAAGGGGAAGCAAATGCAGGCACCGGATACGCGTAAAGGCAATGAAAGAACCGGGGTGGCCGACGTGAAGGCTAAAGGAATAAATCATCAGCAAGGGGCTTGACTCACCGCAACGGCGTGGTGTTCCTCCCTTTAAGAAAGAAAGGGCAGGTGGAAGTATCGGAAACACAATAGGGACAAGTCATAGGAATAGAGGGGGACCCAGCTTCAAAGTTTGCACACAGGGGGATACAATGGGCTTCCAAACGAAGAACCCCGCTACCAATTAGAAACACGTGGGAAAAGGGAATAGGTTCGAGCATTTCCTGACCAGGAGGGACTGGGTTTGGGACAACTAATCATGCACCTCCACGGGGTTGAAAATTGCAGAGGAGAATAATGGGATCCGAAGAAAACATGAGCGAATATCTAGAAGGGGACAGATAGTCTGCTGCAACTGAGGTGGTGTGGGGGGACGCCTGCCAGCGCCCTCCCGAGGGGGAGGGGGGAGGGAAGAATGAAGCTTTTTTCGGACGTTCACAAAGGGGACAAGTTGAGGGGAAGCTGGAGACGCAATTGGAGACTGGCCGAATAAGGGGGAACACCGAATCATTTCGAGGCAGGACCTTAAGAAAAAATAACGTAAAATGCGGGAAGTGTTCCTGTAAGATTGTAATACGAACAACTAGTGGAGGAAAGGGATACAAAATCCACCTCGTAAGGGGGGGTTTCAAGTCAACAACAACAAACCTAGGAGTAAATATATATATGAGGGAAAAAAAAACCGCGTATTTCTTTTTTAGGGGAGGGGGAAACAGCCATCCTCCTTAGGAGTGTGGATTTTCCTTCTGAAAATCGCAGGAAGGGATGTATGGAGAAAGAATGGAACGGGGATTCTCCCTCAATAGTCTTCGTAAGACAGGGGGACGGCCATGATAAATTCCTCAAAAAGGGATCAGGGAAAAAGGGACCGCAAGGGGGGGGTCAAAAGCGGGGTGGCGGGAGGGGGGGGGT
>Ga0179593_1251971_pt1 | contig 19469 bp, 32 predicted proteins | sample CZODoug2_1_08_16_FD_185931 | JGI IMG/M metagenome (GOLD analysis project Ga0179593, IMG submission 185931) | Vadose zone soil fungal communities from Angelo Coast Range Reserve, California, USA - CZODoug2_1_08_16fungal (PacBio error correction) | ecosystem: Environmental > Terrestrial > Soil >...
TTTTGCCAAACAACCTGAAGGAAGGAACAATGCGAGGGGAAACCGACGCAGCAAATTCTGAAAAAATTACATCCCAAAGCTGCGCCAGAGGAGGACGACGAAGAAACAAGGCAAGAAGTCAGCTCAAACAAGACGGCACGGACCACAAAGCAAAAAATACGTGTTTTCCATAGAGGAGTGAAAGAGCTAACACATATGCGGTGGCACCAGCGATGAAATGAGACAAGGGACACCTGAAACAAAGCACCCCTGAAGACAAAACAGAAGCATCAACGCAACGTCAACTAATCAAAACAAACAAGGGGGAGGAGCTAATAACTGTGGGGCCCGACAACTGGGTGGAAAAAAAAAAACAAACTCATGGAGGGGGTTAACGGCATCTTTGCTAACCATCGAATGGGTCAGGGGGGGGGGAAAACAAAAAACATAAGAGAACAAACCGGTCCAACATCCCAGGTTCCAAGTTAACGAACAAAGAAAAAGAGGTTGGCAAAAAGAAAAGGGGGGGAAAAGTTCATGACGGAAAAAAAAAAGGCCAAGAAGATGAAATATGGCCGCAGTGGGAACAATGGGGACAGTAATCTTTCTTCTACGAAGGCAGCCAAAACTGAAAACAAATCAGGAACGCTGGTAAATTTAAAAAAAAACAGAAGGGGGTAAAAAAATGGCAAAACGTAAAGGTTGGCGGCGACGACAAAACTTAAGAAAATCAGCATGTGAGCGGCACATGCCTGTAAAGCTACCAGCACGTTTGGGGTGTTAACATAGAGAAAGGAGTGCGACAGGAGCAGAAGGAGCGTCCGTCAAAAAAAGAGCGGCGTACGAACGGAGTCAAGGGGGTCAGGACCTGCCACCAATGAGCATCTGGGGGGCTGGTGCTGCTGTGGGGGGAAGGAAACGCAACATGGACGGAACATGGAATAAGGGGCGGGCCCGTAATCAGAAGGGTACCAAAACCCCCCCCCCCCACCCAGTATATTTCGAGAGGAACGTCATATTAAGTGTGTTGGTTGGGTTGGCATGATGGATTTGGGAAGTGTGGGAGGCCGGGAACAACGGCAAGGGTTTGCCAATACGGGTATGAATAGGGAGAGAAATAACTCGAGAATGACAAAGGGATTAGGAAACGATCGAATCAAACGTTGACAAAAAGGGGCGGGAAGGTAATTGGAGCCGGGGGCGTGGCGGACCCGTAACACGGGGGGTATACAACCTACTGGTATCTACGAAGAGAACGAAAGAAAGAACAGAAACATTGTTCCCAACCCCGCGAGTGGATGGGGGCGTGGGAGGCAGGTCCAAAAAAATTGGTGTCTCGGGGGGGCGGAGAGTCAGTGAAAATTCTGAAACACTTCCCAGTACAGAACAGATCATGACCGAAACAAAAGGGTTGCCAAACACTGAAAAGAACCACAAAAAAAATTTTCACCTGGGGCACCAATACAAAGGCGACTGAGGACCAAAAAAGCCACCGGGTGTTTACCGGGGGGGGGCAGAGTAATTCAGTTAGGCACACACTGAAACACGGGAAAAAGAGTCACAAACCAAAAAAAAGGGGACAAAAGTACAGGCGGTGAACAAGAAAAACGCGGGGGCACCCTGTTGGTGCAGTTGGAAAAAGGGAAATCAACAAGAAAGGAGCCACGGAGCATCTGGGTGCTGCAAAGGTGGGGGGGGAGCAAATGACAAGACCGGAATGGATGTTTTGACGTGGAGCACCGGCGAAATTGCAGATAAGAGCAGAACACTCTCTGGGAACCCAACTACCTCGGACCGGATAAATGACTTCGTGAAGAAGTACACTGCCGGGGTGCACGGTCGGCCGGCAAAAACAATGGACAAAGAAAAGAAGCGGATTCAGGGATTTAGAGATCGGGGTTTGGGGACAGCTACGGGAGAAATGTCCGGAACGCAGAGTCTGAACATGCCCAGGATGGAGAAACGGGCGGAAATGGCAAAACGAAAACTGAAGTTGGGTGCCATAACTGGGCAGAACATTCCTTGATGAAGGGTAATCAAAGAGCGAACGACGTGAAAAAATGGCGAAAAAGGGAGAAAAAAAACAAGGAGGGTGAACTGTCCTTAGGAGATTTCCCTTAGGGACCGAAATCGCTTTCAGACAAAAAAAAAAACACGGGAGATCGCAGGGGTGATGGGGGGCAAAAAAATAACGGGATCCGGCACGGTGTTCAGGGGTGGCCACCGGGGGAGAAGATAACAATGGTCCGCAAACGCATTGTGTGGGGCGGGGAAGAAAAGCAAGGATGTGGCGCGGAAAAAGGAAACACCGGGCCCTGACCAGAAAAAGGGTTACAGGTTGGGGCCAGAAAGCTGGGACTTGGAAAGAACGAACACGGGACTGGGTTCCAATACGGATGCATTAAGAAACAGAAACGGGGGGGGAAGGACGGGTCAGGTGGAAAGACGCAAGGGGGGGGAGGAAATTCCCGGGAAAGGAAGCGACAGCGCGGACGTCTCTCGAAGAAGACCATCCGGCATGGGAGTAGAAGGAAACGCCAACAGGAAAAAAAATGGGAGGAGGGTAGAACGGCCCAAAGAAAGAGGAAAAGAACGGTGGCATGGTGCAGTTCTTGACAAGAGACTGGGGGAGAACAAAAGAAGGGAAAGAGTAAACTGGTCGACGGCTCAAGGGGCGCACAAACCGGGAAGTGTTTGAAAGGAGAAAAAAAAGGGGTACGGGAATTATGGCGACTTCCAGGATAGGGGAGCGACCTGCAAGGTGGGGAAACGGCTTTGCCCGAGGGGGACTTCATTGGAACGCAAAGATCATCCCGGTGGATAAAAATGGCCAAGTTCCCTAACCATGAACCAGTTTAACGGGTGTTGGTGTGGGGGGGGAAAAGAGGACGATAAACCCCAACCCGGGGTGCGTGGAAAAACTGTGGTGGTGGTGTGACGCCAAGAACAACTTAAGGTACGTGGTGACCAGCGGGGATGACGTCGAGTGAGCGAGACGGGTCAGACAAGAACGGGAAAGCCGAATAAATCGCCCTAGAGCTTGGATTTTTCCAGAGCATAAACAAGGCAAAACCCTCTAACGAGCATACTGTTATCTGTAGGCGGGAAAAACTTGGTACTGGGGTCAATGGGAGCAAAAAGGCAAGGGGTGTTACAGGCGGAAAGACGTGGTTGGTCCTCAAATGACACTACCGGCTGGTAGCCTACGGATCGAAAACCACAAAAAAAAAAGAGAAAGAGAAGGAGGAAAGAGGGATCACCAAGCCGGGGGGGGAGCAATCAGATCAAGAGTCAAACCAAAACCAAGTGCCGGTGCCCGGGACCCATCAAACAGGTTTAACGCCGTCCCGCTCAAAAAAATCAGTACCGGGAAAAGAAAAAAGAACTGGGGGGAAAAAGAAGGGTTGGCTAGCAAAAAAATACAAAGGGGACTGTGAGGTCGTTCTTACAGAAAAAAAACTTACCCTTTCGAAGAACATGAAAGTCCTTCAGGCACGTCATCAACAAGAAAGCGCAAAAACTCAAAGTTGTAAGAAAGGGGTTGAGAAAAGACCCACACACCCAAAAACACGTGTTTCAGCACCACGAGATCTGCACCTTTCAAAAAGGGCTGGTTTCAAGAAAATTGGAGAGAGGGGGTGCGAAAGCAGGGAACTGATCGTGCGCCAGGGAATCTCAAACTAAAAAGGGACAGAAACAGCCAGAAGGGAGGAAAAGATAGAAAGGCCAAAATCAGTAACGGACCTCGGTGAAGAAAGACACGAAAGGTGAAGCAAAAACAGGAGGGGAGGGCAGGGAAAACGACGTAGACGGGGGGGTGTACCGTTATGGGTTCGACCACAGGGACCGCGTGTCCACAGCCCAAAAAAGACATGAAACAACACGGGTTCAGCACACATGGGAACGGAGGGGGGGGACACGCGCCAGGAATCCGGTTTGGGAACACGCAGTCGAAAGGAAGGAAAGGGGGGTTCACATTGGGAGACGACGGGAGTAATGGAGAGGACAAGGAACCCGGAAGGGGAAATGGAAACACTAAGGTCAAAGACACCTGCAAACGGGAAAAAGTGATCAAAAAGGATGAAGTGCATCCGTAGGGGAAACAACAGGGCCAATTGCATCCAAAAGCCGCGAGAACGAGACCCAAACAAGGGGTCGTAAGCAAATCGAACAGGTGTTCCTCACGAGCCGCTACATAAGGGGTGCATGGGGCTCCCAACAAGCTCAGGCAGGGAGAACGGGGGAACACGGTGGGGAAAAAACAAAAAGAAAAGGGGCAAAACGGAAAGAAAAGATACTTGTTGGCCAGACCCTTCAAGACAAGTTGACGAGGGCATTAAAGCAAAAGACGCCCATTGTAAATGAGAAACAGAAAGACCCCCTTGGAATTTTTTGGCGCCACGAAGGAACTAGTGTCGAATTCCTAATCATAATGTTCTGAAGCAGCAAGTTTTCGGCGCCAACAAACAAAGAAGGTGGGGGGCACCATTGGAAGGAACTGATCTCCGGGACAATCGTCGATCGCAGGAGAAGATTTATACAGATATCCCAATAAGGGAATAAAAATAAAATCAGACCATCCCGGCTCAGAAGAAAAAGGCCCGCCAGGGTGGTGTTAATTCGAGAAGGGAAACAAAGAGAAAGAAGGTCAAAGAAGTGGTAAAAGCAAGCATCAGACGAGGAGTGGCAATTGACGCAAAAAAAAACCCAACAAAAACGGTCATAACCAAGTAGAGGGCCCATTTGGCAAACATTAAAAAAAAAAAATTGGAAGCAAACCGATGGAAGACTTTCCAGCTGGGCTCAAAAAAGGGATGGCACACAGGGGACAAAAAAAAAACCTGCAAAAAAATAAATGGGGCAATCAGTTTGGGGAAAGAAAGACGAGTAAGTTGCCACACACCGGACATGTGGCAAAAAAAGTGCCACCGCGTTGTCAAAAAAAAAAAAAAAGATCGCAACTACTACCTTAAAAAACGGAAACACTTCTTGAGGGGTCAACGAAACATACAGGAAGGGGGGAGACAAAAAAAGCAGAAAGGCAGGGAACTGAAGGTCACGAGTCTGGAGGAAAGATACAAAAAAAGGTGTAAAGGAAGTGCACGCCGTGGAGCCAAGGCAAAACAAAAGGTGGGCCGGAAAAACTAAGTCCACTCCAAGCCCAAATAGCGGGGAAAGGGGGAGTTAAGCGGGAGGATAGATTAAATATCCGTACCCATCCCCAAACGGGGACGGGCACCCACGACTGAAAAAAGGGGGCGGGACGGGGGCCAATTGCGAGGAAAAAGTAGTCTCGGGGATCGGAGTCGAAAAAGCAAGCAGGATCTCAATCAGTGAGCTAGAAATATGAAAAAATCCGTGGACGGAAAACACAAGTGGGGGGGGGGGACGCAAAAAGAAACAGAAAAGCAGACACTGCAAAAAAAACACGGCAATAAGAGAGAGGGGAGAAGATACCAGAACAGGAACTGAGACGGCGCCTGATAGTCGGGTTTGCGGAAAAGAACCAGAAGAAAGTAAGACAGAGAATATCAGGGACAGAAACTGAATGGCCGCCGGGAGGCAGAAAAAGAGGAAGACCTTCAAAAAAGAGGAAGATAAAGGAGGGAGAAGACTAGCAAGTGACGGTTAAAAACAACTTGAAACCGTAGGGAAAACACCATGGGACCGATCAGGCTAGGACTAAAGGGGAAAACTTTAGTCGCCGCCAAAACGGGGGGTACATTTGCAAAGGCCGGTGTACACAAAAGGGGAGGAGAGACTACGAGAAAAGACAAAACGGATGGATTGGTCCACTGAGTTGGGAATTCAAACGCTTTCGTTTAGGGGAAAGGAGAAAGCAAAATCGTGAAAATGTGGGGTCGGGCAGCCCAAAAAGTTGCAGCCGGAACATGGCACGCGGCGCCGATAACATGGGGGAATCCCCAGGTTTTTCCTTCAAGGAACAGAGGAGGGGGGAGGGAAAAGAGGGGTCTGAAGGGGAAAAGGTTTTCCCGTTTTGGGAGGGACACCCGCAGGGGGATGTGGGGGGGGTGGAAAACAAAACCCCCATGCAAGGTGAAAAAGAAGGAAGATGGATGCGGGTGGGAGGGGGGACACCAAAAAGCACTTCGGGAAACAGGGGTTTCAAGGTCAAGTAAACCGCAGCAACGGTGTTAGAAATAGGTGAAAAGGAGCGGTGTGGGAGCAAAAGGCCCGGGGAGAAAAACTTGAAAAGGGGGAAAAAAAAGCATGCCCGATAACGAAACGGAAAAAAAAAAACTTGCGACATATAACGAGCTCCAAAGGAAGTTTTGTGTTGGTGGCCCGCGGCAAAGAACAAGGATAGGTCTGCCTGGGCACGTAAGAGGGCAACTGATGTAGTGCAAGGAAAAAGGACGGCGGTGCCAACCTAAAGAAATTTACAAAAACGAGCCGGTGGGACAAAAAGGGGACCAGGTTCCCCCATGAATCTCCGAAAAACAGAACAAAAAACGTGAAAAAAAGGGGGGGAGATGGGAAAGACGTTTAAAAAAAAAAAACAACAAGACGGAAGCAATAAATCAGTCGCAGCGGACCATTGCTTAAAAAAAACATCCGCAATGGAAAAGCTGAAACGAAGAAAACGGCCAGAACTATGAAGAGCTGACGACGTCACAACAAAACACAACTACGGTGGGGAAGAAGGGGAAAATAAAGGCGCAAGCAAAACTGGGAGAAACGCATAAAGGGCATGATGGACGCCAAGTTCACCGGGGAAGCTCCGCCCGGGCTGCAAAAAGAGCAAAGAAGGAGAAAACTGAACCTATACCAACACCGCTCAGGACAAAGGGAACAACGGGGGTTGGAAAAAGCAGGTGGGCAAAAAAAAACAAAAGAAATCAATAGAAAAGGCAACGTTGAAAAACACATAGGCAAGGGGGGGCGGTTTACCAAAAACAAGAAGGCGAACATGAAACAGGGCAAAAGGCCCAAGTACAAATTTTTCAAAAAAAGGACGAGGGTTTCTATGAAAAAAGGGTGAGCAAAGTGAGGAGCGGCGGAGCGCCAGCCGCTGAACCGGGCTGAAAAAGGAAAGAGGGGGCAGGCTCCAGTCCTGACAGGTTGAACCAAAGGGAAGAGCAGCACAAGAAAGGTCCACAGACCATCAGACACTGTGTCGTCAGCCTAGTGGAAAGAAAGGGGGGATCACGGCAGCACAACGTGAAGTTTGGTGGGGGGGGAGGACACACGGCCGGATGAGTATCTCAGCATGATCGGCCAGTAAAAAAACTCGACTAAACAGGAACTTTGTGGGTGCCACGGACTTGGTGCTACTTATCCACAAAACGGTATCTTCCCGAAAGAAGACAGCGGGGCTAGGGAGCTACTGGAAAGGAAAAAAGACAAAAAAAAAGGGAAATTTATCTGGATTCACTTGAAATGCCAGGGAAGGACTACAAAGACGAAACCGTTAAGAGCAGAATGGAGACATAATAGCCGTATCTTCGAGCGAAAAAAACAGTTCCTATGAACGGGTGTTTTTGCATGATGTGGCGGGTACTCCAAAGACCAAAACTTGGCACGTGGTTTCCTTCTACTGGTATGAAAGATTGTTGAAGCGAACCCAGAAGAGAAAGGAAAAAAAAGAAAACGATGCTGGCAGGGACAGAGAGAGCCAGCCAAGAAATTCCTGTCAGCAATTTCTAAAAGAGTAATGCAAAAGGGGGGAAAGGAAACGGGAGGGAAAGGAAGAAAACGTGGAGCTCAGAAGAACCGAGAAACTACACTGTGAACCGAGGGGGAAAAAGGGCTGGAAGGCGGTTCCCAAAAGGAGCACCAAGGGGGGGCGAAGCTTACGCGTGTAACTGGGACAGCACAAAAAGCAAAAAAATACATCAAGGACAGACCAAAGAGGGACATTCCAACAACCGAGTTTCTCGAACGGGTGTTCAAAGATCATGGGACGAACTGGGAGGCCACGCCCCCGTGGAAAGGCGTGGTAGTCGTATTGGGGAAAATCTGAAGAAAACAGGAGGCCTGGAAAACACGCGCCACAGGAACTGGAGTACAGAGAACTACTAGGTGGAAAAAAATAACAGGCTGGAAAAAAACGTGCGGTTTTTTAACCTGAGAAACAAATCAAAGCGCGACGCGCTTGCACGCCTACATCCGTGGGACAGAACGTGGGGTGGGAATGGCGCAAAGTGGGGCAAAAAACCCGACGGGGGGGGATGGTGGTTTACGGCGGCAATGGGGGGGGGCGAAAGCAACAACTGGAAAAAACTCGCAAATGAAAAACGGCGACTACAAACGAGGACAAAAAGGGACTCTATCTGCGTTCGAGAGGGAAAAAAGCCGTGCACAGTGACGCGGGGCCCCCGCCGTCGTAAAGACAAAAGGGGCGGGAGAAAGCGTTGTGGCCAAGACTTGAATCCAAATATTCGATGCGATCAAATCACACGAAAATGACCAGCCAATATCCGACCACGGCGGCCAATTGGGGCAAGAACTGCCGGTGGGGTGTTGGCGCAGAACTGAAACAAGAACAGGATCGTTTCGTGCCTGAGGGGGGAATCGAACATCATTCCGTCAAAACAGGTCTCCACCACGGAATGGGGTGACGTGAGTAAGGAATTTCCCATTGGGAGGGAACGATGGCGAAAGGTCAGAAACAAGAATGGCAAAGGGGGATATCAAAAACATGGGCTGGAAAACGTAGAGTTTTAAAATGGGTACAGACGGCAAGGGGGGGGGAAGGTGTGGGTCAAAACCGGGGTTTACCGCTAAAGGAACGCCGCGAGGTTTTTGGCGAAAAAAACAGGATGGGAGCCAAAAACGAAGACGGGAAGAAACCGGGTGGATGAGGGGTCGGCCAGAAAAGGGGTGGCCGGGGGGGACATCAGGGGGCTTAATGAAGAGGAGGAGCACTGGACCGGGGGTGGAACAATAAAATTAACAAGTCACCACGCAAGGGAGAAGGTCAGTTGTATTTGAAACGGAGGGCAGGAATGTGACGGGGCCGGGGAACCGTAAAAAAACGCAGGAACCCAAAATTAGAAGACTAAGGAGGATCAACTCGAAACCAAGACCTTCTTGGAAAAAGAGGCAAGGAAAAATGGGGAGGTTGACGGACGGCACAACCCGGACATGGTGACACTGAATGGGGGGCAAGTATGGCTTTGATTTACCAGGAACAATGGGGAACAACACATCCGGGGGCAGATCACGTCCGAACGCCGCCAGAGGAAGCAACAATTGCGGGGTGGAAAAAAACGAGGGCGATGGGGGCCAGGGTTACTGATCGAAATTGCCTACTGATGTAGAAAGGGGCCACGGGACTGGGTTTTGAAGGGACAGCGCTGCCTGCAATGCGAAGATCAGCAGGCACAAAAATGACAAGAAGAAAGAACAAGTGTAAGGGGGGTGAAGTCAAGAAAAAATATCGTGGTGCTGGAAAAATGGGGAGGGGGGGACGCGAAAAAAAAGCGGTGCGGGCGCCTGGTGGTCGCAGGGGGGGAAGTAAAAACTTCAGGAAAAGACCCTGGGAACCCAAAGTTGCTGGGAAAAAAGGAAGCGCAAAACGAAGCCAGAAAATTTTATCCGTCCATAAAAAAAGAGTAAACAGGCCCAAAAACAAAAAAAGAAAACAGAAAAAGCTACGGTGAAAAAGACGTTGAATTCTGGGCACTGGTGCCTGGGGAAAGGGGACACCGCAACGGGGGGGTTACAACCACGACGGGGGCCGCGCAATCAAAAAACATGAGGGGGATAACAAGACTTATGAAGACTCAAAAAAAAAAAAGATTAGAAAGGATAAAAGAAATAAAAAGAGGGGAAAAGATCCCAGACCTGGGAGTGCGCACAACAGCACATCGCAAAGGAACCAACCCCGGGGGTGCCGGAAATGCAGCCAAAACCAGTTGCAAAACGCACAAGGCAAGGAATAAAAAAGGGTCAGCTTTCTGGGAAGAAGGGGGTGGGCCATGGTGATAAAGGGAAGGCTCTGGAATAAGAAGGGAAGTCACGGTCAAACAACGGGCGGGGGGCTTCCATGGAGAAAAGAACGGTGAAGTACTCGACTTCGAACAGAACGCCGCAAAAAATCGCCTTAAGCTTTCAGACGCAGCACCAAAAAATTGGCAGCACCATGCGAAGCGGGCAAATGAAACAAGGGGAAACTGGGGGGAAGGGGGAGGAGGTGGGCATTGGAGAAAAAACTGATCTCGCATGCCACAGCAAGACAGCAAACGCAGGGTCAGCAACAGCAGCGCAAAACACGGAAAGGGGTAAGTAAACCCATCAGTAAGAGGACTCGGGGGCACAGTGCCAACACGAAAGGGGAGAAGCTCGATACTACTGGGATTAGGAAAACGTTGGGAGAACCCCAGGCTCGTGGAAAAAAAGCAAAACGCAGACTGCACAGGGGTGGTAAACAGAAGGTTGTCCAAAGGGGTGTAAGCCGGAACAACCAGTTGTCGCAAAGGATACAAGACAATCCGTATGGTACGTAGAGGACTACGCGACTTCCTAAGGGAACGCCCCGGTCCCGGAAAAGGGGAAGGACCGAAAGGAACTAGTGTCAAATAACCAGACACGCCGCTAAACAGAGTGAAAACTGACTGATGAGCAGTAGGGAACAACCGGGATCCTGTTCACAGACAGCAAGGAATGTCAAGCTGGGTGCAAACAGGGGACAAACCGGTTCGAAAAACCCAAAGCGGACCACTTCAGCAAGCGACGACGTCAGAAAACATCCTTGATGTTATCCAAAGCGAAAAAGTGTATCGGCTCACCGGTGGCAAGCAAGAAGGGGGGGACGGGGATAACTGTGACAAGACACCCTCGGGTAATGAGAAATCCGGGGCTGGTAAGAAATAGGAAATAGGGGCAAGAGTAATGGAAAAGGCGCGAAGTCACCAATTGAAGTTGTGTCAATCCACACTCGAAGGACGAGTTCGAGAAGACAGGGGAAAAAGGGTCTTGCCAGGTTCTGGGCAGAAAACCCAAAGGCAAGTACAGGCAAACAAAACGTTGGCCCGGACAGAGAAAGGCCGGGGGGCATCGTTCGATAGCAAGTGCTAAAAATAGGTAGAAGCGGTAGAGCCAAAACGGCTAATACAAAAAAAAAAAACACATCCCCGCCTGCAACGAAAAAGGAAGCTGGGCGAGAAGCCATAAGAGGCCGAGGGGGTAGGTTGTATTCACGAAAAAAACAAGCTTCAGAGAGGTGGCAATTGCAGAACCCGTCGCCAGTCAAACACAGAAAGGTGCGCGTGGCCCGGTGTACAAAGGGCCAATCACAACAAAGGTCAAACCGATGACGCGGGCAGCGGGCAAGGGAAGGGGACCACCGGTTCCAAAACTGGCAAAAACATATGCAGCCCGGAATCTGGGTTCAAAAAAAACGAGGGTAGTTCCCCGCCCGCCGTGGTGGAGGAAGGAAAGAAAACTTTGACCAGCCAAAGGAAGGACCAAATCCGACAAAAGCCGGAAAACAGGAGGAAAGCAGGGAGAACTGAAAATTGGTCTGGTAAAAACACACATCGGGGCTGGCGGCAGGGCACAGAAAAAATTCATGGAATGAAGACTAGTGACGGCCGTTGGTGGCGAATCAACGAAGGGCACCAGAATGCGCACTCAACGTGGTTGTCGGACGAAACTTCCACGAAAAACCAAATGGAACGCGGTGACATGATATGACTCAGGTTCGGAGGGCCAAACCTAGGAGACAGCCCCCCCTTTGTACGCCCACGACGAAAGGAAAGGCAAGGGCCTCCACTTGGACAGGGAGGAAGCTCGAGGGGGGGATCGAATCGGAACCAAAAAAGGTCGACCGTCCTGCGTCCGAGTAGGGAGGAAAAGTAGAAAAGAAAAATGGGGGCAAGGCAAAAAAAAAAAGGGAGGGGACGCGCAAACTACTCTCCTTCAAAAAAAAACAACTGAAAGATAAGGGTGCGCGAAGAACGCCCCGGCTGAGAAGGGAAATTAGTTCGGGTCATGGTTGCTGAAGAAAAAAAGCAGCAAAAGTCAGCCATATTAAGTCCGTGGCAGAAGAAAAAGTCCGGCCGTTTCTTCGAAAGCAGAGATTCCGGAAATCCCCGGCTAAGTCAAGAAAAGAAAACAAGAAGGTTAAAAAAAACGTGAAGGGGGGAAAAAAGGAATTAGAATGGCCAGACAAATTCTTGAGATCGAGGAACCAAGGGGGTAGCAGGACACAGCCAAACGGTACGGTTTTTTTGTGAAACCTGGACCAGGGTTGCAAAAAAAGAAAAGACTCGGTACACCCAACGTCTGATTGAAAAGTGTGGGGGGGGGCTGGCTCCTGGAGGTGAAAAAAGACAAGAGAAAACTGCAAAACCATCGTTACAAGTAAAGCAACCATATAGTTGCCAGCGACTGCAAACCGAAAAGAAGAGTGCAACTTGTTGGGATCCCCAAGGGTCTGACGGAACAAAGAGGATTGTTGCGGAAAAAGGGTGCTGAACTGGAAGGTTTGACCGGTGTCAGGGTCAAAAAAAGTGACTTGGTTGTGGTCCAAAAGAACCAGCCGTGAAGGGAAAAAAGAGGGGGGTGGACAAAAAGCACTGGGAAGGGGGAATAGGAGGAGGGGTTTTGAAGTTTGTGAAACCAACAAAAAGCTTAGGGAAAACAGGGGTTCACTTTCCGTCACCAAACCACGCCCGGGTGAGAAAACAATAGTGGAAGTGCAAAGTTGAGTGCCTCTGTTCCAAAACCCGGTCAACACTGGCTCCGGTGAGGAAAGCGAAGTCTTGAACGTTACGCCAGGGGGGGACAAAGAAAAAAAGCTGGCGCAGATAACGCTCGCCCAAAAAAAAGTGGGTTGTTGTTGTTGTCCAAAGTGAACAAGACTAAATGGAAGTTTCGTGCCAAAGGGGTTAGAAGACATTGGGCAATCGGATTTAAGTTTTCACAAGAAAAGGAGTCCAAAACTGCGGGAACAAGTGAGCCATTGAAAGAAGCAAGGTTTGTGGGCAAAGAGCAGACCAAAAATCTCCTAACAAAAACAACACAAAGAGAAAAGGAGGGGCGCCGTTGACAAGAAAAAAAGGGTCCAAAAGAATGGCAGACAGGTCCCCGAAGGATCCACCGATTGGGATGAAAGAAAAAGGACCCGGACGGCCCAATCTGAAACGACAACGCCGCATAAAAACTTCACCGTCAGGAAAACGTGAAAAAAAAAACAACACGAAAACGGGGGGGTGACAGCAAACGTATAGACGCAAGGGCTGTGGGCTGTTGGCACAGAAGGGATCTTAAAAATGTTCGCACAGTGGAAAAAAACCGGTGGGGGTGGGGTGGAGCCAGCTCCGCAAGGGGGCAGAAACCAGAACTGCGAAAAACTTCAACCGAGAAAAGAAAAAACAACCCAGCGCCATGAAGAACCTGTGGAACAAGAAAAAGAAGTGGGTCAAAAAAAAAGAGGAAAAATAGTCAAAAGGACAGTGGCTAAACCATCGCATGGGTCCGGTGGGACCACAGAAAATCACGGTAAAAGAGGAAACTCTGGATGAAACCGTGCCAAAGACCAAGGACACAAACTTTTTGTCAAAAACAAAAAATAAGGGTGTTGGGTGAATGAAATGAAACCTGGGGATCCAACGGTCAGGAAAAAAGAAAAACGAGAAAACGCCACAGGGGACAGGGGGCAAAGTCCTCAACAGGGTATTGGGGAATGAAGAAAGTCCACATGTGTGGGGTGTGCGGGACAATGAAACAAAGAGCCACAAACAGGAATACAAAATCAGAAAGCGTGTGGAGTACGAAGGGACGAGACATCCATGTGACACGGGGAAAGGGACCACAAATGAAAGTTTGGGGGCTCAAATGAAGACAGCCGGAAGAGAATCTGAAAAATAATCGGCCAGGGGAGGGGAGAGGAAAGAGGAACACGGGAGCTGTGTGTTGGGGTCTTTAAGTGTGTGGGGAACCCCGGGGGAAACTTGTCGGGAACGTAGCATGCCTTGATGAGGGGGAAAAGAACATCAAAAACGGGCGCGCCGCGAACGGCAGGGGCAAACGGGGGGAACCCAAGGGGTTCAATCTTATAGGAAATCTGCTGAAGGAAGGAGGGGGCTTCCCGCAACCAAAAAACAAACCAGGGAGGCGACGGATCAGATACTGGAGGGAGGAGCTAAACGTCATAGAACGTGGTGTGGACAAAAGGAGTGGATTCGTGCGCAGACAACTTCACGTGTTGGGACCTGCAGAAGGATGATAATTTCTCGCAAAAAACACTGTAACCTAAGATAGATACGGAAAGTTATCAAATCGATCAAGAGCGAGAAAAACTTAAGCGCAAGAAAAGTGGAGGAATGGTAATTGCCGTCGGTGTGGGGGACGCCCTGACAGGGGCGGAGCACGAAGGACGGGTGTAGATATCCTAAAACAAACCAAAACCCGAAAACTAAACCTGAAAACCTCGAGGGGCCTTTGCCGTGGGGAAAGCTGTGTTCCGTCAAAACCTTGTGAGACGGGAGTAGAAAGGCGTGAACTTCAAAAAGGTCCCAAACGTCCAGAATCATACTCACAAGAATTCTGCCTTAAACACAAAGAAGGGGTCGAAAATTGTGAAGAAACAAAAGAGTCAGAATGGAGACACGAAAAGGGTCACGGCCGTGAAAGGCGGTTGAAAAACGATCTTCAGTGGCAAACTTACGGTCAACGCCACAGCGCGTGGACAACAGGAAGAGGGACATAAAATGACGACCAGGGGAAGGGGACCAGATGTGCAGATTTGTGAACACCTGGACATCAAAAAGGAAAAAGCTTTCACCACAGAAAAAGGCATCTAAGGGACTTGGGGGGGGAGTGCGGGACCAAAAAAAGGGACACGTAGACTGTAATGGGTTGGGTACTTTCTAAGGGGGCGCAAATGCACATCCTCCTCGAAAAAAATTTAGCAAGACAACCTACCTCGGACGCTAGATGGTCAGTAGAGAGGTGAACAGAGGCAAGGGGAGTTCTAAACGAACAAGGAGAGGTCAGAACGGTATATCGTTTGGGCGCGTACTTATAACCTAGTTCGCAGTCAAATCAAGAGGAAAAGCACAGATCTTAGGGCAATGGGGGAACGAGATAACCGTGGGGGCGCAGAAAAGTAACATTCGTGGGTGATGGAAATCTAAACCAAGAGGAAAAGGCGGAAGCGCAAATAACCATGAATTGGGAATTGTCGTAGCAGATGAATGTAATTCGGGCCCGAAAAGGGGTCACTGACCCAAGGGGGAAAAAAGCTATCGGCATTGGGAGGGGAAAACGTTAGGCTTGGTTCGCACGGCCACGGGTTTGCGTGTAACAACAAACACGGTGAGCCGAGAAACGACAGATTGGGGGCAGAACAGCCCAGGAGGGAACAGCGGGGGAGCACCGGGCGACGGGACCGGGCCAAGAAAACTAAAAGTGGTAAAATCCGCTGTAACTAAACCGGCAGGCGGGGGGATACTTGTGCCAGGTGTTTTTGAAAAGGTACGGAAAAGGCATTAAAAGCAGCGACCACACTTGCGGCAGTGCAAGGGGTGAGGCACAGCTTCCGGTAGGGAAGGCAAGGGGAAAAAAAAGGGGACCCTGGAAAGCTTTTCAAAAAACGAGTACTCCTGCCGCGAAGACCAATCAACGCAAGGTGGGGGATGGCTCATATGCCGCAAAATGGTCCGGAGGCACCGATTAACAAGGTGGACCTGAAAAAGACGGGGGCATGTTCGTGGGGAAGTGGACACGACTGGGGGTCCGAACACGGACAAGGGGAACAGATCCCAGGTCCCGCCACGCGAAGAAAGGAACAAAATGTGAGTTGTTTAAGGAAAAGGACGAGGGTCCGTTACTGAGCGACCGATTCAAAGACTACTTATATGACGAAGGAAGGGTGAAAACTGAACAATTGTCCGATGACTGGGGGGGAGAACAAGATCAGCCCTGGGATAACGGGGCCAATCAAGAAAAAAACACTTACGTGTTGAAGGGGGGAAATGAGCGATCGTTGCTTGGGAACCAAGTGGTGGTTGCCGGCGACAGAAGCTGGGACCGGGTGGGCGCTTTGGGCGCGGGGGGGGATGGGACGCTCGGGAGGGAATTAAAGGCACGGGTGCTGGAGAGAAAAGGAATCAAAGACGATAAAGTGACTTGGTGGGGGGTTCAGACATCAGACAGGGAAAAAGGCTCAACAAGAGGGGCGGTGGGAAGCAAATAATGATGGGGGTTCCACACTTGGGCTTTGAAAGGGGCAAGTTCAAGACGGCCACGTTGGGGGGGGGGGGGGGTTGACCTGAGATCCGGGGGACGCAATCACCGTAGGGGAAATAAGATTAGACTCTCAAAAAAAAAAAGAAGCAAGGAAGATCGTAGAGAAGAGATAGGCGGACTTAGAACCAAAGGTGATTGCGCAAAAAAACGCATCGCCGTCAACAACAAAACCTTCACGGGACCCCGGACCAGCAAAAAAACAGTTGCCCCCTCCTTGGACCAGGAGAAAAGAGGGAGCGTGAGAGTGGTGGCCGGGGTCTATGTCTCCTTGAATCAAAAAGGAGTGGGGATCGTCAGCGACTTCACGTTCAACACCATAAGAAAGGGAGGAACGGAGCCCGTACCAGCCCGCCCACCAAAAGAACACTCAGTACGAGTGTCGCTCACCACCAGTTTTTGGGGGGGAGGGAAAAAGATCGCTCCTAAAAATTCAGAAAAGACGTAAACTGGCCTGGTGGAAGTTGGGCATTTGGCCAGGAACAGGGCCTTAAAGAGGGGCGCAATGAACACGAAAGAGGGAAAGGTCAGAAACAGCAGCCGCCCGATAGCAAAGGGGAAAAGGAAGCGCAATCAGGGAAAACGGAAAAAAGATCCAGCCACAAGAAGTGGAGAAGAAAACGCAGGCGGGGACGCGTTGAATCTGGGGAGCGGGAGGTGTTTCAGAAAAAAAAGGCTGAAGTGTAAAATCGAAACCGCTACTGTCAAAAAGGGGTGACAGAAGAGATTGGGGGTGGTCGGGGAAGAGGAAACTTCACAAAGGTGTGCACCGCTAATATTCGCAAAGACCGATGTCCGTTCAAGATCAGACGGGGAGGGATAAGGTCAGGATACCCCCGGTCAAGAATGAAAAAAAAAGAAGAAAACTCCGACTCAAGGTTAACAGAGTACACATTCCCCGGAAAAAAAAAAAAGAAAAGGGAGGGAGGATGAAAAAAAAGGCATCCGGAGGAAAGACAACACCGGTCATTCAAAGACCTCGGCCAGTTCAGACAGAGGAAAAAGGCAAACCGAAGTTTCGTACCAAGCCAGCGAAAAGTCGCACACAGGGCCGGCTACATCACCGGGTTTTAAAAAAGAAAACCACGGCTAGTTAGCGGAGAACCGGGGAAAAACAAAATGGGGGGGGGAAGGAGAAAAGAGAAGGTTTCCAGCCCATGGGAAAGAGGTCCCATGGGGAACCGGTAAGGAAAAATGCCCAAACGAATCGGCCGAAGGGAATTCCAGAGAATAAACCCACCATAATGGGGGGGGGGAGAAAGTGGCCTAAGGGACCAATTTCTAGGACTCAAGCAAGATTTTCAACAGGTGGAGAGGAAGAACCACGTCAGGGAGGTGCCCACCAGAGTGGGACAGAAGATCCTCGCCTGGAAGGCGTAAAAGACGCATGGACGATAGGTATATCTAGACGAAAAAGCGAAGAAACAGACATGCAAAAAATCCGGGCAGGCCAGCCAGACGAAAGGGACACCACAGGGCGGTTGTAAGTCAACAGAAGGAAGAAAATAAGGGGAAGGTGGTGTAGTGAAAACGCCGCCAATCAAGAGAAGAGTGGGTCATTGCACACAAAACGCCGGTCAACCACAGAAAAAATTGCGCGGGACCAACGGTTTCCGCCATTCCACCCATACAGCAAGAGAAAGGGGAAGGCCGGCAGCGTGCGCGGGGTATGTGTTCCAGGTTCAAAAGACTTCCAAGAGAATCCTGTATTTTCGGGGGACCACAAGAGGAAGGTTCGGCCTCCTTTGGCGTTGCCGAAAAAACGTTTGCCCGCACAACGGTCAAGAAGACGTACAACGGCCGGAACACCGGGAGTTGAAGACATCGCACCTGAATTGGGGAGACACAAAAAAGGAGTTGGCAATATTCTGGAAAGGAAAAGAAATGTGATGCCGTTGGCTAAAGGGGAAAAAGCCCTTATGCAAAAAAAGCAAACACAAAAGGGGGGGGGGCGGAAGCTTCCACGCAAGCCGCCTCAGAAACGTGACAGGGACAGGACGACTGGTGACCCGGAAAGGGTCAACTCGGGATTGGATAACGCCACCATAAAGGGCCAAAAAGGGGGGCCGCCGGCAAATTAAAAGACACGGGGAGAAAATAAGTTCCTGGCGCTGGGAGAGGGATAGGTCGAACAAAGACCCGTTCCGTTGACCAGTCTCCGATAGGTCGAGAAATATGACAATACCGTAGGGAAATTCCAAACCAAAGGAAGTCGCAACAGACACCGCAAAAAGAAGCCCCTTTCAAAAAACGTCCAAAAGACGACTAGCTAATAGGACGCCTCTGATACGGCGCCTGAGGGTTCTGCAAGGGGTGCGGAAAGCAAAATCATGAAAGGGAAAAGAAGATCCGTTCCAGCCGGCCTGGAAAAAGTGACAAGGGAAGGGGAGAACACGAAATCCTCACCGGCACGACGGGAAAAGATCCTGCTGAACAAGAAGGAAAAGGAAGTAAAAACAACGTGCCGGGGGAGTTGGTCTAAGGCCGATCATAAGATGAATATACCGCATTGGTAGTCGCCGGAAAAAAACGGTAAAGGGGGGGGCCCAAGTGGGGAAAAAAAGGAGGACTCGTAGTCACGAGACGTCCCCAAGGAATGAGTGGTCAACATGTGAAGTTTGGCTGCTCAGGTAGAAAACGGGTCAAGCCCGAAATTCACAGGACAAAACGTGACATTGCGGCACACAAGAGGGAAAGCGGTGGTCCTCAGGGTCTCGAGTAACACGGTGAATCCCAGTGGACTTCGCAACTTCTTTGTGTTCGTGGGGAAAAGTGCTGAAAAAACTGTGGTGAGTTGGAAACAGGTGAAGGTGAGCAGGGGAAATGTGGGGGGAAACAAGCCCAAAATGACAAAACGAAAGGGGGGTAGCAAAGCTGCATGGGAGTTGAAAGGGGAGGGGGGACACTGGTTTGCCACACAGAGAGGAAACGGTTCAAAACAGTCAAGAGAAGTTGTGTGCGAATAGTGAGGACGGGAGGGGTAGGACGAGTTTCAGCCCTTGCCGAAGAAAAAAGAAACTGGCTCCGGTGAACTGGCGATCAAAAGGAAAGAAAAAGAAAAGACACCCCAAAGCTGCGAAGTATAAAACAGGCGCCCCAAAGGAAGTTGGGGGTGTCAAAAGGCCGTCGTAAAAAGATGAAGGTACCGAAGGGGAGGAGTACGTAATTAGGGGGAGCGGAGGGAGGAAAAAATGCGGACGGCCTGCGGAACTGAAACAATTGCGGAAAAAACGGAAAGAAGGGGTGGGGCAAAAGGCCAGCCCACGATCAAA
>Ga0179593_1616016_pt1 | contig 19469 bp, 16 predicted proteins | sample CZODoug2_1_08_16_FD_185931 | JGI IMG/M metagenome (GOLD analysis project Ga0179593, IMG submission 185931) | Vadose zone soil fungal communities from Angelo Coast Range Reserve, California, USA - CZODoug2_1_08_16fungal (PacBio error correction) | ecosystem: Environmental > Terrestrial > Soil >...
GACCGAGCCCCAACTCACGATCACCGCAAACCAAAAAACGCAAAACACTTGAGGGCCAGGAATTGACCAAAAAGCAAAAAAGGCCACCCACACGACACAGGGAACTTACTCGACCGACAAAAGCTCCAGAAAACATTCCGAAACCAGAAAAGGACAGGGCAACCACGGTAAAAAAGAAGCCATAAAAAGCTTTTGTCATGATCTAACACACAGGGAAAGCACCAAGGACACAGAAGCGCAGTGAAGGCAGGCAGGGTGACACAAAAAACCACATGTGAGACAAACAAAGGGGGGTGGTCATGGACCAAGCAGTCGTCGGGGGGCAACCAACCCCGCAACATTCAATTCCGCGCACTCCAAGGCAAAGTCCCACTTTTCCTAAACAGAAAACCACCGAAGAGGTATAACCTGTGCGAACAAAAAAAAGACTTCAAACTCAACAAACGCCAGCGACCAACCGGGGCGATCACCGGAGGGGGGGAAGCTCAAACAAACCGCCAGCGCATAGTGTGCGCGGGCCAGGTCCTGAGAAGGCCCCGCCCCTATGAAAGGAAGAAACGCTAGCGCACGTAACTATGGCCCGGAAGGCGGGAAAATCACAAGGTGAGCATGTCGTTGATCAAAGAGTAAAATGCGCACCCCTAAACGGAGCGAAAAAAAATAGGGTGTTCCGCCCAGAAAAACGTGGGGGGGCTACGCCAAGCTGAAAAAAAAAACGGCGAAAGAAAAAGCTGGCGAAGCATCAAGAACTGTCAAAATCGTAAATGGACCAAAAAGTACAAACCCCCTGAAAAAAGGGTAAACGTAGGGGGGGGGTCAACGCAAGTGAAGGCATTCTTAACCCCGGGAAGGGAAAAGACGGGGAGCACCGGTGATACGTTTTGTCCAGTTGAGGGAAAAAAAGAAGAGCAGACCTCAATCACACAGCAACTCTGGTCACGAAGGGATTACTATCTATCCAATAGTCAAGACTTGACTGCCCGATAGGAGGGGGGAAATGGTTTTTGGGAGGGGGTGAAATGAAAAGATCACGGATCACGGGGGGGGGGGGGCAAAAAAGAAACTCCTTAGGTAAAAAAAAAATATTAGGAAAAGGTGTTTCAGCCCAAAGGTGGCCAATCAAAGAAAGGGGCGGGGGGAAAACCACTCTTGAGGTGTTTTTTGGGCAATGAGGTCACGTAGGGAACAGTAAAATGAGATTTTTGGGGGGGGATAAAATCCACGATAGGGGACGGGGGCATGACCGTCGAGTGGTCTGGCGGAGCACAAAAGAAAGCGGTTGAAGAGCGGGGACGCATGGAAGCCGCCCGCAAAGAGGGGAAAGACTCACGCGACCAAAGTTTCTGGTACACGCCAGTCCGAGAAAAAAAGGGGAAAACCGGAGCTACTCAAGGCTTGGGTCATGTTTGATCTGAGTGGGAGGGGGATTTTGAAACATATTTTTCGACAAAGACTAGCCTCTTTGGAAAAAGGGAAAAAACGATCAATGGTCAAGGGGTTCTCTCCGAGTTGGAAGGCGACGCTCAACCAGGAGAGAAGTGTTCGTATAATACCAAAGCTGTACGGTGCGTAGCATGACCAGTGGGAAAAAAAAAAAAAAAACCGGTTTCTTGGACATCACGGGGACTCTCTGCAAAAAAAAGAAAAAAAAACTGGGGAGGCGGGGGGGGCAAAGGAAGAGATATTTCCGACAATCTTGTTTGGAAAAAAAGTCCCCACCTTGGGGAAGAACTTCTAACTCAAGAAAGCTTCCCGCCATTACAAGAGAAAAACTGCGCAAAGAGTCGGACTAAAAAGGGGCACTTTCACCACGCTAAACGAACGTAATCAACAATGGCAAAAGGATTGCAGAATAAGTCTGGCTCAAAAAATGGGGGGTCCCTGACCCTGCAGAGAGACCACCATCGAACAGATGATCAGGGAAAAAAAAAGGGTCAGTGGGAACTACGGCTTCGTGGGGGGGCAACGTTTGTTCCGGGTGTTTTATTTCCGACGGATTCCGGAGGGGAAGACGGGTCCACTCGCTCGGGAAGATACCATCCAAAAAGTGGGGGATAACCCGCCAAGTACAAGGATGGCACCAGCAGAAGGAAAAGCCCGTCATCCCAAGGGTCAGTACGGGTGCCGCTCGAAACAAAAGGGGCAGGCAACTAATTGACTGGACAGCTGGCCGAAAGGGGGGGACAGGTACCGACCCATCTCAGAAAATGGGATACTAAGCTCACGGCCAAAAAGTCCCGTGAAATAAAAAACTCCGGGTATTGAACGCCAAAAGCCAAAGGAAATTAAAAAAAATAAGATTCCCGGGACACCCTTTCTGGGGTGGTGGGACAATATCCGGGAAGTGTAGCGGGGGAGGGGACTGAAGAGGCTTCTCGACTGGGGCTTATCAGAAAACCTGGACCTTGTCAAAAGGGCTAGGATGGAGATGTCGGTCGGAAGTCAAGGACCTCACATTGGCTACCCCCGTAGAGTGGAAGAATCTGCTTTAAGAGGAGGCGCCCATGTTGGGGGGATGTTTTGACAGTCCGGGGGGATACAACCTCCGTCTGAGACCAAGCAAGAAAAATCAAATCCAAAGTGTCGCAATGGACCCGCAATTTTTTTGAAAAAGCGGGGACAGATGGTCCGCGCTAGAGGTGGTTGTGAAAATAAAAAAAAACGGCCGGCGAAAGGAATGATGAAGGGGGGGTTGGTTTTTGGGAGAGAACAAGGGAAACTGGTGGACACAAAAGAAGGGAACGGCGCAAAAAATGCGGCTTAGCCAGGAAGTTCCGGAAATTGGACAAAAAAAACCGCTTGAGGAAGGGAACCTGCCCATAATGGAAGGGAATGCCGTTGGAAGGGGGGATTTGGTCTCAGGCCAAAGTTTGGCGAGTACGGGGTAGAAACCAGGAGGGAGGTCCGGAGGGATCATAAAAACGGATGTGATTATCTGGCAATAGAAACTAGCGTCTCACAGAAAGGCGTACGTACTATAAAAAGAAAGATCCAACAGTCTCACTGCTCCGGAACTGAAAACAGTCCATGGTCAGTTTTTGGTGAGCCTAATTCAAATCGCATACAGGAATGCAAGCTCTAAGAAGGGGGTGCGGTGGGGTCAGGTCATTCTCACGTGTAGCGACCACCTCTACAGGGACTCAACTCTTCAGGGTTATCCAAGCTTCATCTAGGATGGGCCCTTTAAACCCTGGATCACCGGACAGAAAGGAATCATGAGTAAGTAGGTCCGAAAAAGAAATATATGTTAAAGGACGGTTGTCATGGTTCCTGTCGACAGGTGGCCAGAGGGAGGGGGTGGATTCGCGGAAACATGGTTTGCATGGTCCAAATGAATGACGTCGGTGGGAAGATCCAACCACTGGGCAGTGTTTCCAGCAAACTGAGCAAGGGGGGATCCTCTCAAACATCAAGAGGGGTTGAGGGAGACGCGGGCAAAGCCCCAGGAATTGCCTTCCACAAATCTCCAGGGCAACTCCATAGACCCATTTTCCCAGATTTACACGAATCTCCTACGGGAAAAGAAAAAGAAGGGGGAGGGATGAACTTGGGTCTTGAAAAAAAATGCCACCTTGGCGCGACTTGTTTAATATTGAAAACCAAGCGAACATGAGGTCTTGTGTGGGAGAATTTCAATGGGCCCGTAATGCACCGACGGCAAACCCGGGAGGAAAGACCTCCTCGCCTGCAAACGAATTGAAAAAAGAAGAAAAGTGTAGTGGCGAGGGGTGTCACCCCAAGGGGGCCACCAAAATAAAACCATCAAAAAAACAAAGGAAACGCGTTTGACAAAACATAGCGAAAAAATCTACGCCAAAACATCAATTCCTGGAGTCGAGCCCCAGAGGCTCCCCAGGGGTATCCACCAGGGACAACTCACCGAAAACCTACATCAGGTCTCTTCAATGTGAAGAAGAGAAAAGAAAACTGGGACAGTCGCATAAGCTGGGTCACCGTTTCCTAAAAGGGGGATTAAGGAACTCAAGGGGTCACTGAAGGGGCAGGGCAAGAAAGATGAAACAACCCTCGGAAAAAAGCGGGGCACTCCGTCACAGCCTCGGGAGAAAAATTCATGTAAAATGGGAACCAGTGGAGCGAAGAATGCAAACCTTTCATTGTAAACTCGGCAGGGGAAAGGCCTTCTTTTGGGGGAAAAAAAAATGAACGTGGGAGCCCAGGTCTAACTGGGATCGGCCAAAGGTCGTCGGAGACCTGGGAAAGCCAATTCTTTCTCACCCACGGGTGGGGGCAGAAGATCCGTAGAGAAGTAGGGAAAAATTCTCGAGGGAAGGCGGAATTCAGATCGCATAAAGCCTAAACCTCGAAAACGGGGGCCCCAATTTACTGGGGGTTTTGTGTGAGGGGGTGCGAGAAAGGCAGGCGGCGCCCGGAATGGGTGGGGGCTCGTTCTTCTCGCTCAGGGAAGGAGACAGAAAAAGTCAAAAAACGAGGGTATGCGGGAGAAGACAGACTTTGCCGGGGCCCCACTGTACGGCCCATCGCACAATTCACCATGGATAGGGTCCCCTTCGGAATGAGCTGTTATTTGGACAATGTCACGGGCAGGGGGAGAGAATTGTATCGAAGGAAAAAAGGCACGTTTCATTGCGGGGGTCCCCTGGGAAGGGAAACCCCACTACACTGCCCGACAGACAACAGCAGTCAAATGAAAATCAAGAAAAACCATCACCGCTTTGGGGGGGAAAAAAAAACGGAATTTCGAGGATAGGCAGCGCCCTAAACATATGACGGGATAAAAAAAAAACTCTGCACCTGGTTGGTAAACGACAAGTTTCGCAACAGAAGGAAGTCTGAAAAGGAAAATAAAAAATGGCCCTCCCTGTGTTCACAAAGGAACTTCCACTTATCATCACTAAACAGGGCGCTCACCACACCTCCCCAAAAAAGAAAAAGATGGTGGTCCAAAGGTACCGGCCGCGCCGGAATCAGGGGGGTCCCGATCATATAAGGGACAGAATTGAGGGGAAGGGGGAGTCTGGGGGTGTAAAACAAAGAAATGGCGTCCCCTGAGAATAAGAGAGTCCCAGCGGACTCGCCCTCCTATCTCGGGGGGGGGGGGGAACTAAGGAAAGTTTTTTTTCACCAAAACGGGTTCTCTGTCTAAAATAAGCAAGCACATCGAGAAAGCAGAACTCCCCTAATCCGACTTCTGAACACACTAGTTACGAATAAGCCAACGGACCCTTGTCCCGAAACCTGAAAAAAAAACGAAACCGAATCATCGCTTTCGGCCAAAAGGGCAAAAGGGGGAAGGATCACCGAAAAAAAACAGGAGCTGCAAAGACCAAAGAAAAAAAAACGCATGCTTGCAAATGGAAAGGGGGCCTCACGAGCCGAAAAAGCCAGGGGGCGCTTACGGGTAAAAAAAAAAGGGATTGATTTACACGCCGCCGGAAAAGCAAGAGAAAAAAAGGGGGAGAAGGCAAATCAAAACGATTGGGGGCCGTTGGGGGGGGAAAAGGTTTCAAACGTGAAAACAGGGCAAAAAAAAAAAATAAAAGATCCAGAAAACGAAACAGTTCTAAATCGTGGGGGGGGGGAACACAGGGGGTATGAAGCCGTTGGGGGTGGCTATGTGCAACTCGCCAGAAAAAGGGGGCCAAAAGACACTTCTTGGAAAAAAGAGGGCAGCCCCATTAAATTGGAGGAAAAAATAAAAGAGTGGGGCTAAATCTCCGGATTCGCCGCCAAGAAAAAACCCCCAGAAGGGGGGAAAGACCATAGGGGTCTCTAAAACTCGACGGCCCGTTTTGGGGAAAAATCTGTACAGTCAAAAAAAACAAACAGTCGGTTAACCAGGGGGGGGAAGGCTGATACGTTGGCTTCAAGGGGGCTAAAGAAACCGCTGAGTGACAAAGGAAAACAAAAAAAAAAAAAAAAACAGTTAGGGGAACCTTGATATGGGAACCAATGAAGGGATCAGGGTTTCTGGCCTCGTGGCTGGGGAAAGAGGGGGGAGCCAAGATTTCTCGCGCACAGCATTCGCCACCGTTGGGAGGGGGCTCGGAAAAAAACTGGGGGCGTCCAAAAAGGCCCCACAATCAAAGGAGGGGAAAACGGACTACGGCCGGTATCTCATCTTCTAAAGGGGGGTAGTTCCGGGAAAAAAGAATCAAGAAGAATTGGGGTGACCGAGTCAGAAAACAAAGGACAATACTCGCCTCTCGAAAATTCACGTGTTCAATGTAGGGGAGAAAGTTCCTGTACAAATGAATATGGGGCTGTGCGCAGTATTTTGCTTAACAAAGACCCTGGAGAACGGGATGGACGACGTCCATAAAAGAAGAAAAAACCACCACCTGTCAGAGGACGACCTTTTACATGCGCCCAGGGGGGGATAATCTCTCTCACCACTGGGAAGATTAAATAATATAGAGAAAGAAAGTTGAAATGTCATCGTTTCATCCTTTTCGGAGTAGGGCTGGGTAGGGGGAAGAGGGTCGCCGGGGGAAGGAGGCAGGAAAGAGAAGACAAACCCGGGAAAAAGACCAAGTTCTCATCATTGAAATTAGAGGAACCTGCGACACACAAGGGGGGGGTGGGGGATTCTTTCACGTCCCGGTGTCACCCTTGCAAGGGTGAAGACCCGCTAATGCGGGAAGGATATCCGGCGGCGGTCAAAAAAAGCACCGGAAGGGTAACGGTTTCGGGCCCCGTGTGGAGGCTTGAACTAAAAGGTCCCAAAGAAGGTGAGTAAGAGTCCTCCGCATCTGGCTCGAAACATCCAGGCGAAGGTCAGGTACGAACAGGAATGGGTAGTGGGGTCTGAAAGGGGAACAAAAAGAAAAAAAAATAAAGACGCCTCATCTCCGTTACCACCGCGCCGCCGAGGGTAACCTAGAGACAGCCAAGGAATGGCTTCTTGGTCAAAAATAAAGCTCAGAAGGTGAAGGTGTCGTGAGGGCGCGCGTGGGAAGGGGGCCGAGGTCGAAGCGATCGGGAGGGCATCCTGTTGGACGGAGGATTCAAATAAGGAGAGGGACGACAAAAGAACATGGAGAAAAGAAGGTCTGGACAGAAGTGCGGCTTTGGCCTCAGGAAGGAAAATCGGGGAGTATTTGAAAAGACAACTGGAAAAGTTGGGGGGGGGGGCTGGGAAAGGGTTGATTCCATTGGAAGAGGGCCGGTTGGCCCCAGGCCACCAAAAAAGCACTCCTCTGGCATTTCAGCCTTGCCAATTTCAAAAAAAAAAAAAAAAAAAAAGGGGGGCGCCGCGGTGAAGCACCTTGTGGTAGCAGGAACCGAGCCGCCGGGGGGGGGAACCGGCACGGCACTAAAAGGCTGGACCGCTTGAGAGAGGGGGGGGGTGTCTGAGATCAGGGTGGTGCCGGTGTGAAAGTCGATGAATGGGATAGGTGGGTCGCCTGTCCGCAGGAACTGGAGGAACCATACAGGGGTGGACCGATGGGGGAGGTGGGATTTTAAGAAAGGGGAGTTCTTCGCTCCACCGCCGTCTTGTGAATGAAAAAAGGTGGGTTGTTGAGGGGGCCCCGAGCCCTCTACATGGGGAAAAAAAACTTCGCCTTTTATTGCCATTCTGGCCCAAGACTGGGAACCAAACCCAAGGCTGTTGGGACTGCTTTGGGAGGAGAAAGAATGGTCAAAAGAGCAGGGAATTGGCAAATCTGGGACCTACCGTTTGTTGTCAAAAGGGAGGTGGCGGGGGGGTGTGGGGAAGGGGAGGTCGTGATCGAAGTTCACTATAAAAAAAAAAAAAAAAAAAAAAAAAAAAAGAAACGGGGTTGTCCACATTGGGGTCACTTAGCTTCGCAACGGGACCTACAACATTAGGAGGGTGTAGCAAAAAACGACGAACGTTTTGATGGAGGTGAAATGTCCTTCTAGGTGAATTTGCCGAGATTGGGGGTGTTAAAATCTCGAAAATTTTTTGAAAAAAAAAGGCGGTCGGATGCGAGGGGCTCATCCCCCGGTCGGGGGTTTGTGGCAAAAGATGCCAAAAAAAAAAAAGAAAGGGTAATAAATGTCCAGCGACCCGCACCGGATTCAGAAAATGGGACAGGTGCAAGGCCCACAGCTAAACAATTTCCGGGGGAGGCACCGAAAAGCAAGGATTTGCAAAACCAATGTGTCAATTTAAAAAAGCACGTGCCAGCTATGTTAGGACAAGCCAAAAAGGGGCACGACGTCCAATATGCGCAAAAAACCTTGAAGCCAAACAAAAACGAGATCCAAAAGCCGCCAGAAAAAAGCAGACACAAGAGGAACAACTACGGGACCAGGCTATGGGCGGGCGGAAGGGTACCGAAAATCTGCAGACTGGAAGACTACCGGTTGTACAGAACAAAGGGGCACCTACTTTGCAAAAGGAAGGGTCGATCGGGGGAACCGAATGACCGATATGGAAGGTCAATAAAAAAGGGAAAAAGTCAACGAACAGGAAAGCTACAAGGGGACTGGATCAACAACAGGTGGCAATATCCTCGGCCTGAAAAACAAAAAACAAAACAAAGGATGGGGGAGTCGGGGTCGTTGGTGGGTGGCAGGGGGGGGGGCTTCACAAAAAGAAAAAAAAAAGCATTGAACAAACTGCGGAAACGTGCCCATGAAAGGTGCGGCTTTAGGGTCTTAAATACGGGGGTTATTTAGGGGGAAAGGAGAGCGTCTCAACGAAAGAAATGGCGTAGGTAAATTTCTAAAAAAGCTTCTCTCATTAAAAAACAACCGCATCCTTGGTCCCAGGGGAGATATAGAAAGTAGGTGGAATAAAAGATGAAGAAAGGGTGGACTGGACACAAATGAAACGTGGTTTTCGTAAGGTGAGTTCATTGTTGGGGGAGGAACCAATTCACGGGGAACGCCGAAAGACGGCCTGATTTAACGGTCAACCGGTGTTTTGTGGGGGGCACTGACCCTTTCATTCACCTGACCGCAATTACAAAACAAAAAAAAATCAGACCGACTCGTGGGGGTTGCCTGAAAAAATCTAGAAAAAGTAGTCGGGAGCGCAGGGGGAGGTCCCAAACGGTGACAGCCCTGAATACGAAAAGGGGGAGGTATTCACCGCCGAAATCCCCAAAACGGAAAATGGAGACGGATTTCCTTGAAAAATCTTCTGCCTTAAATACAGGAGGGGTCGGATTTCACAATGGATGAAGGCGTCGCGGGGCTTGAGGGAACTCAAAAGTTTTGTGTCAAGAGGACTATATGGAAGGTGGCTCAACCAAAAAAAAAAAACGCCTGTGGTTTTCGCTAAAGAAATAAAAATGACTTCTTGATCGCAACCTAACCGCGTGACCAATTAAGGCGAGGCTCCTTGCTGACTAAAAAAAAGAACGCCACTGTCAAAGGGCTCGTTTTGCCAAAGGGGGGGGTGGACAGCTTATGGTTGGTGACCAGGGTGGGACAAAAAGAAAGGAGAGGAATCCTCCTTCAAAAGACATCGTAGCAACTCCATGGTCAGGGAACTAGAAGTCTCGGAAAGGAATCCGTCCGCAGGAATGAAGAAGAAATTTGCTAAAGAAGGCACTCCCGGGAAACGGAAAGGAGCATCCCGTAACCCCCTCCAATTGTTCATAAAAAAAACAAAAGAAAGTCAATCATCCAAATCATGGATAAATTGGAAGCCCAAAAAAATAGACTAAGCTGCAGCCAGGAACCGGTAACGGAGACGCCGAGAACGGGGGAAGAGTCGAAGGGGGAGTGCTGTCTTTAAAATAAAAGAAGAGGAGATACAAGAAAAAAGGGCGGCCAAAGTAAAATATGGGGGCAATCAACACAAGTTTAAGTGCATCCTCAAAACAAGGAGGGGGCGCCTTTCGAAGACCCAACTACTGGGAAAGAGAAAAAAATACCACCAAGGAACGCCCTAAGGGAACGTCGTGTCTGCAAAATTATGTGAGGGGCCAACCTGGACTCCTCCGAAAAAATAAAAACGAGAGATAGCAATAACAAGAAGGTGGGTCACCATTTTGGTAGCCAGAAAAAGCCCAAAGAGAGCCTAGTAACGTCCGGCTACTGAGAGATAAAAAAATCGGGGGCCATGTTACTTGGGAAATCAGAGGTGCCACAAACCTTGTTTATGGGGGAGGGATCACCTATAAACGGGCTTGGGCAAGAAAACAAAAGATGGTACACATCTATGAGATTGGAAAAGTTCGCTTGCCAAAAAAGAAGGTTTCCAAAAATCGTGTAAGGGGGGGGTGTTTACCGGGAACTGAAGATGTGATGAGGAGGATGGCTTCCGGTTCGGAAGAAGTGAGTGGCTGTCTAGGACAGGAGGGTGGGGGGAAAATAATATCCAGGGGGGCAGCTGGAACGAAAAAAGGCTTTGCCGAAGGACAATCTTACCTCTTCGGAAAGAATAACGCTAGACCCTCAGATAGGGAAACTAAAGGGCGGAGGGGGGAAAATAATCACCTTTGGGACTCGGTTGTGAGAAATAACGAGCTAGTTATGGAACACTATCCGCTTGTGAAAAAAAAGAGAATCCCTACTTTTTTCGCCGACCGTGTGGCATTCTCCAAAAAGGAAAGTTTAATCTGACTAAGAGCTTACGGGGCGTGCAAACACACGTGCGGGGCAAAAGTGGGACGGGTTGTGGCCAAAAAAAGAAATGCATGCGTCCTGGAAGCTCTCTAAAAAAAAAAAGAGGGTGATTAAACGAGAGGACTATCTTTTAGGCAAAAAAAAGGGGTAAAACTGGGGACAAAGCAAGGCGAAGAAAAAACCGGAAAAACTTCGCTAGCCAAAAAAAGATAAAAAAATTAAAGGGGTGTCGGCGTCAACACCAACAAAAAATGACACCGTCCGGCAAAAAAACATGAGGAGTGATAAATCCAATTGCGGAGAGGGGGTCTGGCGAAGTAGCGAGGTCCCACAGGAAAAAAACATAAACGCTCAATAGCACCAACAAAAGGGGGGGGATTGCAACCATGGGGGTCCCAGGTCAATCGGGTCTTGCAAGAGATTTGGGGGGTGCATGTAACAAAGGGCGGGGGCGCCCTGTAATTCTAAAACGGGGCATTTCATGTGGTGGGGGGGAACTCCTCTGGACAAAAAAGAGTTTCTGAAGGAGGCCCGAAAAAGAAGACGCACCTATTTCAGGGAGAAATCAACCAATCATGAAAGTTTTTTAAATCGGGGGGCTGCCTCGAGACAGAAGAAAGGGCGGACCCAGTCGGGGTAAAACCAAACGAATTCAGGCAAGCTAATACAAACGGGAACGGCAAAAGAGCCCCGACCAATCCTACAGGTAGATCTCAAAAGCTGCGCCACAAAAATCCAGTAAGCGAGCGTATGTCCAAAAAAAAGGCAAGGCTGCACTCTCGGGAGCAAAAACAAATAATCGAGATGTGGGGACGACATTGATATGAGTTGATACCTAGCCCTGATTAGGGGGGGGTTGGGCAACTTAGCAGCAAGACAAAGTGGACAAAGAAAGGCGGGTCGTTTTCAACCCGGTTTTGGGGCGTTTTGGTTCTCGACCGAAACTCAAGAAAGACACATGGGCTAAAACTGCCCTTCATGCCGGCTGGGTAAAAAGGCGGGTACTTGGCAGGGAGTTTTTGCTGGGTGTATCGCTCCTTCAACGCGCCCAGCCCGCCCCAACCTCCTCATAAGGGGGGTGGGACGTATTCCTGCACCCGGGGGGAGAATTAAACGATAAAAAAAACAGCCCGCTGAGTGGGGGGGAAAAAAAAAAAAAAATCAGATGCTTGCTTGAGGGCTGGGGGGAAAAAGGGCAAGGGGGAACAACCTGGCGGACCGCACCGGAAAAAAGCGGGCTTCTCGCGTTAAAAAATGTTTTTTTTGGCCGAGACCGTCGGATAGGGGGGGCTACCACATGGGAAAAAAAAGTGGGTAATGAAGGGTGGCGTGGGGTTCAATATGAGAAAGGTGGCTCCCGGTTTGGACTTGTATATCTCAACGTAAGGCAGGGGGAGCCAACCGCCGACACGGGGGATATAATCTCTATCTCTGGCGATCTTTAACAAAAAAACTGTCCATGAATAAAAGGGCTCAAAAACCGGCCCCCCAGCGGACGGGGTAACATTCACTGAGGGGGTCATCCTTATTAAGGCCGCCAACTACAAAGAACAGGTATCTAATAGGGTTGCGGGGTTGGAAGGGGGATGGGAACATCATGGAAGGACCAAGGCCTAGAAAGGGACCCTCAGGGCCAACTACCAATCTGCACGGAAAGGAAATTGCCGGATCCGTTTAAAGGAAAAAAGAACGGCATCCTTCAATGGGGTCAAACATCTTTGGGGGGGTCGTGGGGTGATGTACGGGCTCGATCGGGCAGCAGGGACCGGATTGGTGCTGCAAAGGGGAAAATAGGGTCCGGCAACGATCCCACGTCCCCGGGGGGGGGGGAAGGACGCCCACACAAAAACGGCAAAAAAAAGATGTTCCTCACACATATAGGAATACTCCAGTGTGGGGATAACGGGAATGAAAGAATCCACCATGAAGCTGGAGTTGACATGAGGCTAAAAAAGGACGCTCCTATCCATGGGGGGTCAATGGGTACCTTGTAAACAATGTAAAAGAACCTGGGGTGCAGGAAGGATAGGAAAGGCTATTGAAGGAAAAACTCAATCGGGGAGCCGGATTTCTTCTGGGGGGGGGGTTCGTGACATTGGTAAAAAAAAATGTAACCTCTCGTTCAACGCTTCCGGGCAAACAAAAAGCCCAAGGGGAGTAATCTGCAAAAAAAGGCTCACTTTGCACTCAAAGAAAAAAAAAAAAAACAGGTAAAATGAAAAAGCAGCATGCAAAGAACCCATGAACGAAAGTTGCCGACAGCACAAAGATCTCCAAACGGACCAAACGGAAACGATGCTGCACTAAAACGAAAAAGGCAAAAGAAAATCGCATCAAAGCGTCGCCATCCCTGGTAAAGGGGGAATAAAGCACTTTCAACCAGACCAGCAGAAGGTTTTAGAAGAAAAGGGGGCAATAGCTTCCTCCAAAAAAAGGAAGTGAGGAAAAATAATACTAAAATAACAGAAAAAAAAAAATTTCAGAGGCGAGTTTTTTGAAGTCCACAGAAATTATAGCGCGGCGCCCTTGAATTGACGAAACGTGCCTGCCACCACGACCCACACTGACAGGCCAGTTTCCGACGGTGAATCCGGTCGTAGGATGGAAAAAAAATCGGTCCCAAAAATGAGCGTGAACCGAAACGCCAAGACCCAGGAAATCGGTTGGAAGAAATTGCAAAAAAACCCTCGGCGCAAAAGGAAACATAATCAGGCAATACCAACAACCACACAAACCACACCCCAAAAAAAGACGCCCCACTCTAGAGTCCATGCGGGGGTTGGGGTAACATCGGGCGTCTCAAAAGGTGGTCCCGAGGGTATCGGGGGTGATCACGTACAGGTGGTTGGCTTAAGGGGTACTCACCTCACAGGTGATACCATCTTATGGAGCAAGGGGGGGCTTCCGGAAAAAATTCAAGAAATAAAAAGAACTGTGAGGCGTAGGCAACCCATTCCATCCATGGGTCTCATACAAGGGAGTTCGGCGTGGTTTTTTCAATACCCAAACTTTTAAATTGGCGGTTGCCTGCCGTGTGCAAAAATTCGGGTTGTTCCAAAAAGGGAAGCAAAACCTTCCCCGGTGTCCACAAAAACCCTTCCGCTTGCACCGTTCAAAAAAAACCTGCATTTTTTTTCTCACTATCAAGAAAAGAAAACTAAATCGGCGGCTACATTTTTCTAAGGAAAGTGAGAACACGAAAAACACAAATAATGGGGGCAAGGGAAACCGCAGGAAAAAAGCCTTTTTGGGGAACGGGCCAGTTTTGGTCTAGGAAGCACCTAGATCAGCCCGCCGTGAAATGGGGTTAATCCCACAAAATACACCGGCCCTTCCTCTCCCTGATCAAGAAAGAAAAAGGACCCCATCGCGGGATACTCACTAGGTAAAAAATGGTACAAAATACCACGCCGAGGTAAGATCCTTTTGACGGGAACGGATCCAATCTTCTCGCAGAGTCCGTCCAGGAATCAGCCAAGGTTCATGGGTGTCCCCAACGAATGGAACAACCAATTCTTCGCGCAGCCTGCGTCCTCAGGTTGGGAAAAGGGGGGTAGGCCGTTAGAAAAAGGGAGGAATTTTCCAATAGAGGACCAGGGGCCAAGTCGAAAGAAAAAAGAACGCCAAAAAATCACCCAGAGCTAGACGGACCATGGTTCCGCCGTCAACTCAAGGGGGGTTCCCTGGGTTTCACAAGAAAGCCAACGCTGAGTGGACCTTCTGACACTCAAACACGCACCCTCCTCTAACCCCTTCACTAAATGGAAAAAGGATCAATGGCAGACAGGGGGGAAGTCTCGGTCAGGGGAGAGAGGGACAGGAATATGAGCTGAAACTCCCCAACCCTCATGGTGCACAAGGGGACCACTGGAAGGCGCGAAAGGGGAGGGCTTTCCTCGGACAACCAACAAGGGGTATGGGGGAAAAACCTCTCTCTGAAAAGAAGAAGTTCGTAAAAACTGGGGAAAAAAAATCATATCGATTCCTGGGGTTTTGGGAGGTCCAAACCTTTTTCCTCTCTGAGAGATTTGGACCCCGTTGGATGGCCATCGAAAAAAAGTCAAAAACCCGCTCATCCCGGAGTGGGGGAAAACCACGCTGGCTCTGCCACTCGTGCCGGGGACCTCCCCGAGGGTGGGGGGAAAAGCAAGAATCTTTTCCAAGGGCAACACTCCTGTTAGAGTGAATCGGGGAAAAGTATCCAAAGAGTCCGCCAATCTTAAAAAAGAAAGCAAAATCCCATCGCTTTGGGGGGGGCACTCCTCGAGTTCTGTTATTGGAAAAAAAAACAAGCCTTCGCGGTGAAAACCCTGAAACTAGAAAGGGAGGGTCCGAGTCGAAAGGGGTCTATAACAAGAGAGAAAAGGCGTAAAGGTCAGGAACAAGGGGGCGCCCCAACCGGGAATCCGGGGTTCGTTACCTAATTGCCTCCCAGATTAGAGCCCAAGTTCGAGGGGAGAAAAAAAGGCCAAGAAAACCGGAGAACAGTTTCGGAAAAAAACGCCACCACGCGGGAAGAAAGTCAAAAAGAAGACAAGAATCCGAGAAGTAGACTCAATCTGGGGCAACGGGTCTTGACAGAAACGGCAAAGGGAAAAACGACGAAAAAAAAAACCCACAATTTCAGACAATCCGGGTAAAAGACCCCCCTGAAAAAAGGTGGGTGACACAAGCACAGGGAGGGTGGGTTTGGCCAAGCGCAAAAGGGGGGTAAGCAGGGGGGGGTGGTTGTGGTTATGAAAAAAGAAGGGGGGGGTCTCAAGGTGGTGGGGGGGGCAGGACCCCCTGCTACATGAGATCCAGGGCGGCTGAACAGACAGTAAAAAATACTACCAAAAAAAAAGGGGGTCTCTCCCTACCGTGAGCCGATGACATGAGCCCACAGAGGGACCCCATCGCAACGAATGAAACCCACCACATGAGAGGAAAAGATAGATCAAGGGCAAAAATGGCCCTTTTCATCGGACTGGGCAAATCCCCGTGTCACAAACGGACGTATTTGGGGATCGTCGCCGGTGGAGAGACCATCCCTGCGACATCACCGAGAACATTTCTGCAGCAGAGCAGTCCCTTGCTTGGGGGGCGAGTCAGTTGGCGAGGCGGTGTGACGAAGGGCCGGGGGGACAGCACATGTCTCCAAGTAAGGTCCCGATTGGGGAATCTAAGGGGGGAGCGTCCACCCCATGTGCCGTCAGGGGTGGGCACTCCTGTTGGGGAAAAAAAAAAAAAAACAACGTCGGTGGCGAAGGGCCAAAGCATCACCAAAGGGCAAAAAAAAAGTTAGGAGGGCTTTGACAAAAAAAAGAGGCCACACGGTTCCACAATGGCGTCGGCGGGGTGTCAGAAAGACAGCTCATCGCTATATAACAACCCCAAAAGTATTACCAGAAACGAGGGGAAGCGACAGGCTTGGGCGGGGGGGAAAAAAAAAAAAAAAAAGGCTGAGGGTCGGCAAAAAAAAAAACATGAGGTCGCCGGATCCATCAAAAAAGTGACGGCGATCTGGGTTTCGAAAAGAAGATCTTTCAGTGTCGCACTCAAATCGGAAGAAATGACGGTTCAAGAACTTGAGTTGCCCGCGGCATTGAGGCGAGCGCAGTTGGTAACAACGCGGGGGTTCGAAATCGGGGGGGAACTGTCCGAGATATCGGTGAACGGGGTTTGGCAAGAAACACAAACAGTCTAACGTTGAGAGATTTAACCGGGGGGGTTGGCCAATCGGGAGTCCGAGGGTTGATCATCATCTGGGGGGGGGGGGGGTTATTAACTGTAATCAACTCCGTTTGTGCCAAGTGTCCTGCAAGCATGGCTTTGTGGGGGAGTTATCCTGTATAGAGGGGGAAAAAGGGGTCTCTCATCCACATGACACATTTGCAAGAGGGGGGTGGGGGATAAGGTCCTTGTGGTGAGGTGTCGCCGGTCCAGCAGGGGGAAAAAAACATGGGACAGTCGGTTTAGGTTCTTGTGCTGGGGGGGAAAAATAGGAACGCGGGTCCCCCCACTAGGAGGGGGAAGGGCGGAAAGGGTGCGGGGGGATGGGCAGGGGGAGGGGTTGGTCCCAAAAGGGGGGGGGGTTTATGTGTCGGACCGCTGGGGCCGTTAGTCCAAAGCTAAACCACATAGGCCCTTCTTCTTATGGAAAGGTTTAAGCCCATTCGTGGGGGCAAAACAAAAAAAGGTAAAATTCTGACGCGTGGTGGGGGTGCACGCGACTATGGGGGCGCGCGAAAGGGGTTTCCGCCGGTCATGCCATGAGGGGGGATGATATAAGGGGGGAAAAGACCGGGTTCGAGAAAGACAGAAGGGCCTGAGAGCAATCCAGGCCCTAACTTTGGAGGGGCTCAATTATGAGAGACTGTCGCAAACGGGACGTTGTGGTGCCACTGTCATCGGGAAAGTGAAAAAGGGGAAGTATTGGGCATGGTGGGGTCAAGCGACCTTTAAGCCAATCAGGATTGTGGGAAGTCAGGGGGTTTTTTGCAAGGGGAAAAGTGGAAGGCCCTTACAGGCCAAAATCGTCCTCAAAAGAGGATTCTACTGGGGGGGGGGGATGCAAAGCCCCCTCTAAGTTCAGTAAAGGTCCCTAGCAAAGAGAAAAAGAAGTTGGGGGAATAACCGGGATCAAGTCCCCCTCTGAAAAAGGAATCCAATCCCGGGAAAACCATCTTGGGGGGGTCCTTGAGCTGCGAAAGAAAATTCTCAGAAAATCCAAGAGGTACTACAGAGAAAAAAAACTGCTCAAATGAGTAACGCAGATGCTTTCGCCGGGGGGGTTAAAAAATTCTTCCAGGCCGTGGCCTTGGACAAAAACCCTCATTTGAAAAGAAAATTTGTTCCGAAAATTACTGCGGGAGAACAAAAGACCACGCGTATGGACCGTGCGGGGTGTCAGCAATCATACGCAGGACAGATACGAGGTTCCGAGGCCCCAACTTGGGAAAAGAAATTCAAGCCCGGATCCAGCAAGAGGAGGGAAGCAGGCGTCTCGAACCGCTGGGGTAGGGGCAACCTAGGGAATGAAAATCCCGCTTGTACGGAGCAGATGGGGGGGGGTGCCAATCCGAGTTATGTGGGGGGCTATTACATGCATCGTTCACGGGGGGAAACTAAGAGGGGGAAAATGGCCTCGAAAAGGCAAGAGGGCAAACAATCGTGATCCAGTGCCGAGAAAATTAAAAAGTGGGCGTATAAAACGAGCGAAAAGGGGACCGAAACTGGGTTTCAGGGTGCAGGATGCAGTGATGGGCGAATGCCCTTGGATTAAAGAAGATTTACGGCGGCACCCGGGAAGTGGCCCGTGGCAGTTAAAACGACATCAATGGCCATAAAACCCGCCGACCTCGGTCCGGGGAGGGGGGTGGGGTCCAATTAAATCTAGCGAGTAGCCATGGCGAAGGCCCAGACACAGTGGCACCGAAATCGGTCGGGTCCCGTAGACTCAGGGGCCAAATGACCGAAAAAGGCTTCAAGGACTACTGGAGTTGAGCAAAACGGGCTGGCAACCGGTCGAATCTTTGAAAAAAATTCAAAAATGTTGATTGAGGTCAAAGAAGGTAGAAAACGCCCCAGGGGGTGAGAACAAAGGGGGGGGGGGTGGGTTTGTATTGTGAAAAAAAACCAGACCGGTGGACTACTGAAAGTAGACAGCGCCACGATCCAGGCACAACCAACTTGACCGAGGCAACAATTGCTCCCGGGAAGGATGAAACACTTTCAATTAAAACGGCTGACAGAGGGAGGGCCAGAGGATCTGAGCAAAGACATGATCAAATCCAGGCACACGGACCGGAACTAATATCGGCGGTGGCGGATGAACACCAGAATGTGTGGTACAGTTCCCGAAAACAAATGAAATCCGATTGACAGTACCCTTAGGGCCGTTTTAGAATAGAATGGGGGGACGCCACCGACAAACGTCGTGAATTACCCGTACCGATCAATGTGCCAGATTTGCGAAAAACCAAAACGAACGCCCATCCAATATCATGGTTGACCGAACCCTATCCGCGAAAAGGAACGCGTGTCAGCGGGGAATACCACTCCTGAAGCGGGTCCACCAAACACACGAGGGTCTTTAAACTTTGAGGAGGGTCAAATGCCATCACCAAGGAACCTAAAAGGGAACGTCGAAGGACATATGTGAAAAAAGCTCCAAAAAACGTTCCTGTAAAAACCATTATCTGAAAAAGGGGCTAGGGGCCTGGGTGGAGTCAAAGGGGGAAGACACTGAACGTTAAAGAAAACAATTTTACCAAACCCAGGAGAGGCTCCTTTCGGTCGAATTAAAGTCCCGGGGTTAGGGAAAATCAGCAAGCCGGGGAAAAGCACTTTTGCCAGGGTCTAGCAAAAAGCAAACCTCCGGTCATCGGTCGCTACTGCACTTCCTAGCAAGGAGAATAGGGGAGTAACAAGGCGTGCATGTTGTTCTTTGGGGAAAATTCGAAGGCTTCAGGGGGTCAAACTAGAGGGAGTAATCGAGGGATTGGACAAAAAAGCAGTGCAAGACAAAGCAGCGGGCCAGCCATAATGTAAGAGTTAATCGGGGGGAAGGTGAATGGTTGATCGAAGGCCACCAAGGCCTTCTGTGCCTACTTGTCGTAAAAAAACCCCCCCCCCCCAAAAACACCAAGAGATGGCACGGATGAAGACGAAGGGGGCAGGCCAAACGGCCCGCCGTAGGAATACATCCGGCACAATCTTCCTGGGAACAACAAATGGAAGACACCGAAGCCGAAAACATCACTGTTTGGAGCGTTGGATTCTGGGAAAAAAATAGGGATAAGCTAATCCGCATTGGGATTACGGAGGGAACGGCTGCAAAACCGATGGAAGACCGCAAAACCTCAGTAAGCAGGGTTTGTGGAATGCGCGGGACTGTGTGGGGGGGTCTTCTTGAAATGATCCGGGCGTAAAAAATGTTACCTGTGGGGTCATGAGGGGGA
>Ga0179593_1561542_pt1 | contig 19467 bp, 21 predicted proteins | sample CZODoug2_1_08_16_FD_185931 | JGI IMG/M metagenome (GOLD analysis project Ga0179593, IMG submission 185931) | Vadose zone soil fungal communities from Angelo Coast Range Reserve, California, USA - CZODoug2_1_08_16fungal (PacBio error correction) | ecosystem: Environmental > Terrestrial > Soil >...
CTCTGACGATCGCTGGGGTGGAAATCAACGCTATCCTGGGGGAAAAGGGGAAATGACCGGGATGGAAAGCCACCATTCGACCGCACCCATCTCCATTCAAAAAAGGGAAGAAGGATTTCCTGAGTCAGGGGAAAAAGGGACAAACCCTCAGAAAAAAAGAAAACCCGTCCTGCTCGACAATAAAGATGCGTGTAACACAGCTATCTCCGAACTGAGATGAGAAGTATTTATCATCTAAGGGGGGGGGGGTGGGGACCGGAATTAGGAGCATACGTTCTTTTACTCTTTCCTTCGGAAAGGACGCTAAATTTCGAAGAAAAAAAAGGGGGGAAAGTAGTGAATTTCCTGAGATTGGAAGGGGTGAAAAAAAGGGAGAAGTACCCCGGGCGTTTAAAGGGCGAACGGAATCGTGCAGCGCAGTATCGGTTCATTTGGCCGGGGAAAAAGGGGTAATGCCTGCCCGAAAACGGACGGGAAAAAAAAACAGCCCAAAAGGGGGAAAGAGAGGAGAAAGAGAGGGGGGATAAACCACTCCCAGGGGACAGGCTTAGAGTTTTCGTCGGGGGTCCTTTTGACGCCCACGTAACTGTCGGGGGAAAAGGGCATTTCTCAACTCGTGAAAAGGAAAGTAATCGACATAGCGGAAGTCATATGAGAGAAAGACGTTCTGTGAAAGCCGAGTTCGCTTGAATTTTCGAGAAAAGACCAAGCACCTCGATCGGAAAAAGGGGTGGCAGAAAAAAGGGGGGATTACAAGCCGGGCGTGAGGGGAAAAAATAAGCTCGTCCACTCTTATTCCGGGAGTTTCTGCATACCCGTTATCCGTCGAAGCTCGCGATTGCCGCAAAAATGTTCTGGGGAGACTCTAGATCGTTCGCATTCATCGCTATAGATGGGAATGAGTAATCGGGGGAGGAAGCAAGCATGAACGTCTCGTCAAAGTCTTTGCAAGTTCATCCGTGAACAAGTAGTTCTCTCACAATCTCCATAGAAGAAAAACTCGAGCGGAGTTTTGGCCGGCGAAAAAAAGGGGGGGGGCGAGCCAACCCCTGGATGCAGTGGAGGAAAGGGGAGTATTGAGCCGCTAGATAAGAGATTCTGAACGCTCTACTTCTTTGCTCTTTGAAGGGAACGTTTCCTGACGCCGCCCAGGAGAGCGACGCAATTCATCGAGGAGGGGGGAACAGCGCTGGATTATATTAAAAAAAAAGAACCGCTCAATCGCTCGCGTGGGAAGTAAAATCGGCGGCGGGGGGAAGGGTTTCCGGATAAGTTGCGCAGGGGTTGCCAGAGGGGCTCGCTATAAGGAGGAGGAGAAACCACAATAAGCGCAACGGGGAGGAGCGTTTGGTTCCTGCCGGGAAGAGGGGTAAAAGAACTGCCGAAGGTTTCTGCGCCAGGGAAACCAAACGCTGGAGAAAGGGGTTAGGTAAAACTGAAAGTCGTCCCGCGACGGCAGGGGGGGGAAACGCCGTCCGTTAGTGGCTGACCATTGTATCTCAGAGAAGAGAGACACTGGTCTCCCCTAACGTACGGCGCGAGGAAGTCGGCGGACGACTTTCTTTTAAAAACGACAGGGGCCCGAGGGGGGGTACGTATTTCGCATAAAACCTAGGGAGAAAAAAGGGAGGGAGTGATTCCCGGCAGGGAAAAAAGGGAGTCGTACGTGCTCTTATTGCGAGGGAGGAAGTATATTCTCCTTATAAGGAGCAACATGGAAAAAGCGACCACTTCATAAGGAAAAAGAAGTCCCCGCCGCCGTCTTTACTTCAAAGGGGGGAGTGATCGTTGCGGCTCTGAAGGAGGGTCATCCGCATGAAAAATAGCTAGCGAAGGAGGCGTATTACTTTCCCTATTGAAGAAGGACTTTGAAGCGCCGACCGAAAAAAGAAACATCGGTATTTAAAAAGCGCTCAAGAAAAAGGGCCGATCAATGGGTGCGGATGAGCGAATCCAAAAGCAATCTTCGCCGAAAAGGGAAAGAAAGCGGCCAGCATGGAGATATTTAGGCCGGATTTCAAGGAAAAAGCATGCTGAGAGTACGATAAGAAAGCTCATCCCCAAAATCTAGGAAAAGATCGTGCATAGTAATCCCTAACGAGATCTACCGGGGGGAGGCCGAAAACAACCTCTGGCACGAGAATCAGGGGGGACGAGAGTATTTTGCATCCCGAAATGTGTCAATGCCGCCTTCGCCCGGGGCCCACCCCGGGGACTCAACGGTCCCGAATCGAGTAAAGGGGTTATGAGGGGGGGTTTGAAATCTAAAAAAAAATTTTCCCATAACCGTCCCACCTGAGTCGAAGATGCAGTCCAGATGTCGATTCCTGGCTGTGAGATTTCAAGAAGGTTCACGAGTTTCGCAATAAGGGGCGGCCTTTTTTATTCAATCCCAAGGACTCGAGGGAGAAGGGGAGTGGTTTATCCAGCGTGAAGAGAGAAGGGAACCTGTTTGGGCTGGGGAAAAGTCGCTCACATCAGGCCTTACCATTCAACGGGAAAGCTATTGCCCAGCAAAGAATAAAAAAGCCCTGGAGGGGAGCCATGCGAGTGGTCAGGAAGGAAAATTCTCAAGGACCTTGACAAGTGGCGCCCTCAGCTTCGAAAGAGGGGGTGGCTTTAAATGAAGGAAAGCGAAAAGATTGAGAGGAAGTCCGGGAAAAAGAATTCCGCGATCTGCTAAATCAAGGCTCGCGCTCACGATGTGTTCACAGAGAGTCAAAAGGGGTGTTTGTCGGCGGTGGGGGGAACAAAGAGTAAAGGACTCGTCCTCCCTTAACTGATGGGGGGGGGCCGGATGCGGTGCGCCTCATTTCTGAGAAGACGGTCCATGCCGATGTAGAGGTTGCACAATGTTCCAGCGCCCGGAGGGAAGGAAGTCGAGGGCCTCTTGAAGGTCATTGGATGCCCCAAAAAGGGCCATTTTGCGAACAAAAGAGGGAATGGTGTTTAAAGATCCAGAGCAGGGAAGGCTAAGAGGGAGAGAAGGGACGGCGTCATTTTCGCAAAGAAGAGCCAGTGATGGGCCTCGACGAAAAAGTGGTTCGACAGTGAAAATCATCGAAGCCGCCGGAAGCAGAAGAATCTGGAGGGAGAAAAACGGGTGAAGCATCCGCTGTTCGCGAAAAAAGGGGAAGGGAAAAAAAGGTAAATGATCTCGAGCACCGATCGTGGTTTGCCCCTCGCAGCTGAGGGGGGTGGAACATTCCATGCGCGAGGGGGGGAAAAAAACCCGTCCGCTTGGACCAATGTCTAAGCATGGGAGATGAGTTTTATCTCTCAGAAGGGAAAGAGAGAGTATAAACTCATAGGGACCAGCTTGTCCACGCGGAAGACTCGCACACTCTCGCATGGCCAGGTGCAAAAAGCAGGCGATTCGAGGGGGGAAAAAAAGGGTTGCTCTATCTCAAAAAAAAGGGGGAAGAATGGGGGAAGCCGCCAAGCATGTTAGGCGAAAGGTGCTTCCCCCGTTTCGGATAGAAGCGCTTATTCCGGAAGGCGATTTCGGGGCGCACATCGATGCCCTAATGGAGAAGGACGTCGATTCGTCCAGGGGGGCGCGCGGTGGGCGAAAATGACGAAGTCTTAGAGCCTGCAATACAGGGGTAGATTAACACCATTTCAGAGGGGTGTTCGCAAAAGACGGGGTCATCACTTGGGAAATCCCGCGTCCGCGAGAAGAGGGAAGGGAGCTCTGGCATTGGGGAAATCCGGGATCTCCAATCGGCAAGCGCGAAGGAGGCCAACCGCATCGCCAGGACCCCGAAAAAAAGAGAAGAAGAGAAGTGACTCTAGGCCTCCTACAAACAACAGGGACTCCCGACAATCAGCGCGTGAAAGAGTGAGAAAAAAAAAGGAAAGGGGAGATGACGTGGCTTATTTAGAAAGAGGGGGTACCTTCTTAAGGAGGAGCTTTCCTTCATTTAAAGCACAAAAAGAGGAGGCGCACGAAGGAATCGGCAGGAAGTTCCAAGGGGAAAAAGTTCCACTCAGTCTGTAAGAAAAAATACCCCCGTGAGGAAGAGGCAATTAGCTGTTCATGTTGGGGGTAATGTCGCCAAGGAAGGGGAAGGAAAACTTCTGGAAGAGAACTTCTAAAGAGGGAAAAACTCCCAGGGACTGAGGCGGAGTCCCTTGGTAGAAAGTAACTTTCTGGACGAAAAAGCAAAGCTCAGGGGCGCAACTCGGGGGGCGCTAAAGGAACCAGTTAAGAGGGGACTTCATCTTCGAAAGAAGTGTACTTTTAGAAGTCTAGGGACGGTCGGGGCCTTGGGGGTTTCAAACCAGCAAAGATTCCAGCCTCGAGAAGATGTCCCTGGAAACCCCCCACTTTTGTCCTTAGTCTACAGGACGGGGTTCACCCTCAGGGTCGTTTCTTCCCCTCAGAGAGGGAAAAAGGGCAGGGCAAGAGGTTGGGGGGGAGCTTAGACCTGTGGTGAGGAGACCGGTCGAGCTCGCCGAGGGGAAGGTAGCCTCTTCGATCGGGAGGGGGTTCATCCTAAAGATTGGGAGCCGTTAGTATCGTCAGGGAAAGGGACGTAGAGAGTGGCTTTAATCCGTGATTCAATTTGTTCAATCGAAAAGGAGAAATCGCCTGAGGAAGTAGTCATAAACTCTATCGGGGGAGGAGGTTGAGTTAGCGGAAAGAAGTGGCTTCCGTAGAGATTATGGGGAAGGGAAATACCGATGAGATATAGATTGAGAATATTCTCGAGAAGAATTCGTGGCTCTTTTTCATCTGAAAGAAAGGAATGACGCGCCCGCAAGATTCACTCGGAGGGGGGGAGAGGAATTAAAAAAAAAAGAAGAGCCTCACGGAAAGCCGCGTTCTTGCTTTGGAGGTAATCCGGGAGGGGGGGAGAAACGCCGGGTCTGGGACGGTTGAGGACATGTTTGCCATAGGAGGAAAAATTATAATGAGATAAGATCTACAGGGAAAAAACCAGCCAAGAAGCAGGAAAGACACGAGAAGATGGCTCTTTTGGGGAAAAAGAAGAAAGGCCCCAGCTCTTAAACTGGTATGAGAGGGAGAAATACTAACAACTCTTTCCCAGTTAAAAATGAAAGTCGGAACGGTTTTTGAATGGTAAAAAAAAGCCTTCCGTTAAGGAGGGGATCTCTCTCAACACACGAGGAGAGATATATACACTGGTCAGAAAAGGACGGCGCTTCGGAAACAATCTCAGGGGAAGTTTTAACGAACACCTGAGCAGGGGGGGGGGGATATGTCGAAGAAAAAAAGAGAAAAAGTTTAAGATCCAGTTATGGGGGGAAAAAGAACAAAACTATCCCAGGAAGGGGGAAGGTGCTCTTATGCTGGGGGGTGGGGAAGAGTAGGAGAGTATATTCTCCGTAGAGGGGAGATGGGCAACCACTGGAAAAAACTTATCCTGAAAAAACAAGACCGCGCGCCGGAGGGGAAAATGAGGCTTTATGCTGGGAAGAGTCTTTTTTAATAGAAGAAAAGAAGGGAAAGGATGCGCGCGAGCTCGAAAAAGGGCGTAAAAAAAAGGAGAAGATTAAAAAGAGCAAATAATGCCGTACCTTGGGAACGGTTCATAATCTCTTAGGAGAGGTAAAAAGCGCTCACTACTCGCAAAAAAAAGCAATGGGTGCGCTCGAAACTTATCGCAAAGGACAACGGCCAAACTCCGCTCGAGTTAGGAAAGGACAGGCCATCATTCGAATGGGGAAGAACTCCTTGATCACTTATTAAAAAAAGACTTCCTTCTTCTCCCGGACGAATCAATGGAAAAAAATCTAGAGCGATGAACCCTAAGGAAAGGAGGAGGAATAGGATCCCTACATTTGGGAAAGGAAAGAGCTCGAACTGTGTCGACGGATAAAAGGGGAAAAAGAAACAACTCGGGTAGAAGTCATGAAAAAAAGATCGAGTTTTGGAACAGAAGTAAATTCCTCCTGCAGAGGTGGGTGGGCGTCCTCAACTTTCAGAGGGGGAAGGTTTTGAAATCGAAACTTTAAAAAAAAGGAAATCGCCTTAAAAAGAAGTCCCCCACCTGGAAAAAGGATCGAAAAAGGGGGAGACCTTTCCTGATGAGCGGAATAAAACGAGTTGCGAAAGTGCGCTTATGAGGAAGGGAAGACATTTACTTGTTAGGGAAGACGACCAGTGGGGGGGAAGGACGAGTCCCTTGGAGGGGGGGAAGAGTCCGATAGGAATGTGTTGGGAGACCCCTGCCCGCCTTTTGAATTCACAAAGGGGAAGGACATTCCCAAGTGGACCTTCAAAAAAAGCTAATTGGATCGATCGGACTAAAAGCCCTGGGGGGGGAAAAAAAGCTAGGAGGGAGGGGAACTTGAAATTCTCAGGACCTTCACTAAAGAAGGCGTGCGACAGAGAAAAAGCGTGTCTTTAACACATGTTCCAGCGGGGAAAAGAAGTTAATCCTGGGGAGTCCAAACGATTGAAAAGGGAAACCTCATCACGCATCTCGGGAGGGGCACGGAAGGGGGGAGGAGCCAGCCTTGTGGGGAGGGGGGGGGGTCGTCTTTTGGAAAAAGCGCGTCACTGCTCAGACCGAACTTAAATTTTCTGAAGGGGGGGCCTATTCGGGGAAAAAAAAAGAATGCTCTCTTTGGAACGGTCATTGCCTATCTCCTAGTGGGGGAGTTGACAAGGAAAATCCTTCAAAAAAGTCGATTCCGCTTTCCGCCAGTGGGAATTGGAGGACCCAAGGAGAAAAAGTCTTTGTAAGGGGGAACAACGGGTCATTCCTAAAGAGGGGGGGTTAACGATCAAAGGCGAGGCTAGAAAAGGAGACGTCTTCCCCTGGGAAAGGAACCTACTCTCGAAATGATTTTCCGACAAGCTTAAGCGAGTCTCTAGTTAGAAGGGAGGGACATCTCCTGAAAAAGAGCGCCTTAATAAGAAATCTAACGGGGATCCAGGAAGTTTAATCCTACATCTCTAACCTGAGGGGATGTTTTACACCAGGGAGCCGAAGGGGGAGCCTTCAGAAGAAACTAGGAGAAACCCTATCTGGTTCCCCATCTCATCGAGGAATTGTGGGGGAAGTAAGAGAGGTTTTGTTCTCTTCTGAAAGCAACAACCTTATCCATGTCGGACCATACAGGGGGACGCCGTTAGGGGAGTTATGTCTCTCATCCCCCCCCCCCAAAGGGGAGGAACTCTCTCTCTCACCCTCTCGAAGGGAGGGGGTATCCAGCTGGTCACACTGTGGGGAGGAAAAGAGCTACAACTCGCGCGGAAGAGTCACAAACCCTCAAGGGGGTTCAAAAAACGATCGGGGGAGAGTTGCTCTAGAGGAAGTACCCGTGAGAAGGGGGTACCAAGATAATCCTTTGAAAAGAAACAGCTCCCAATCTTTATCAGAAGAAGAGCTCTAATTAAGGGGAGAGGTTCAATTCTGGCCTAGAAAAAGTCGTCAACATCGAGGGACGAGTATCTAGAGGGGGTTCTTCGAAGAAAACTTGCTCGAAAGAAGAAAAAGGGCGGTGCTAAAATTACTAAGTAAAAAGATAGACCTTCACTTCCAGGGGAAAAATTTCCTCTTGAGGGAAGAACCCGTTTTCTCAAAGGGGGGAAATCACTTGGTAAAAAGATCCCGCTGCGCCAGCGGGCAAGAAAGAAAGGGGGAGGGACATTTTTCACATCACAAGAAGAAAAAGAGAATGACCGGATTTACGAACGCAGAAAAGGTGTGGCAGAGGACATTTAGAAAAGGTAAGAAAAAATTCAGGTCCGGTATGCAGGGGGAAAGAGGGCCAAACCCTGAAGGGGGAAAGGAGAAGGATCGACATCAGCGCCGTAACCTGTTAAAAAAGGGGGTGATGCCGGGCTGATTTAGCACTAAGGGGTAACGGACTTAAGTCCTCAATACGGTGAGGAAAAGCATTTAAATCACAGAGGAAAAGTTTTCGTAAGCTTATAACACGAAGGGAGGACTGAGATTTTGCCGTTCCCAGACAAAGAAAGAAATAACCCATGGCTTTTCTCAGGAGGGGAGGAAAGGAGGAGGGCCGGGAAAGGGGAAGAACCAGAACGGACGTGACGACCCGGGGCGGAAAAAGGGAAAGAAAAAGAGAGAGACGCTTGGTCCCCCCATCCCAGGAAGAAAGTGGGGGGGTCGGGCGAGTCCTTGGGAAGGAAGGGGACTCACCAAGCAAAAGCAAAAAAACACTCGTGAAACTGGCCGCTGAAGAAGAAAAAAGAAGGGGAGACTTATCAATCTTAAAAAAGAAGGAAGGGACCGGTTCTGTGGAAAGGAGGGAAGGGGAGAGAGGTCAAACCCATACAAATCCACCAAAAGGGGAAGAAGCCAAACCAAAGGGGGGAAGAGGAGGAATGACATCCGTTCGGGAAAGAAGAGCTTCGTCCACGGGGACAAGAGTTGTTTTCTCAGGGACCAAAGACCGTCTCAATCGGGAAGAGGGCCTCAAAATTTTCGGGGGGAAAAGAGGGAAGTTTCTCATATTTCCGTAGGGGGGGAAAGAGGGGATGAGTGCCTTAGGATCGGAAAAGAACTTCTAAACCGAAGGATTGAATTCCGTGCCGCAAAAGCTCCATCGCTGCGGAAGCAGTCTTAAGGGGGGAAGGCGAAGATGCGGGGGGGGAGAAAAAAAACCCATTGAGAGAAGACTGCCCTTGGGGGACGCTTTAAAACAGTAAAAAAAAGAGAGGGGGGCGGCGCTCAAAAAGGAAGGGAAGGGGGGGAGCTTTTTCATCGGAGAGGTACTGGGAAGGAAGCCCAGGTCTCTTCGATCTTCAGAAGGGAAAAAAAGCGTAAAGAGCCGCAACGGGGAGAAAAAAAAAGGGGTCGTGCTTTGAAGGGGGAGAAAGAAGGCGGGGCTCCTTGCTGGGGGTGACCGGCTAAGTTTGGCAGTGTTGAAGGAAAAGAGGAAAGATATAAAGAACTCTCCGGAGAGAGAAAACAACTAAGAGCAACGTACAAAAAGAATGAGAGGCCCCTGCTCTTTTCCTCACGAAAAAGGATAAACTGGGTCATAATACTTCCGATTCTAAAAAAAAGAGGGCTCCAGGTTTGAGGGAAAAAAGGAGGGCCTCCTGAAAAAGGGGAAGTTCACTGAAGTAGTGGCTGACCGGGGAAAGATAGTCTCAAAACAAAAAAGAGAGAGATACACTGTTCCAGAAAGAAAGGCGGCGCTTCTTTACATTAAGGGGGAGGAAAAAAAAAACAAACAACATACTCATTTTAGAAAGGGGGGATATGTCGGCATAAAACCTCGGAGACCAGGGAGAAGGAAAAGAATAGTCATGGGATTGGAGAAGAAAGAAGAAAAAAACGTCCATTCGTTCTCTTGATCTGCTGGAAGAAAGGATGCTGGTTTTCTCAATATTAAAAGGGAGACTAAGGAGAAACTATTGCAAAGGGGGGGGAAAAACTTATCCTGAACCCTGTACAAAAAGCAATTCTTCCCCTCCGCAGGGGGAAAGAGAGGCTTGACGGGACTTGCAGGGGGGTAATATCTCCAGCTAGGGGGGAAAGAGATGAAGATTCCGAGAGGGAGAAGGGGAGAAAAGGTAACGTTCCCTATTATCATATGAAAAAGAAAAAAGGGGAATTTGAGCGCCGACTATCTGTGAAAAAAGGAGGTATCTCAGAGGGGGATTAAATCTCTCAAGAAAAAAACTTGAACCCCTTGCGAGAAAAGGTTTCGGAGAAGTCCACCTCATTGAGTCCGCCGGCAAAAAAAAAAAAAAGAGGAGGTTATTAAGACGTCTTAAAAAAAGAGGGATGGTGAGAGAAAGAAGGGCGGATTCAAACGCAAATTGTCCCGAGACTTTAAGCGTCGCCAGCGAAAATGAGAAAGAGCCATAAAACAAAATCGATAGCGATGAAAAAAAGGCTAACTATCGAAGAGGAAAAAATTTTGCTTGCAGAGGAAGAGGGGAAATACCTGTCTAAAAGGAAGAGATGCCTCAACAACTCGGGGAAGGTGGATACTCGTATTTGGAGACCGCACTCCCTGAGGGGGGAAAAAAGACGCCGTAGAAACTGGGGGCAGGCTCAAAAGTTCCAGAGAGGGGGAAAGGGGATGCTGGTTTTGAATCGAAAAAATCCCAGGCTTCATCCTCCTTGAAACGAAAAGGAGAGAGCTCGGAGTCTTACTAAAAATTAAGGAAGGAGAAAAACGAGAGTCAGCGGAAAGTTCCCCCAATGAGGAAAAGGCCTTTGGGGGGGGGTTTTATAACCCAAGGGGGGCGGGAAAAAAGTCCCCTCAATAATGGGAGGACGCGTCCCTTTGATTTGGGGGAAGTATTCGATTAACTTTTTGCGGGGACAGCACGGGTCCGCAGCAAAAGGAAGGGAGGGAGGAACCAATTCCAGTTGCCCGCCAAAAGAAAAAAAAAGAGAAGTTCCGCGAGAGGACTAAAAGCCCTTTTTAGGGGAAAAAAAAGTCTATTTCAGGACGGAGGGGAAGAGATAAGGACCCTTTCAGCGGGAAGAGGAAGGAAACAGACCTCACTTCGGGGGGAAAAGGAGGGGGTGGCCTTTAAATTAATGACAGCGGGAAAAGGGGAGTCGGTCCCACGGAGGAAAAAAATATACGAAAGGCATCATCGCAGGAGGCGTCCTCAAGAGGGCACTAAAAAATTGTTCTACAAGGGGGGTTATACGGTGGGGGGAGGGTGGGTCAACCAGTCGTCCCTTTCTCGGAAGAAATGAATTTTCTCTGGGAGTAAATTTTCCTATGAGGTAAAAAGGGAAGGCTTGCGAGGGGCACATCCCTTTCATGGAAGGGCTATACCTCCTGGGTGAAAAGTCCCCAATAAGATGGATTCGATGCCTCTTTCGAGGGGGGGGAAAGAGGACAAAGTTATGCACAATTAGAAATGTGCGAACAAAAGGGGAATGAAACTACCGTCTTCCATTGGGGAAAGTGAAAGCGGCCTTGAGAAGGGATCCCTACTTGAACCCCCCCCATTGGCAGGAAAACCTCCTGAGAAAAAGAGGACTTTGATCCGCTCGGAAAGTACAATCGATTTTGCAAGGGGGGGGCGCTTACCTCTCGGAAAGGAAAAAAGAAGCTCCTGAATGTTCTGAAGGGATCCCCAAGAAAAGTGCATCAAAAGGGGAGAGGAACATTCTTCGGCTCTGGGGGGGAATCTCCCAAACTCGGGAGGGAAAGAGGCTACAAGATCGTGTTTGCCAAAAAGATGATGGTTGTTCAGGGAAAAGGGAGGGAGGGGGGGTGCGCTAAACCCGTAACAGTTGGAAAAATCAGAGGAGGGGGGGCTCTCGAAAAAAAAACAAAAATTCGTCGGAGGAAAAGAATAAAACATCTACGAATGGTCCACTCGGCAGGGGATGAAAGTCGCACAAAGGGGAAGGCCCAAACCATCCTCGGTAGAAAGGGGAACCCACGATCTTTCAAAGGGAGCTGCATACTAACCTTGAAAATTGTTTCCCCTCAGCTATCAAGTGGGACAGGGATGCTTCAAAAGGGGATATCCTCCAGTTGACAGCTATAAGGATAGAACGCGTCGATGAAAAGGGGAAGCGCAAAAATGTCGCAACATAGTGGAAACAAGAGATCGATCGCTTCAAGAGGGAAAAACAGTCATCTTTCTCAGGAGCTTTCTAAGAGGGCTCTTAGCCGGAAGCCCTTGGATAGGGGCAAACCATTTAAGAGGGAAGGTGTTCCAAATCAAGGGGAATTAACTTGGTTCCTCCAATGATAAGGCCGCTCGCCCGCGGAAAGAATGCCTCGACTTATCAGATGGAGGGGAGAAAATTAAATTTATACGGACCAGGATGGGGTAACTCGTCTGCAGAATGAGGAAAAGAATAGTGAACATTTCCGACCTCGTAAAAGGGAAGGGATGCCGATCAGTGACTCTCTGGGGGAAAAAAGAAAAAACCTTCTCAAACTGACTCGAAGAGAAAAAAATGGGAGGCCTTCTGCGGAGTGGAGACGGGAAGGAGAATCTCGCGTAAATCTTTTTGGTGAAAAGGGAGGAAGTCTTTTTTTCCGCTGGATTAAAGAAAAAAAGAAAGTTTCGAAGCTGTAGTGAAACGGAAAAAAAGGAAGAAAAAGGGGTCCCGTTAAAAGAGGAGAAATCTCATTGAAAAAAAACCCAAGGGAAGTAGTATTCTAAGGGGAAAATTATCGGGGGGGGGGAAGTTGTCCTGTCCACTGAGATCTGCTAACGACTGAGGAAAATGAGGTCCTAAAAAAAAAGTCCCCCTTCGAATATCGGAAAAGATTGGGAACACAGGTTACTCTCCTAAGAGGGGGGAAACGGAGTCTTTTCTGGGAGGAAAAACAGGCCGCAAATCTTCACGTCAGGAAAAAGGGGACTGGCCCTCTTCCTAAGAGGGAAGCGACATAGCGTCGTCAAGAGAAAATCCTATCCTCCTTGGAGTTCGGGGCAAGGGGAGTTTCTATTTGAAAAAGAAAAGCTCCTCTCTCGGGACCGTGAAGAGGCCCTACCCAAAGGTGAATTGGCTAAAACAAAGACGGGGCTTTAGGGGGCCAAATACGAGCTCTGACATGGCCTTTCAGGGGGGGGGGGAAAAAAAGAGACATTTTATCCTCTCCTTCGATCTCGGGTGCCGCAAAATGGAGAAAGAATCTGTCTTCTGGGGTGAGAAAAAGGGTTCAGCGCTATCATATTTGGGGAAAAAAAAAGGGTATCGTCCTGCTCAGCAAAGAAACCTCAGTGGAATGGGGGGAAGGCCTCAAGAGTTCTCGAAAAGGAAAAAAAAGAATGCTGGCCGACTTTCTTTCATAAAAAAGAAGGGGGGGCCGGCGAATATTTCTTGGTTAAGAAAAACGGCAATGGAGGACAAGGGAAAGTATTGAGAGAGGGGAAAAAAGAAAAAAAGAGATTCTGACACGCTCGGAGAGAGCAAAATTCCCTTACTGTGGGGGGAATGATAGATAATGGGAAGGGAAGGAATCCTCCAAGCGCATCTTTCAAGAGGGAAAACGAGGGATTAATTTAAAAGCCTTGAACGCTCCACTCTCGAGTTTGGAGGGAAAGTAAATCCGGAGGGGGAAAAAGGGCTGGGTGTACCTTTTTTACAGGAGGGAAAGGGGTTGCCATATGTCTAAGAGATCCTTAATAAGGAGAAAACAAGAAGAGGGAAAAAGAAGATCAAGATAAGAGGAGTTTTTGTTCCCTGAGAGGGAAAAAGTCCCCTCGCGGGGAGAGGAAATGAAGAGTTTCTCGAAGAATAAAGAAAACGCTTGGAGAAAGGAAGGTAAAATGAAATTCGGGGCCGGATACTGGGAATTGTCCACTCGAAAAGGGAGAAAGGGTATCATAGTAAACGAGGAGGAGGAAAAGAGGAAGAGGGGTCATAACTAAAACGTGAGAGGGGAATAAAACGGAATCTCTTACGATGTTAATTGAAGAAAAAAACAGCCTGGGCCCTCTGTTGGGGGGGAAAGAAAAAACCTCTTCAGTGAGTGATTGGAAAAAAAAGGGTATTTTAGGTACCCGAAGGGAAATGATCTGATCCTTATGGGGAAGGGGAGATTTCTGGGGGGTTTCTCCTATGAAGGGGATCCTTAGAGGAGCAAAAACTACCACTAGAAAACTTTACACCAGAAAAAAGAACGCCTCCTGGGAAAGCAAGAACGCGAAGCGCTTTAGGTCGGTGGCGATCGAGAGGGTTTTAATATCAGCCAAAAAGGTTCCCTCCGCTCTTAAGATGGAAGGGAAGCCTGGCGAAACGTCAAAGGGACACGATATCAGATTAAAAGAGCCAAGAAGAGGACTTTGAGAGCAGAAAAAAGGAAGAATCTCTGGAAAAGAAGGTCATCGGAGCGAGCAAGAACTCCACTTGAAAAAAAATTGACCGATTCAAGGGTGAGGAAAGGGAGAAAAAAACCGCAGCTTCGCCTGAACCGAGAGAGAAACAGGGAGATGAGATTTGAGAGAAAAAGGGGGAAGATGAAAGAGGAAAATGTAGTTTTTCAAAAAAGGAAAGGGGGAGACGCCAGGACTATACTCAGACGCCTCCCCAACATGGCCATCTGAGAAAAAAGGATCTCATATGATCCCGAAAAGGTGTGAGGAAGAAAAAAAGCTCGCCAGAACTTATAAACAGGTATAGGAAATATTGCCCTGCAGGTCGCGAGGAGGATTGGGCATCAAGAACGAAAAAGGGTCACTTCAAGCCGGAGAGAGAAAATTAGGTTGTGAGTCTGCAATTTACTGAAAAATATCGGGGGATGGGGGGTATGACGTTTTGGGAAAGGGAACTTCCCAGTCATGAGATTGCCTTGGAAAAGCGCAAAAACCGGGTCTTCTCGCAAGTCTTAGAGAAGATTCCGGTCCGAGGAGTCGTGCCGGGAGGTGGAGTTCATCGTTCCCGGGGGAAAAAGGGGAAAGGACTTTGAAGGTGGCTCAGGTTGATGGGGGGCTGACCCAATGAAGAACGAACAAATTAAAATGGAAATTTCCGAGGAAAGGGGGGGAGACAATCGTTCCCTATCTTCCTAAGGGAAAGGTTTGGGAGGTTTTCCGCCCCTCCTTTTAGAGAACGGTCGGTGTCAGACAGGTAAAGTGTACTAAGGAAAAACCTGAAAGCTACGTTTCCAATATACTCCACCAATTAAAGGAATTACGTATTTTAACTTCAAATTCTCAGGGACGATAGAAGATTCCTTCTTGTAGAAGAAAAAAAGGAGGGAAAAGGCGCGGCTGTTCTTTAAGAAAAAAAAGAGTAGGAGACTTAGTCCTTTCACACTTAAAAGTGCAATCAATCCTCATCAAGGGGGAGCTCACTAATGGGGGGAAAAGGAGTTGTTCTATGGGCAGAAAAGGAAAGACGGGTTTGTCGTTTTTTTCAGGGGGAGGCACGCTCGGTCCTCAACGGAAGTTTCTGACTCTTTCGAAAGGAAGGAGGGGGGAAAGGATGCGCTCTTTTCCATAAAGGGATGCCGAGTGCGATACCTTATATTTGAAAAAAAAAAGAGGAATCCGTCGTGCCTGGAAAGCGGTCTCTAGCGGAGGGAAAAAAGGGAAAAGTGATTACCAAGGGGGGGAGGGGCGAACAACTTTGTCAGAAAGGGGGTTGTAGAATCTTTGAAGAAGGAGATCTAATCAAGCGGGGTCATGTTAAAAAATACGCGAGAAGGGGGATATACTACTCTCTAGTAGAGAAAATAGAGGGTTTTCTAGGAAAAAAGGAGCGAATTGATCTCGCTGAAAGGAAGTCCCTAAAAGAAACTTTCGCTAACGGAGGAGGGTTGAAACCATTCACCTTAAGAGGAGAAAATCGGAAACAATATCTGGGTTTGAAAAGGATGATGTTTTTTCAAGAAGGAGGAGGGGTGCTAGGCTGGAAGAAAAAGGGGGGGCACGGGGGGGAAAAAAATCTGGGAGCATGGAGGAAGAGAAAGGAAGCAAAACAACACAACGAGTATTAGGAAAGAGAAGAGATAAAGAGGGCCTGCGTAAGTCCCGCATGGGAAAGAAGAAGGTCTTCCACTCCTCGCACAAAACGAAACAAAAATCCAAGAGATTCTATGGGCAAACAACGATACGAGTTGCTCCTACGCATGTAAGGGGAAAGGGTAAACACGCCGTAATCATGTTCAGAAAAAAAAGAAAGCCATTTCGGTTCCCCTGGGGAGACGGCTCTTATATGGGAGGAAAGAAAAATGTCCGCAACCTCGAGGACGAAAGAAAGGGGGCGTCGTTCTAGACAAGAAGGGCAGCGCGTCTTGGCAAAAAGAAGTCGGATCGGAAGGGGCCTTCACTGCCTCTTTGGGGGAGGGGGGGAAAAGACCCATTTCAAAGTCCAAGAGTTCGGAATGCATTTTGGTTCGAGAGTGGTCCCAATGGGAAAAATGAATCCCTATAAGGACACCTCTTCGAAAAAAAGGGGAAAGTGGCGCTGGATCTGTTTTCAATCACCATAGCAGGTATGCCATCGGCACTGAAAAGGGGGAACCTCTCTGCAGACCAAACAGCAGCACGGCCCTTCAAGACCGAGGCAGAAATTCAGGACAGGAGGCCGAGTCTTGAAACAGGGGCCAACCCTCCCTACAAAACAACCATAGCAAAAAAGAGAAAGAAAGAGGACGTTGAACACATCGTGAGCGCCGCTGCTTAAGAGGCAAGAAGGGGAAGCCGCTAATTTTTGTAAAGGACTTACGCTCGGAGGGTTACGCTTTCCCTTCGAAAAAGCACAGCCGAGGGGAAAGTGGGAGAACTTGATGCGAAAGGAAAAAAAGGACGAGTTAAGGTCCTGGATTGGAAAGAAAGGCCGGCACTCGCACAAGGACAAAGAACCAGGGCTTTTAGGGAGACGAAGAGGGAGGGCGGTTCCGTGGGGGGCAAAAGGGGGGGAAGGCCCTTCCCGAAAGTAGGGGCTCAAGCGGGGCCGGAAACATCCCAACAGGTTCCCGTGCGGAGGGACGCTGGTCCAGGGACTTCTGCGGAAGGAGGGAAAGGGGACGCCACGTACCTGTGGACAAAACAGGCAAGAAAGGACATTGCGCAAATAAAAGGGGGGCCGCTGAAAATCAGCCAAGAAGAGAGGATAAGAGAAGGGAAAAGACTCCGAGCTCCGCCAGTAACGTTTGGAAGGGAAAGGGGGGGAGGGAGTCAAAACCCTCATAAACAAAAAAGAGGGAACGTTTGAAGAGCCCACCCCAATGGGTGCAGGAAGACAATCCTTTCTTGAGGGAAGGACAGAAAAAAACCTGATTCCTGATGTGGGGTTTGAAGAAAAAGAGACCGGGGGACGGCTCGGCGATTGAGAAAGGGGATCACTCCTGGCGCTCGTTCGAAGAGGAGGGGCAAAAGATATAGATGTTGGGATGAGTTCCGATGAGTAAAGCAGGAACGTCTAACCAACCTAGGAAGGGGCCTCAAGGAATTGGCAGCACCAAAGGGTCGCCTTCTGGCAGGAAGTAGGCAGAGAGGGGAGTTGTGCCTTAGAGATGAGGGGGGGAAACCAAGCATCCCATCTGGCGGGGGGGAAAAGCAGGCTTTAAAGATACCTATTAATAAGAAGATTCAGAAAAAGGAGGAGCTCAAATTCCTTCCTATTGGATATGGTCAAGGAATAGGGACCGTTACTGACAAGAAAAAAAGAAGAATATGAAGCCGAGGAGTACACGCGGGGCAGAAATGAAGAGCCCCCCGATCAAAGCGAGAGAGGGGGGGGGATGGTAATAAATCCTCTGACGGGGGGGGAAGAAGGGGGGTACAGGTGGTTTCGGGGAGAGTGGTAGGGGGGTGAGATATGTTCTCCGATAGAATAGAAGCTCCTTAATAGGAGAAACAAAAAAAAGGACAAAAAACGTCAGAATATCAAGAGAGAGTCCTGCTCTGTAATCACTAAACAGAAAGAAAGAAGGGAATGCCCGAGTTTCTGAACGAAGACTCCCCAGTGGTACTTTAAAAATGAAAGTAGAAGAAGTTTTTGAAAATGGTCAAGTAAAAGAGCAAAGGAGGGGCTTACAAGTGTACTCTTCGCAACAACCCTATTGGAGGAGAGAAAAGGGCCCCTAAAGTAACGCGCGGGAGAAGAATTCAAGAAACTGCCTGGAGCGGAAAAAGGTAAACGAACACCTTTATCCCAGGGGGATTAATTCTCATAAACAGAGGGAGGGGGAGAACCATTTAATAGCAGGGGAGGGGAGAAAAAGGGAACAAAACGACAAAATGAGAAAGGGTAAAAGGTAAGTTTCTCTTATTGCTGGTGAGGGAAAAAGAAAGGAAGTCTCCTATATGACTAGGAAAAGGAGAATGCAACACGACACCAAGGTCTTCCCGCCGAAGGAGGGGAGGGAAAGAAACCGATCCTCTTTAGCGGTGCCGGGAAGGGTGGTAATATATCGCAAGAGGAGGGGAGATTAGCTCTATCTCATGAGGGGAGGGAGAAAAGTAAAAAGAGCCAAGAATAAGTTGAGCATCCTACTAGCTGGAGAAGGAGAGGAAAAAAAATATTTAAATCGTAAAAGATCGAAGGGAAAGGGAAATGGTTTGCGGAAAGACAACAGCCATCTTCTTCCTGCCAAACAAGGGAGAGGGAGAAGGGAAAGGCGGCCAGCAGCGAGGGGAGGGGATCCGTGCAGGCAGGGGGGGGTTCCCCTAGACAGGTACATGAGGAGAAAAAGGAGAGCAGCTCATCCCAACTCTATATAGATGAAACAGAAAGGAAAAGAATAATAGGATCCAGACTTTTGAGCGAAAAAGAAGGGAGAAGATAACAGAAAAAGAGGAATAGAGGACGAAGGATATTTGGCATCCGAAAAAAAACGGATGGTCAATTCCTCAGGAAAAAACACTTGGGGGGGGGGAAAAGAAGAAAGAATCGAGGTGTCTTGGTAATGCGGTTGTCAATTCAAGGAAAGAGACGTTCACCGAACCGTCCACCTGGCGAGGGGAGAGACAAGATGAAAGTCCGCAGGGCGAGTAAAGAGGGGCGGGGGCCATTTTCACGATTTTGCGAATAGGCAGGTGAAAGGGAATGGTGGAGTTCTCTACGTTCGTGAAAGGAAGAAAAAATGCCGAAGGCAGGAGGAAAAGGGGAGACAAGCGTCCTATATTCGAAAGGACCTGGGGGGCTGTTTCCTGGCCAGACGGGGAGGATCACGTCAGTTCGGGGTACCTTCAGGAAAAAGTGGAACCTGGCCAACACTGAAACGCTATGCCGCTATCGAAGAAAAAGAAGGGTTTTTGATGCAAAAAGAATGAGGGGTACTCAAAGGGGCTCATGAAGGGGGAAGAATTAATTCGGCGCCTCAAGGGAAAGGAAAAGGCTGTGCTTTAAAATGAATTAAGCCGGAAGAAAGACTTATTCCGTTCCCCACTGATTCAAAGAGAAGGGGAAAGGGAAGCCAGGAATAATCCTCCTTCTCAGCTGAAAAAAGGGAGAGAAGGGGAGGAGACCTTCCGTGTTTAGAAAGGGGGGGAGAGTGGGGCACCAGCTCTTCACTGCTAGAAGAAAGAAGGATTTTCTGCCGTAAGGTGAAAAGGGGCGTTAGCCTCATTTTGAATCGGGGATTGCCTATGGAAAGAAAAAAGGTGCACATGTCATCATCTCTAAGTCGAGGGAAGGGACGCTTTAAAAGAAAGTGGAGGACCAAGTTTAGAATGAAGGGGGGGGAGGGGAACAACTTTTCTTCCAACCGGGAGGGTTAAAGATCAAATCGTTCCGGGAAAAAGCGCGTCCTTCCTCTTAGAAAGGGGAAAGCACCGATCAAAACTCACAGAAGAAACGCACGATCTATCGAGGGTCATAGTGTAAGGGAGAAGGGGCGCGGACATCGCCTGATAGGAAAACGGAATAGAGCGCTTAACTGAAGAGAAAAAGGAAGCCATAAAAAAAATTTCTTACGGCGGGAAACCGTTCTCCGGTAAAGAGAGAGAAACGAGGGCTTCCAAGATCTTGTGGTGAAAAGAGAGGAGGTTTTTGTGTCCATTGAAGTTGTTCTAAGGAGTGGGGGAAAAAAACAGAAGCGTTTACCACCAGGGATGAAAAGGTGAGTGGT
>Ga0179593_1362748_pt1 | contig 19466 bp, 15 predicted proteins | sample CZODoug2_1_08_16_FD_185931 | JGI IMG/M metagenome (GOLD analysis project Ga0179593, IMG submission 185931) | Vadose zone soil fungal communities from Angelo Coast Range Reserve, California, USA - CZODoug2_1_08_16fungal (PacBio error correction) | ecosystem: Environmental > Terrestrial > Soil >...
CAAGAAGAGGGGGACAAGCGTGCTGGCGGCCTCTCCACAGTGTGTGCGTCAATTACTTCACAGAATATCTAGCAAAAGAGAAGGGAAAGACCAAAACCGCAGGTGGACGCGCGAGTGTACAGCCGAACAATGGCGGAAGCATAGGGAAAACCGCCGGCGAATTGGTGCCGCAATGACTAGACTCCAAGAGTGCCCACCAAAGATTGGAAAGAGGGAAAAGCTCATTCGGCAAGATCGGGAATCAACGACCGACAGCGGCGAGGGATTGTTTTTCTGGCAGGCATAAATTCGAATTAGCTCTTAAAAAGGAGTAAAACTTCCAGAGAAAGAAGAAGCATGAAGGCATAATCTCGTCGATGCGGTAAATTCAGAGCTACTTTCAGAAGGGGGGGAAGTTAAACAAGCGAATACTTATCCCGTCCCCCCTGATCGCGGGGGAAGGGAAGCTGTTCGGTGCAACAAAATGCTTAAGCTCAAAGCGCATTTGGGATTAAAAGCAAAAAAGCAAAGCTACACAATCGGCGGTTGGGGGGTTAACTTTAGACTTGAATATAAAGCACTTGAACAAAGGGGCGAGTGCGCCAACACGGAACGACGACGCAAAAAACCTGCGAAAATCGCGCCGCAATAGGGGGGGCATGCTATACCGGAGGCGCTATAAGGAAAGACGAAAGCATGGGGGCGATTGTTCCTCGCAAGAGGGGAAGGGGGCGAGAGACGAGCCGCCTCTCAGAAATCTCCCTGTTGAGGCAGCATGAGGAGTCGCACGCTGTGAAGAGGATCTGAACCCGGCGGTGTCTATATTGGGTCGACTACATCTGAAGGGGCTAGATGACGGAGTGCAGGTCAGGAGAAGGGGGGGGAAAGCCAAGCAGAGGATAGGGTAAGTCTATTTCGAAGCGAATGACCCAACAGCTTGATCCGCCTCGATCAACGGCCTAAGGAAACAGAGGCACAATGGGGCAAAAAAGGGAAGGTCCCGGAGAGGTTTCTCGGCTTAGAGGACGGCCATTGCGGGGGAAAATCCAAGGCACCGTGGCCGTGGAAACATGACGATGTTTCAGCAACAGAAACGAGACATGAGAAAAAGACCAATGCATTTTCTCGCGGGGGAAGAAAAAGGGGGGTCACTCCACGTGGGCGAATACGCTCATTTTGGGAAATTGTCAGGATGGAGGAGAAAAATCCCCCTAGACGCCAGAACAAGAGGCCTGCGCGCCGTGTAGGGGCGAGGAAACGGCGTAGTTCAGCTCTCAAACACTTCCTGGGGAGACTCCTAGGCTAGGGTAGACGAAAAACGCATCATGAACTGGCTGTTGAGCATCTACTGAAGAGAGTCGTGATCCCCCGAAAAAGAACAGCCGTTGAGAGCGACCCACGACGTGGCACTGGGAAAGCGGGGCGCTATTCAAAGGAGGGGGCACCGACGGCCGGCAGGTTGAGCGTCTTCGAATCGAGCTCAGCCAGAAGAAGATGGGGGGGTGGCCCGTCTGCTGAAAAAACGGCCGAGGGCTCAGGGGATAGACGACTTGCGCAGCAATCGTCATTCCGAAACTAAAAAGAAAGAAGATCTTAGAAAAATGGAGCAGCATCTGCTGATCACAGGCGTGTGTTACCAAAAGTATGTGTCCCCCCACGAGAGGAATACAAGAAAGACTAAAAAGAAGATACCTGGCCGGGGTATAATCTAGAGGGGGGGGGGGTGGGACTTTCTGCAGCCAGGAAAGAGAACGCACGCCTAGGCCGACAGAGAGATGCGTTCACTGGGGGGGGTCCACCAGGCGTACCGAATATTACCCAAGAAAAACATAAAAGAAGACCTTCGAGAATGAAGCGGAGGTCTTATTACAAACATATCGTGAAGGTGAACGTGTGCGCGAAGGAAAAAAACGACAGGGGGAGCGAACGTGTTGCGCCGGATATGGACTGGCAATGGGTCTCAGAGGAACCCAACTCCTCTACGCATAGAAAAAAACTCGACAGAAGAGGGGAAAAAAATTCATATAGGCAGAAAAGGTCAACGAAATAGAAAAAGAAACTCTGCAGCTCAACGATAGCAGAATAAGGCTAAATGCCGCCCTGGGAGCAAGACACACTAAAACAGATGTGAAAACGGAAACCTGCCTGGCTAAAAGAATGCCGACCGGTCCACTATGCAAGTTAAGAGCAAAGCCCGCAGAAAAAGTAGAGAAAATGCAAACCGAACTCGTACGAACTGGCCGGCAGACCAAATGGGGTGACCATCAGAGTAATCAAAATAGACAAGTGAAAAAGATGGGAGAGTGTAAAACATGATAGGGGGCAGGCACTGGACAAAAACGAAGAGGTAAACGCCGTAGCTGGTTAAAGTCCCCAGGAGAAAGATGATAATCGTAAGTGGAAGGTAAAGCCGTCAGCCCCTAACGGGGTCAATCAGCCCAAGAGGGGGGAGAGAGGCTCCAACAAAAGAAAACGAGATGCGGAGAGAGGAATCACGCTTAAGTGTACCTAGGATGGAAATTGTAATGAAAAAGAAAAAGAAAGGAATGAGGCTTCAGGCCTGTAGGCCGACGATCAAACAAAGAGGAAACGAGAGAGTCTGGTAGCAGGTCTTCAAAAAGGAGCGCAATTCGCCTGGTAGCAAAAATGGAAGACTATTAAAGACTCCGAGTCAAAGGAGAGACCAAAAAGAGAATTCTAAAAGAAAGAAAGAGAAGGAAAACGTCCCAGTGGGTGTACGCTCCTAGACACCGCGTAAAGTACGCGATGGAAAAACCGGGAATTTAGGTCCGCGGCTCCGTTCAACTACTCCTAAACAAAAGGTAAAAGGGAAGAAAATAATAGGGAGATTTGGGGGCGGGAGAAGACGGAGGAAAAGTTAACGAAAAAAATAAGGAGAAAAGGTGGAAAGAAAAGAGACACCGGCGCTAACTCACCAAGCAAAATAAAAGATAAAAAAACGCCGGCCGTGATGAGAGAACGACCAGTCAAACACTTACCCCTACGAAGTTACGCACAACTCAAAAAGAAGGAACAGAAGAAGGGATACAAACTTGTAGCTGGATAAAGGGCCGTGCGAAAATTTTTTCGACCGCCGCGAGAGGGAGGGGACGGCCTCCTGTCGATCAAAGTTAGGGGCTTCTGACCTGCACGCAATGAACCGCTTCACTGCGGCTGGGCAAAGCAAAAACTCGTAAAAATCCTAGGGTTGCGTGGGGGGACTCAAGTCGCGAATGGCTTCCGGAAAGAGAAGGCCCGCAAAGACGACGGGAAAGGAGCATTAAAGAATTCAAACTCGGCGTCCTTCCGGCAAAGGCGAAAAAAAGCGCCGCGAGAAAGGGGAAAAATCAATGATAGAAAATGCCGGCAATACTGGAGTCGAAAAAAAAGGGGAGTTCGGCATTGGGGGAATCTACGATGGCTTTATGTAGCATAAGGGGAGAGACTCACCCACTCCAGAACAAAAGAGAAAAGGTCTGGGAACATCAGAAAACAAAGGACAAACCGTTTGGGGAAAGTCAAGGGGAGAACCGGAGCGTGAGAACAACAGATCCTTGGTTAAAGAGAGACGGAGGGACAAGAAGGTCTGTGCCGAAGTAAGGGGGAAGCCTAGGGGGTACGGAGAAGTACAGCAAATATCAAAAGTCGCAAAGGGGTGGGAATACTGAGGTCACGAAACTTAAAAGAGAGATGCAGAAAAGGATGGAAAAGGGGACACAAACTCTATCAGACAAAAAACAACAACGGATGCTGGGAGAATTGGGGAGGGGGTGCCGGCTTCAGCCGAAAAGGTAAATTTGAATCAAGGGTCATCTCGTCTGAACTTCACAGAGAATGCTCTAATTCGCTGGTTGGGAAGGAGGGAAGAATGACGAAGTACGCTTAACCAAGGAAGAGGAAAAAATTTTGGCAGCGGAGCGACTTAAATCTGTGGAGGAGAAAAAACGACGAAAGTCAAGGACCATTTGGTATTTAAAAACCGGTTTGACAAGGCACCCGTTTGATTCGGACAGCTTTGTCAGTGGGGGGGGGTCGTAAGGGGGAGAGAGGGACTACAGTCTCCGTGATGTCTCCATAATCAGCGAGGAGAGGAAGGGGAGTTAAAAATGCCGAACTAAAGGAAGGTCAAGAAACTGAACGAGAACGTATTGGGGGCATGGCATAAATCGTAGCTTTGCTTTTTACCTACCAGGAGAGGAGCTGCGTTCCGCCCGTGCCAGTGAAAGTACGAGAGGAACGTCGGAAAAATATCTTGCAGCGGAGGTGCTTTCAATTACGTATGGGGCAAGACATCAGGGAGGAGAGAGAAAGCCGCAAAAAAATGAAAGGGTGGTCAACGATTTTGGGGAGGTGGAGAAAAACGCACAGCGTTTCTGAGAAAGCATAATGAGAGGAACGTTGGATCGAACGGACGGGTAGGTTTAGACCGTAGGATACAAAAAACGTGAGGCGCCAGGGAAACGATCAAAATGGTACCATGAAGGACTTGAGAATTGCTTCGAGGTGACGGGTGAAGGCGTATGGTAGGTTGCCGGAGTGATCTTGAGTCTAGATAAGAAACACAGGGGAGATTGAGGAGAAGGTGGGTAGCTGCGTGTGGGACAGGAAAGGGGGGGAAACTGGGGTGGGGAGGCATTGTCTCCTGAAAGTGTTCGCGGGGGATTTAACGAGCAGAAAGCAATCAACTCTTAAGCCAAAAAAACCACTGAAAGATCGAAAAGGTTCAAAAATCGGAAGCAGGCAGAAAGACTAAGACAGAAAACGGGAAATCGAGGACTTGAAGGAACCGAGCACCAACCACGGCTGGACTTCAAGGCGAAGTACGCTCTTGCAGGGGGAGGAAAGGGGGAGGGGAGTGGTCTCCGGAAAGGGTCAAGAGTATTCTTGGAAAAGGAAGTCAGCTGTGCGGACAGTCGAAGTCGAAAATGTGAGGCACCTGGAACCAAACTGGGAAGAACGAGAGTTGGTTTCTCATAGAAGAAAATAAAAGGACCACTCTAGAGCTATTGATTCAAATTGGTAACAGTCACGTCAACTGGAGAAGGGAGGAGAAAAGACAGCTGCTTCTCAGTAGGGAGGGGGAGAAACGCCACAGATGTGGACTGACCACACAGTGAGGGCGGGACAGGAACATTGGAAAAGATTCTTCCTAATTTAGGGGAGGATGGAAAAGGATAACAAGCGCTCGGAAAAGACGAGAATGTGGCATGGGCCAAAGGGGGCCGCATTTACTGGCGCGAAACGCGACCAGAGGGGAACCAAGTTTCAGGGGGAAAAGGGGGGCACGTAGTGGAAGAAGGTAAGGGAACAGTGGATTGAACCAGGTTGCGACCAAATACCATGCATTGAACGGCAGGGGGCTTTACGGGGAAATTGTATATTGGCAGCGTGGTGACCGGGTCGCCAACTGGTGCGATAGAAAGCCAGAGTTTGGGGGGACGGAAACTGGTGTCTTGGCAGTGGGCGGAGGGAGAACGGGCGGCAATCGGAGCCGATGTAAAAGCATATCGGTGAAACGAGAGGAGGGGGTTGTTAAAAAAACGGGGAAAGGATGGCTAAAGAATGAAGTCATGCACTTGCAGTTTATAGGGGGAGGGGGACGGCGAGCGGCCGTCTTCAGCAACGTCAAATCGGGGTAGGATACGCGCTAGAGAAAAAATTTGGTAGGAGGAGAAGAAGGTATCAAAAACGATTTCCATCGTACAGGGCTGGGAGGTCCGAAGTAGCAAGCAAAATTTCAGAAGAGGCTGTTTTAGAAATATCCGCCGGCAGTAGATGAAGGGAGGGCGTTATGGTAATTTCAATGATAAAAGGGAAAACACCAGGCCGGAAAGTCAGGGAGGAGGCCGGTGCTGCGATGAATCTGCAGAAAGAGTGGACTAGGAACTCGAACGCCCAACAAAGTCGAAGCAGGGAGAACGCCAAGACGAGTGCACCACCTCCGTCGGGCATCCGAATTTGGGGGAAACCACTAGGTCTAAAAAAGGTCTATCCTAGCTAGAAAGAAGTTTCGGCAGGCGTTTGGATGGCAGAGCGACGGCTAGATCCAGGAAGGCAAGAAACAGAAGGGAGATTAAGCATCACTGCAAATCGGGATTTGCACCTCTATTGGGGGGAAGAGTGCCTAGACGGGGCGATCTCTAGAAAGAACAACCAACGCCGCGATAGAGCCAGTCGCCTATAGCGCCCAGCTGATTGTCCTTACCCTGTAACTACCCAGTCTCTGGTCTAGTAGAAACAGGGAGGTATAGGTCCTCACGAGAACTGTCCCTTAAAAGGAGGCAGGACCGAAAAGGAGGGGGAGTCCTGATGCTTCGGAGAAGACAAGCTGAAGAAGACGAAACGAGACTTGGGGAAAGATACTACGACCGGGACTCGAAAAAGAACCCCAAAGCAGAGCAGAAACTCCCCCTACGGGAGGAAGTGCGACGATGGGATCTTGTGGGATCAGACAATCACCCTCGACCAAGCCCACAACGGAGGCCCTTATGAGGGCCCACGTGGGAGGGACTGGAGTCAGAAAAGCAGTTCTTTAAAGTAGGACAAACGCCTAGAAGGGGGATGTGGAAAAAATCAAGGCCACTGGGACAATTTGACGCTCGGAATGTTTCAAGAAAATTCCGAAAGAGACGGGGGGACTTCTGGCAGCAAAAGTTCTGCAAAAAAGCCTCTGGGACGTCATTAGCTAAAGGATAATAGCGGGTCATGTCGGATCCGATCACGGAACTCGTATCCCCAGGAAAAGAAAAGGAAGGTGTCCAAAACCTGAAAAGAAAACGAATTGGAGAGAAGCAAGTCTCAGCATCTGAAAGGGGTACGAGGCGACACCAGGAAAAAGGCAAAGAAGGTAAGAATAGCGTGAACATCGTTGCAACTCATAAGGCAAGATCAGATCAATACAGTCCGAATTGTCATCTGTAGCAAGCGAGGACCAAGCACCATTGCGATAGAGAGAGTCAAAACCCAGCGCCAACCGACCAGGAGCAAGGAAAAGAACAGTGGCCGCAGGCGAACATCCGGAGGAAAAAAGGTCGTAGAGAAACGCCGAAGCGGGAACCGCGAGGCGAAGAAAGGATTGGCGAACTCGACATCGATGCCGTAGATTGGAATCCTGAGTCCCCAGGAAGGACAGAAAAATCAGATCGAGGGTAGATGTTGATGAAATCCAAAAAGGAAGAAGTTGATCAGGTCGAATGGAAAAAATCGTATGGGAGCAACGACGAGTAAAGGATTGGGGAACGGATCGCGAAAGCTCGAGAAGGGTTACTCACAATAGAAGATTATCGAAGCGAAATACAGGAAGAGAAGAGAGTAGGACCTTCCTGCATGTATTGAAGGGGGAGGTTCAACTTGAAGGGGAGATGAAATAAACCCACGGGGCTCCATTCTACTTCATGCAAACGCAAGAAAACCAAGACCTCTAACAGGCGGTTCGTTCCGGGGAATGGCTCGAAAGAAATGGGGGACGGGAATTGAGCTCTGAGGAAAGTACAAACAAAAAAGTCGTTCTGGTCCTTAGGGATGGGGGGTAGACTCTGGCGATCGGGGGAAAACGCACCAATCGCCGTCGCTTGTGCGAATGTACTGCGGAAAAAGCTGAGGTGGCTGAACTCTGCTCGGAACCAGATGCTGTATCACAAGGTCGTTGGCCGGTAGAAAGGGGAAGGGGGGGAATTTCCAACATGGTGGGGAGGAAGCGGAGCCCGCTTCCTTAGAATGGGCCGAGCTAGTGTCAAAGGGATGGAAGAACAACAGAAAACAATAGGAAAGGAGTAGGAAATATATGGATAAAAAAGAAGTATCATTAATGCGCGCGGAAAGGAGGAATCAACCATGTTGGTCGTAAAAAAGACGTCAACCGCTTGCAAGGATATCGCACAGCTACAGTGAACAGCAAGGTTCCATCTGATGACCTCCTGGACTCAGACGTGCCTGGGAACGCGCAACCGGGAAAACACCACGAATGGTCGAAGTTTTGTCCGGTCTTTATGGCGCAATCGCCAGCGTTCGGAAGAAAACGGCACCTCAACGAACCCCGTTACCTTGGTCATGCATCGAAAGGCGGCCACCGTCTCGGTAGGGACAGTAAAAACCGGCCATACGTCAGAGTGGTGGGAGTTTTGACAAGCAGCAGATCTAATGAGATCTGGACGAGTTGGTCCTAGGAATGGAAAGGACAGCCGTCAAAAAGGATGAAATGAAGGCAATACTCTCGTCGAGTCATGGGGATCTTCAGCGCATAATCATCTTGCTCTTGTGGGTGGCAAAAGTCTAAAGAGATGGGGGCGTCGATCCCAACGGAGCCAGCTTTCGGATTGCCGACATCGGGGGAGGGTGCCAAGCTGCGCTCAACAGGGAGTACAGTGTTTGGGTTACAAACCAGAACAAATCATCAAAGAATCGCTTGGGACCGTATCTGGAGAGCTACCAAGCAAGATCCGTTGATGGTAGTTCGAATCAGTCAGACGACAGCAAAATTTGAGAGGGCCCGCCGCATCGGAAGGAAGGAGCGTCGGTGTTCGCCTGCGGCGGGGTCCTGATTACAAGGAAACATGGGGGGCGAGGGTGGAAGATCTCATCATCGCCAAGAAGGGCGCGACGAGCCTCTCGAAAGATCCTTTTTGATTTGAACGCTGAAAGATCCGGCGAGGCTTTTAAGGAAGAGGATTCTGGACGGAAATAGGTTGTAAAAGCAGCTACACAGTCGGGGATCTCGAGTGAGGCTTATAACCTTGGCGGTGGATCTACTGTTTGGCAATGCCGAAAACTTCTTCGGGGTCCATTGGTCACTAAGAGGGTCTCAGTGCTAAGGGTAAAAACTCTTGAAGGGCCTGCCAGAGATAGAGGATGGGGAATTCCCCAGCGGGTTTGGGGAAGAGAAAGACTGCCGTGCCAAAGAAGGGATCAGCTTTATGGGAGGGACGCACGTGGCATTGCAGGGCACAGTCACAGTGTGGTCCCGATTCGTAAAAGGTGTTCAGCAACAGCAAAAGCACCGAGACTAGAGGGTGTACGGTTCCGGAGTCGCAACAGTTGTCACCAATTGTGGCCAACGCTTTGGCATGGAAAAACGGGATGTCTTCATGACAAGAAAAACCTCAGAAGAAGAGCTCTGGCGCCCGTGGGACTAAGAAATGACTGGGGGACTAAAGAAGACAAGGATAGGGGTCGCATGGGCTTACAGGAGAAGAAGAAAGGGAAAGCGGTTGCGCACTGACCTGAAGGGGAAGACCTTAAAGGCCCTCGACCGGAAAACTTTGATCATCGAAAACCTGACTGGTGAGGAAGTGAATTGAATATGTGGGGCGCGATACGGCGAACGTCCTCCTAATCTGGCGGATCAGGAGGAAGCCGGGCGCGCCAGCTCGCCCGGAGAAAAAGGGGCAAACCGTATTCGAAAAAAAGAGCGGCCTATGGCTCCTGAACTCGCAGGAGCAGAAACATCGCAGGCCGCCCGAAAAAGAATCCCGCTCGGGCTTGGAGACAACTGCAAAACCTATGAGAAAAGGTGGCTCAAATGGAGCTGACCCGAAGAGTGGAAAGAACGAGATCAGTCAGCGGATACAACGGAGGGTTCTAATAGGTAGGACTTGCGTCCGAAAGACGCAAGGAAGCGCAAATAGGGGCTACACGGGGGGCAAGGCATGTTGGTCCACAAGTCAGTTTCATCCGGAAATAAACCATAAGAACCGGCGCCCTTCTCGAATCGGGGGCGGAGGTCTATTAGAAAGATCGAATCCGGGGAAACAATCAGCAAGACGTAGGCTTATGGGTGCGCGGCCGACTGGCGAATGCATTTTGCCAGCGACGGAGGAAATCGACGGAACGTCTGAAGACGGCGTCGGAAATAACGCCCAGAAAGTGAATGATAGTTAGGGAAACGCCCGAAGATGGCAAAAAAAACGCTGAGATCAACCAGTATGCGACGAACGCATGACTACGGAAGAAGCGTTCACGAGAGACAAAAGAGAAAGAAACAATGGGACAGTCAAACTGAGAGGTTAGATCGTCAAAGTGGCAGAGCCGGACCGAGGACGGTATCGGAATTTCAACGGCAAGGAAACGGACGACATGCGGAAGGGCCCTCGGGGTCAATGGACAGGAAATACAACATTTTTGCCATATCAAGCAAACAAAGAAAAGTAAACAGCGGGGATTGTACAGTAAATAGGAAGGAAAAAGAAAAAAACATGCAAGACGGTACGCCATCCGTGTTACGCCGCTTAAGAAGGGGAATAATGCAGTTAGGAAGCTTCGCCAGTCCATAACGGTGAGGAACAACAGGGAGAGACGGCACTCCATCCCTTCACATCCGGGAAAGAAAACCAACTTCAAACTGGAAGGAGGAGAAAATTGAATAAAGCCATAATAAGTAAGGCTTCCGAGGGCACGGTCTTAGCGAGCACACAACTCAACCGGCGATCCCCAACCCTGGGCTGGGTCGTAATGCCTTCGCGAAGTCGCCTGTCCCGCCCCATAAAAGGACTAGTAAATGACGACCGCGTTCAAAACGGAGACCACGCCCGCAAAATACAAGAAACGGAGACTGAGACCAGCCCTTTTGGGGTGGCGCGGCCAACAAACCGCGAGGACTAATTGGACGAAAAACTTTTAACTAAATGGAGGTCGTCACGTTAACTGAAGAGAAGGAGGGAGACAAAATAGGATCTGGGGGGGGGGGTCAGGGGTCAAAATAGAGTTGTGCAACGAAGAGAAGTTAACGCTAAACAAGATTGGGCGACCACAACCCGACCAGACTCACCACTACAGACATAAAATATAACAAACCGACTCCGGCGTGTAAGATAGATAAAAAGGGAAAAAGAGAATACAACCTCCCCTAAAAAAAAAAAAAATCGACGAAAAGGCTACACAGCATGTAGACACCAACATTTAGAGCGAAAAATTGGGGCTACAGTGGGGCCTCCAGCACAATTAATATATGGCATCGAAACAAAACGGTTGCGTATTACTATGCTACATGAAACTGGAGGGGGGTATTTAGCCACTAAAAAAAAAAAAAAGAGTCAACGGGATTGGGGTGAAGTGGCTCATTATCTAAAAAAAAGGGACTTCCGACCTCAGAATTGCCCCAAGAAGCCGGAAAGAAGAGCCAAAACCCGGCGGAAATGCCTGCAACCAACACCAAAACAAAAAAACAGAAACACCCTCCACTGAAAAAAACAACACCCAAAAGAAAAAAAAAAAAACCAACAACCGCCCCCCCAGGCAATTACCAAAAAAAAACCACCCACAAACAAAAAAATTCAGGAACGCATCGCCTGAGAGAAGTGTCATTTAAAATCAAAATATAAGCGAAATGTTAAGCAAGCAAAATACTTTCTCGTGGAGGTCATTACATTTGAAATTTGACAGAAAAGGGAGGGTGTAGTAACTCATGGATATGAGAAATTTTAACAAATAAGACAGCAATGGGGGTTACATCAAAAGGTCCGGAAACCTGGTGGTCATTAGGGGGACCTTTTATGTCAGACAAATACATCCTTTCCGCGACTATAAAGAATGGTCTGGCCGCCTACTTGGAGAACAAGCGGTAATGGAGGGAGAAAGGAAACCAGCGATTGCACAGTTGCACTTACACGGTTCCATCGGAGGAGCTAAGTGTCTAACTGCTATTAGAATTGATGTCATACGGAAACCCTCAATCGCAAAAACAAACCTTATGAGGAAAAAAGGAGTTAATTTTTGGGGTTGGGCAAAAAAAAACAACACTACCTTTCCATGGGGGAAAGGAAAAAGACTTGGGAGACTCATCACGGATCGGACACAGGTGATGAAAGGGCAAGAAGAAAGGGGTTGAAAGAACTTCGCCAAGAAATACCAGGGATCGCCGGCAACATGAGGGAGGAACTCGTAGGTAACATATCTGTTGAATGGCAAGCTAGACTCAAGGGCAGGGAGAAAGGGTATGTCCCACAAAATTTGCCGTCCCGGTGAGAGTCCCAAGAAGGGGAATTGTCTTAGGGGCGAGGACATACTCCATGTGTTCTCCAAAAAGAGGACAAGGAAAAGGGGAGGCAAAAATAAAATTGCGCTTCTTCGAAAGAGAAACGTTGCCGGTGAGAATCTGATAGCGGTGGGATTTTAAAACCGAAAACCGCTGCTACTAAAAGGAAAGGGAAGACAGCCTAGGTACAAGCGGGGAAGAACGAATCTTTCCTTCGGTATGTGCGGGCAGAGGGTAGTCAAAAGAGAGAGAGCCCACGAAAAAACATTCCCTCGTGGTCTAAAAAGGGGGGAGGTGCTCGAAGAGCTTTTCATTCTAGGGAAAAAGGAAGAACGTGGATAGACCGTGAAGGTTTGCTGGAGACAGGTTGACGAACAACCCGTGAACAAATAACGTCATGGGGGGTTACCATGCGAGAGAATGGGGCTCGTCTAGGTTGGTGTCGGGAAGTTCATTGAGGTGATTTTAAGTGGTGCCTTTAAGGTTTGCCGGAGAAAGAGGGCATATACGCTCGCACACCGGCGGGCAGGTGCGTTTGATGAAAGTGGTGGAATCGCCGCTTTGGGAAGGGCCATAAAAACGTGTCAATTAAGTTTTAAGGAAAGGAAGTCAGAGGGGGCCCACAAATCTAATCCCGGGCCAAAATTCTCGATCTCACTTTGATGGGTCCAACGGCAGGAGGCAAAAGCGAAAATCCAAGAAAAGGTGAAGCCATAGAGGAGGGACAGCAGGGGGGATGCCGAGTCACAAAAAACTTTCCTTTGGAGCAAAAGCATGCCCTTGGGGAGGGGTTCAGAGGGGGCGAGGGTGGGAGCCGTCTTTGAAAGGAGTGTAAGAAACATGGGTGGCTAAAGTTCTAGTAATGGAACGACCCACAACGAAAGGGAAGGGGGGATAGTTTTTTAGCGAGGCGAAAAAGTGAAAGGAAGAACGCCTTTCGCGGTATTACAATTGGACCGACTTAAAAAAGAAGGGAAGGGAGGAGTCAAAGAGGGACTCTGCGTCGAAGGGAGAAGTGGGCGAAAGGAAGACCGAGAGACCCGGGGAGTGTGCGGACCCCGGGAGGCGCAAGATTACCAGTAACCCTTCTACTTCTCAAGGAGCGGGCGGCCTTAACAAGAAGGAGGGAAAGAATCTAATGTTTTCGGAACAGTGAAAATGAAGAGGGGAAAGGGGGGCGTACACTCGGACCATGGAAAATTGGAGATGTTTAAGAACTAACTGGGGCAAAAGTTTTTGGAAACGGCCATTTTCTACAAAAAGAGGGACAGGCAGGCAAATACAAGTGATTCGGAAATGGGGGGGGATATAATTGGAACAAGGGAAACCGGCACAAAGTGAAGAAGAAAGAAAAAGTGGTTGGAGGCAACATCGTGTTGCAAGTATAGCTGGAAGTAGACCCGCATCGTACAAAGGGGCGGCAGGCATAGTTCGGTTTACGTAACGTTTAAGAAGGGGAGAGTCAAAATGCGCATAAGCTTCATGACTTTGCTGTTTAAGGTTCTTCTGTGGGAGGAGAAACCTTTAATCTGAGGGGCCTGTCACCGAGAGAAAAAAAAGGGGGGGACAGCTTCTCCATTAGAGATAGAAGAACCCAAGGTACAAATCAAAGCAAAAGCTTTCCGGAAAGGATCACAGTTAAAAACGTGATCGCATTTTTGGGGGAAGAGAAAGACGACGGGCAGGAGGAAGACGTCGGGCGGGAATAGTCACGATACAAGAAGGGGGGAAAACCCCACAGCCCGGGCCACTCTATGGCGCCTAGGAGGAGGGGAGGAGGACAAACAGAAAAGCGACCGAGGAAAAGCCGACCGGCCTTGATCATAGTGAGAAGTAGAGCGCTAGGGACAAAAGCCCGCGCCAGCCCAAGGAGCCAACGTATTCGGCGAGGTGGTGGAGAAGACCTTAGGGATAGATAGTCTTGGGAAAATTCTATTTGGCAGACGCGCAGGACATATGAGAAAAGTCAACCTACGGACGAAGGGTACTTGTGAGAGAAAATACCGACAGTTTGCTCTACTGAGGAGGGGACTTCGCGAAAGCGGCATGCTCGACGCAAAAAAAAAAAACCTCTTAAGGCTCCATCTGCGCATTGACGAACCAACCCACTATGATGAAATAAAAAACTATCGTGTGGTATATTATCCCCTCGGAGGGGAGAAGGAAAGATAAGGGTCGTCATTCAAGTAATATCAGCTTCATTGACTTATTCTTCTGGGACAAGAACCAGAAAAAGGAGGCTAAGGAAAAGATAACTTTGTAATTATATCGAGAAGGGACGACTAACCAGTGAATCAAAATAAAAGGCTCTGTCGCTTGAGGTGTTCAGGAGAACGAAGAAGGGGGCCAAACTGAATGCGTATTCGGGGCCCCAAAAAACGTGAAGATTGGCAGGAAAGGGGGGGGAGGAAAGAAAAGGTACACGGCGCCGGGGTCGAGTGGGCTGTTGCGAAAAAAAGAAAAAAAACTACAAACAATTGCCCGAGATCAATGAAGGCCGGCAATCATAATGAGGAGGGGGAAAAGATCCGGAAAGAAGCTATCAGCAAAAAAGTGGCCGCTTTTAATGGAGGAAATCAAGATTCCGCGGCGTAAAAGAAAGGCAGGGGGGTAAAACAAAAGATCTATCAATGGTACAAAGAAGCTCCCAGAGGGGGAGGGAACTGTTCCACCTCGCACCGAGGGCTACCGGCCTCCTCGCGAGATCTGACCCCGATTTTCGAAATCCACAAAAAAGCCGGGGTCACTAGAGAGGGGGAAACAAGGTGTCAACTCTCGGACTGAAAAAAAGATGCACCAGCCGATTTAGGAAAAAGGAAAGCGAGGGTCCGTCCCGCAGACCGTGCGATGAATTAGAGGGAACAGATTCAAACAATGCGAGGGGGAAGACGGATCTGCAGGAAGAGAAAACGCCGCATCCCACCAAAAGATTGCCTCTGGAGACTGAGACCAGCGTCTCCAAAATGGAGAACTCGACCTCAGGATTCCGTGACTTTGGAGGGACAATCAATGAAACCGATATATGTAGGAGGGTGGGGTGTCATCCCAGAGCCACAATTTAAGCGAAATGAGGGACCCTGCCAAGGAGCTTGAGACCCTGAAAAAATGGTAAAAGGAAGCGAGAAAAGCTCGAATTGGGAGGCAGAAACACGAGAAAAGGGGGAGAAAAAAAAATAATAGAAGGCAAGAGGAGGGGAACATCCGGAAGGGGTCCGTCTGTCGCCCTTTTTTAAAAGCTATACAAAGATTAAAAGATCTCCTTAGACTGCTGCTGCAAGGAAAAAAAAAAACCCAAAGCAACTAGAACTCTCGTATTGAAGGACCCCGGGACTTTGTCAGGAAGGGGGAAACGAAATTCGGTACAGCGGGAAGAGTCAGTGGATTTTGGGAAAAGGAAGGCGATCTTCTACAAGGAAAAAAAGGATCGTGCCTGTGCGTAAATGGTAGCTGGAGGGAACAAACGTCTGGGAAAGTCGGAACCGGAAGCTTGCACCTTCTGGATAAAAAAGTAAATCAGAAGATAAAGGTGAGCGTCTAATTCCGCCAAAGGGGGAAAAGCTAAAGAAAATCCAAAAGGAAATTAAGATGCTAATTGGGGCCAATAGCAAACACCAACTGATAAGAAATATATAATGGCAAATATCCTCGGCGAAATAACTCTTAGAGACAACAAATTGTGGAGGCATTACTGGGGGGAAACCGCGGACAAGACGAAAAAAAAGCTAGTCAGGGGCCGGCAGGCAGAGCGGTAGCAGGACCGGGCTACAAGATACCGGAAGCACCATCCATGGAGAAATTGGGGGGGAAGATGTACGATCTCCCCATACTGGAGAAACCAAAAACAGCAGAGCCGGACCTGAATTTGACAGAGAGTAAATTAATGCCACAGTCGGAAGCTGAAAAGGACCAAGCATCGCTCGTAGGTGGAGTTTACAGGGAGGAAAAAAGGTCTCCAACTATTGTGGAGGAAAAAGAGGAAGGGCGAAAAGCCTGCAAGTAAAGGGAGGAGAGAGCTCTGAAAGCCGTGAGAAAAAACTGAGTCCCGAATATTTCTAGGTGGCGGCCCAATCCCCGAGAAAAGAGGGAATGACAGTAACAAAATCCTTATCGCGGTAAAACAGTGTTCGTTGGAAGTCGGAAAGTCCATGGAGCAGGTGGGGATGGACAACAGAAATCTACAAACGTAAAGAGAGGAGGGGGGACTGGAGCTTTCAGCATCAATCCAAGAAAGCATCCTTATTTTCGAGGGGAAGGCATCACTTGCAGGCAAGAAAGAGAGGCGAAACTTTAGCGGCGCCTATATCTTGGTCTTCGTCGGGCGGTTAAAGGCCGGCCCGTATGAAGACCTTCGCCAATGGTGGGATGTTTCCGTCGAAGAGTCGAAAAGGAAGGGTCGCAGACATCCTTTGAGGGGACAAAAAGAGGAAGGGGATTTGCCGGGAGTGCGCGTACCACATTTGGGTGGGAATAGTTAACAACAGAAAAAAAGGAAATTAAGACGAGAGATGGACACTGAAAGAGATTGGTTGGGCAGTGTAGTGGGGTTCTCTTCGTTGCGCGACCATCGTAAACTAGATGATGGAGGAGGGAACGGATTTCAGGTCAGCGAAGTGGTCCAACTTAAAGAAGCCTCTAAAAAAATTGTCTTAAAAAAATTAATTAGGAGAGCGGATCTAAGAAAAAGAAGGGGTTACTCCTCGCCTCGATATACGCGAAATTCCAAATCGTCACCTGGTTCCTAACGAAAGGACTTCCCTGAAGAGTTCGCGCGTTTAAGAAGAAAACAGGCATCGAGGGCACCGTGTTTCACGATTACGAGGTTTAAAAAGGGGAAGAAAAAACGCCGAAATCTCGTGCCAGCAGTACTGAAAGGGTACGCCGTGTACGAAAACGTTGTCCGAGCTCACTTTGGCAGGGGGGGGAGGTAAAAATTAAAAAGGAAATAACAGAGCGCCCGATACTTAATCGTACAAAAAAAACCTTGGTGGGGAAAAGTGTGACAGAGGAAAAGAGGGAATGCGCTAACTAAGAAGGAGGGTGACTGGCGCATATTCACGGGAGCGCGCGAACATCATTAAATGGGCGGGTAAAAAAGATGTAAAAAAAGAAGGGAACACTTAAGAGTCCCTAGAAAAAAAATAGTGGGATAATCTACCTCAAGAGCGGGCGCTTGAATTCAAAAAAAGGGGGTCAGTACCGTCGCCAAGGCCCGAATAGTCTGATGGGGGGTATCGATCGAAGAGAAAAAATCACATATTGAGAATGAAAGTGTGACACTTTATAAAATAAGGAAAAGTCTTCCGGGAAACGAGTCATCCAAGACGAAGGGGCTCATCCAAAGAGGTAAGCAAGGCACGGCAACAGCTCATCAAAGATAGGAGGAAAAACAGAAAAGGGCTCGGCAATTTGGTGAGCAAAGCGGATCCCTACCAGGGGGGTGTCAAATACGCACTGCAAAGTCTCGACCGAGCTAACTGGGCGCAAGTGCTAAAGCGTCGACTTGAGGGAAGGAAAAAAAACTGCGAGTAGAAAATCTATATCCTCGGTGTTGGTGTAACACTTTTATCAAGAATTAACGCAAAAGGCGTACGCCCAGGCTACCTGAAGCGAGGTAGGGAAAAAAAAATCGAAGCGGAAAGAGCGACTACTCGCCAAAAAGGGTCGCCATCGGGTTGTGCAGATAAAAGAGCAATTGTTGAGAAGGCCAACGTGATGAAGAATGCTCTCGCCGCCCGCCGCGCCCCAGAAAGGGGGAGGAAGGCAGGCCCGGGCGACCGAATCGGCACCGGGAAAAAGAGAGGAAAAAACACGCACGAACTCGTCTACGCTGCCAAGCAGGTGGACACTCCCAACATAACAGCAAAAAAGTTGGCAAGGGGAAAAGAGGGATGGCAATAGCAAAGTGGAAGACCGGTTCCCCAGTCAGAATGGAGTTCTACGAGTTTAAAGAACAAAGTCTAAAGAAGTGAAAGTGAAGAAATCGTGTTGGGCGTAAAGGGGGTTAAGGGGCAAAAAAATTGTTAAAAGACAAGGTAGGTCAATTAGAACTCGACAGTTAACCCTCCGGGTAGAGGGGTGTAAGAGAAGTACACATAAATCAAAAGGTGGAACGAACAGTCTCATTCGGGACCGCGTCAAAAAAAGTGAATAATCCTGCTGCAGAAGAGAGAAGAATCAGTAAAGGGGAAAGCCGAGCCAAGCGCCTCAAGGAAACAACTGTGGATAAAAGGACACAAAAAAACAAAAAAGCAGGGTAGTTACTAAACCATTCATCCGCTTCCTTAAGGGATGTGTCCCCTAACCTAAAAAAAAAGGCAGAATTCCAGTACTTCGAACGCCCTGATACAAAGCGACGGTAAACACCTGACTGTTAGAGGTAGCCATTCTCTAATGAGAAGGGAAAAAAAAACAGGCATATAGGAATCTACTCCGAGTTAAAAGAAAGAGACCCCTCTCACTCAAAAAAGGATCAGAGCTGGGGGGAAGAAAGGAAAGGGGGTGGTTACCTAGGTAACAAGGGGCAAGTCGAAACCAGACAACGGTAAAGTGGTTTCAGCAGAAGGAAAGGTTCCTTCACGGAGACTCGGAGAAAAGAAAAAAAGTATAGAAAAATCGTATGTGGAGGCATTAATATTTGGGGATTGAAGAGGAAGGAATGTAAAGAAAGAAAACGTGGGAACTTTAATTTCTAAGAAAAAAGAAACAGCAGGAAACGGCGATACCACAAAGAGGGAGATATAAAACCGTTGCCGTTATCGAAAAAAAACCTTAAAAAAATTACACCTAATAAGGAACCGCCAATCGACGAAGCCTTCGAAAGGAAAGAAACAACTTTCACTATGCGGTCAAGGGGGGGGGGGGGATAAAAAGTTAAAAGAAAAAAAAGGCCCAAAAGTTAAGATCGGTCCTCGGTGAGAGAACAAAAACAGGTGAGGAGTACTATCCTGGAAAGGAAAGAGAACGCTGAACGTGGGGAGAAAACGGACCAAACAGAGGGAGCCCGCGATCAACGGCATTTTTGTTTTCGGGGATAGTAGATCGCTGAGTGCTGACGCCGACGAAAAAAAGTACGAAGGCAAGAGAGGACGGGACGAAGAAATCAAGTCCATTCCCGCACCGGAGGGCGAAGAGAATGGAGGAGAAAAGGGGGTATCAAGAAAAGCTATCGAAATTATGAGAAAAAAGACGTAGTTCGAAAGCGAAGAGTTTTGAAGGTGACGACAAATGACGACTGGCTGCCATGGAGGGCACTCAACAGTCAACAAAGAAGAAAGACCGCAAAGGCTGTGTGAGAAAGAAAAGGGGAAGGGAACAAATGGGGGAAATCATGGGGGCAGAGAAGTCGGAGAGGTAGATCAACAATCCTGTACCAAAAGGAGAAGAAAAAAGAACTGACTGAAAGACAAGAAGCGCCGAGAAAGAAATAAAAAAAAGAGATTAAACGGGAGAGAACTTGGTTGGAAGGAGCCAAGAAGAAAGAAAATGAAGAATGCTAAATGCAGAAACAGCAGACCAAAAT
>Ga0179593_1503396_pt1 | contig 19464 bp, 7 predicted proteins | sample CZODoug2_1_08_16_FD_185931 | JGI IMG/M metagenome (GOLD analysis project Ga0179593, IMG submission 185931) | Vadose zone soil fungal communities from Angelo Coast Range Reserve, California, USA - CZODoug2_1_08_16fungal (PacBio error correction) | ecosystem: Environmental > Terrestrial > Soil >...
GCAGTCTTATCCAAAAACTCAAATAATATCATGGGCGGGGAGGGAAAGAAAAAGTCCCAGACTTGAAATTTCGGTGGGCGGAGGCGAATCAATTAAATGAAGGTCTGTCGACGCCGTTTGGGGCATCAAATCTTACCATAGGAAGCTGGAACGGACCTCTCCACCCGAGCGAAAGAACCCCAGGACACGTCTTACTATCCCCTACCAACGAAGAAAAAGGTCGGGTCGCCAGGGATCCCAATTGGGAAAGTGTTACAAAGCCAACTGGTCTCAACAAGTGAGAGCACTCTTGATTCGATCTTTCTTGAAGCGGAACGCCCGAAGGCAACTCATCCTCAGGAATTGTACCTTAATCTTTTGCCAGACACGAAATGAACATACGATCACTTCCATCTCCTCTCCTTTAGAGGAGTTTCAGGATAAGATGGTTTTCACAAAAGAGAATGGGCCAGACAGTGGCGGAGTAAGGAAAACGATATGTACAGTTCAAGGATCAATTGTTTGGATGTCCATATAAACGGAATGGCACCCAGGGAGGAGAGGGAAGAAAAAGAAGGGAAGAGAAAGAGTTACCGCGGCGCGAAAGTGCGGCCCTCGGAAGTCTGGGTTTGGCAAAAAGGACTAATCCGTGGTACGGCTGCCCTTTTTCAGATCGTGGACGAGATTGGTCGGGGTCGTTCCAAAAGACTACCCGCATTTGCCGACCTGACGCCTTAGCGGTTCCTACGCTGGCCCAGGGGGGGGCAAGATAGAAAATCAATGGAAGACGGGAGCGCGCTCGACGGTCAACTTGGAAAGACAGCAACGCGGAAATGCCTAGGGTGCGAGATCGAGTTTGACCCACGAGGGAAACTGTAACATCTGAGCCACAAGCAACGGTAGAGACCAACACCGCAAAAGCCGCAAGGCAACGCATGCAGTTGCCGTTGGACTATCAAGAAGCCCTAACTGTCCGAGAAAGTGGCGGCCTAGGCAAAAACTCCCTTACGGTTACTTCTATCCGACGGAGAAAAAAGTCCACGGACGAGGCCAAACTGCCCAACTTAATCTCCTCGCTCTCTCAGATCTGAGACGCAGAAATGCACAGGGAGTGAGAAGTCGATCTCAGAGGTCAACTGATCATATAACTAAGCAGAGGCTTGCCGGAACCGCCGAAAAAAAAAAAAAAAGAAAGGTCTGGCGGGGACTGAGGCCTAGTCTGAAGGGTGCCTGAACTCCAATACGGGCTGATCAAGCGTTGGGGTTGGGGTTACTCTCCACCGTCCTAGGGATGAAAAAACAGATAAAAATTGGGCGGAATCAACCCAAAAAGGAAACGGAAAGGGGGGGAAAAGAAAAAATAAAGAAGGTTAAAAGGCGGCTACCCTTCACATTTAGCTTGGTACGCTCTAAGGTTGTGATCTCTGAAAAAGTTAGATAAGCTTAAGAGGTGGAAGAAGGGGCCTGAAACTGACCTGGTCTAGGACTACACAAACTGACTGGTGGGCGACCCAGACGGTGAGGCCATCATAAAATAAGTCATCGCATTCTCAACCCGCGTTTGTAAATAAGTGGGCAGCCGAGCCTTCCCCCGTAAGGAAAAAAAGACCCCAGCGAAAAAGGTACTCACATTGTCAGAAAGGGGAGAAGCCAACTTAAGAGGTGCACACAATCTAATTCCTCGTGTCTGACCTAGGGGACTACACTCATGAAGGCAAACGAAAGAGGTAAGGCACAAAAAGCTTGCGTAAAACCTCAGAGGGGAAAAGGGGGGCGATTATCTAGTACGACTGTTTATCAGGGAAAAAACCAAAGTTCGAAGATAGGACTCCGTCATGATGACGGGGTGTACCTTCAGGGTGGTAAAATCTCGACAAAACGGAGAGGTCGGGGAATGATTTCAAGTCAAACAGAAGTTCCCTCGGGTCAATTCCATCAGGTAAAAAAAATAAAGGGAACACAAACCCTATCGAAAGGGGAGGGGTTTTGGGGGAAGACGCTAGGATGCAGAAAAGAGAGACCCTATAAAAAGGGGTCGAAAAAAAACAGATATGACAAATAATTCCTCATCTGGGAGGGAGAAGAAAATAGCAATCTTCAATACCAAGAGACGTAAAGTATACACGTCGAGGGGTGTACTGCGGCGGGAAAATGTGAGGGGATCAGCGCGGCAAGAGACAGATTGGAGAAATGAGCATACCGTGGGGGGTGAGGGAGCTGCTTGTCTTACCTGCCTGAGGTGGCGAACAGGGTTTTCCCGGGAAATTTCTGTTACAAGGGGGCTATCTGAAAAAACGCACAGTCCCTAACAGCGTGTCGAGAAAACGATGCAAACGAAAACTAGATTCTCTCTCGGCGGGAACTATCACACTCAAAGGGGGTAAGGAGGGTACTACAAGGAGGTAGGGGAGTGCATGCCGACCAAAAAAGGACGTTGGCAGCCATAGCACAGGGAAACCGGGAAAGGAAACCTGCAAACCTCTTAACTGGGGAAGCCGACAGGTCTTGAAATCTGCCACTCTACCTTGGTAAACATCATTTGGAGAGGCCTCACCCTCCTTCAAAATAGGTGCCCCGGGTTCACAAGGCTCGTGCCCTAAAGAAATAACGGAAATTGTGTGCACTGAACTAGTCGGGTCTAGGACCAGAGAAACTTCCTCCGGGGGGAAAGAAGGAGCCTCATGGTCCGGGGTCGGTCGATTGATAAACAAAATACAAAACAAAGGGGGGAGGAGGAATAATATAAGGATTGGGGCGATCCACCGTTCCTCATTAGGCTAAAGTAACTGGAGCGATGAAGCGGGAATAGGGCAATACCACTACGGATTTCCTAAAAGAAAACATCAGACTACCACCACGTAACAGACCTGTAACCACTTTTTAATCTTCTTTGGATTGCATGATGACCGCCATTCTCCGGGCACCGTGGGATCTGTGTAATAGGCAGCCGATGCAGTCCATTCTGCGCACGAAAGGGGCCGCTTGCTAAAAACGGATGACCGCGCTGGCCGGTTGACAAGGTTCGGTGACGGGGGGATAGATGAAGTCACGTTGGGGTCGGAAGAAAATCCCGACTTAATCCGGTAAGGCCTCCTTCGTGACATGTTCTAACAAAACCTCCTGGAACGTGCAGCCGGGTATCCGGGTTAGTTGATCTTTAAGATTGACGACCCGCGGTCTAAGCAACCGCTATGAACTCAGCACCACGCCCAACTCGGCACAGCGAACAAATGAACCGGATCGAAACCAGCTTCAGTACTCAAGAAAACCATGAACAGGTTGGATAAAAAAAGCTGAGAAGTCGCGACGGAATCTTGAGGGGGCACGCTAAAAAGATTGAGCACCTATTTCTAACATATTCGAGAGTTTCTGACGAAGGAGATCGTTGCGGTCGCAAGACACGCAGAGAGCTGTGCGTTCTAGGTATCTGTATTCACGCCGGGCGAATAACGATTAAATCCTGTGAGCGATCACGAAGCCCGTTGGTGGGGTATCAAAAAGGGACCAGGCCTATACCGGTAAAACCGGGGGCGGGGGGAGTGAGAACATAACCTGAGAGACAAGAAATGGCTCACGCGGGAGTTTTAAACAAAAGACTCCGGTACCAGGAAACCTTCTGGGAAAAGTGACCAGTGACGATAGTAACGTGGGGGTACAAGTACACCATTTAATTTACGGGGAGATAACGCCTTTTAGAAGGGTCAAGTCCGGTGACGACCAGAGAGGCGGGAGGAGCATTGGAGTGTCGAAGTCAACTATAACAAGGCGGACAGGAATATGGTGGGGTCTTGGGAAAGGGCCCTTGTGCAGTCTTTTAAGGACGCTGGGGCCAGCCAGAGGAAAAAGGATTTTTCATGAAGAGGGGGGGGGGAATACCGCCTTTCGCGACTTATAGGAACTTGTAGGCCGCAAAACAGGGCTTGTGATTCAATAACTTGGCAATACTACTGGGTCTACTTGAAAAAAAACACGCGCGACAAGAGAGTCACGGTGGTCAAATCATATCAAACCTTGCTCGGAGTAAGGTGATAAAAAAAAAAGGAGCTTTAGAGCTGCGCAGAGGCTGAAGTCCGACATTCCGTACAGATTGGGACGGGCCTGGGACCGAAGATCTGAACTTCAACCACCCAACCCAACACGCAAACAAACCAACACAAACACCCACCCACTCTCATGGGCGGGCGTCGAGGTCAAACAAAGCTGGATCAGCCCTAGCAAATACCAAAGAATCAGGAAGCCGACAGCGCTCGGGTGGAGGTTGCCGGTGTGCAGGGCATGCGGGGCCCCGTAGATAGCAGGGCGATGATCGAATGGAGACAACTCAAGTGTCCAGACTTGTCGCGACTATAGAAGAGCGGGAGTGTGGGGAAGCGAGCATTTGGGGGGCGAGTCAGTTTGCGGCTGTTACTCCGAGTCACGAAGGGAGTCTCCCAGATAAGGACCGGAAATCGCGATGAGGCCCTAGGATCCAGGGGCAGGCATCAGGAAGTGAGGGGGAAGCTTAGGTGGACTTCTCAGAGAACTGTTGGGTGAACAGGATCCAATTTCGGGAAACAGTACGAAGACTGTGACAACGAGGTCTCCTGTCCGTCCATAAGGTTATAGGGCACGGAGCACTAGGAGCATCTCGTCGCCCATAGCTAGCGAGTGATAAAACGCGGCGGTGAAACTTGATCCGCCGGCAGACGGGAACTTCTGAAAACGGGCGGCTGTTGTGGAACTACCACGAACAGGTCCTCGTCCAGGGCTCAGGACAACTCGGCAAAAAAGGTCCTCCAGCGCTCATTTAACACCAGCAAGCGAAGAAGGTCATTACGAAGTGCCGCGAGGACACGTCCCGCTCCGAGATTGGCTCGAATTATGAAGGCGACGGCATCGCTCCAAATTAAGCGGGGGAACCCCCAAAAAGTGGGAAGTTTGGGGGACATCGGGAAAAAAATTTCATGCCAGGGGGTCCGCGTTCATGTAGGAGGCAATGAGATGTGAAACCATCGGAGATAGGAAAGGGACTTGCCATAAAGGGCCTTGACGCTAGAACTATAGCGCAAAACGGGGGAAGGACGGGAGCGTCGAAAGGGGGAGTCCATCAAGACCAATGGCTCTTCTGAAGAAAGGCGGAAGGGGAAAATTGGGACAAAAACCCGGGCTCGCGTCCATACCTGACCAATGGCGCACTGGTAACCAGAAACGTGTATGTGATGAGGGGCCTGCCTATGAGTCTGCAGTGGCCCCTCAAAATCGAGAAAGAAGAGGAGTCACAGGCGTAACATGAGGAATGGTACTCGCTATCTACGACGAACAGGACAGAGAGGGAGTGGAACGTGACAAGACGCCAGAAGAATGCTCAGAGAGGGAAGGGGGACGGAAAGCCTCGGGAACACGGTCTATGCGTGCGATGAAGAATCAGCCGACCTTGAAACGCGGGGACTAGGAAAGGGATAGGAAGGAGGGGAGGGACAGAAAGGCATCAGGGGAAGGTGTACCGTAATTTGGTGGTGGAGAAAAACAGCGAAAAAAAGCAGTGGGGAACCGCCGGGCAGAACGCAGAGTACGATGGAAAATCCACCGAAGAAGCGACCGCGAGGAGGGGGGGGGGGGGGGGGGGGGAGCGAATAGAGAAAAGTCCTTCACGAATCGGAGGTCAAACCTATTACCGTCCAAGCAGGACCTCCAAGGGGGGCGAGCGAAAAAGCGCCGGAATTCGCCGGAGATCAATCGTTTAGGGGGCCCAGACTTTAAAGCGGGTCGTTCCACAGTGTAACAAAGACAGGGAATGAAAGAGGTAGGCTGCCGGGAAAAGAAGGGGGCTTAAGTCACACTGAGAGGCCGAATTTCAGGGGAAAAGGAGAGGGGGTCCACTCTCATGCATCTTTCTTATCAAAAATTGCGTACCTATGGGGAAAAAGGAGAAAGACGATGGACAGGTTCGATGAACTGCAGCCTGGCCACCCTGCACCTGGGGGGTCTTCGGTCTCGTGTAATTGTTTCAAGAGGAAGGGGGGGCCAAAACAATGCCGCGTCAGATCGAAAACGGAGTGAAGAATAGAGGGGAAATTGCGGCGAAAGGCGGGGAGACAGGGATTGGTGGGACACAAACTACCAGGAACAAGAAAAAGAGGAAGCGAAACGTTTGGGTTCTCCAGTTGACCCGGCCGGAAGGGGAGTGAACTCACGGGGAAATATTTACTCAGGAATAGGAAGCCGGCGGAACGGCGAAGAATGGAGTTTATTCTGGAAAAGGTTATGTGAAATGACGGATATACCCTGGGTCCATTACATGCAGAGGGATAAAGGGGGGAGGGTCATACATCCAGAAGCAGGGCAGAAAGGTTGAGGCCCAAGGGGGAGTTACAACTCCTCGAATAGTGGGAAAAAGAAGGGAATTAGAGAAATTTCGGTTCCGCAGCGCAATTTGAGGGGCCCAGGCTTTGGGGAGGCAATCGGTTCGACGGGCACAAAAAGAGAGGGCGGAAAAGCAGTTAAAAAAGAATTAAAGAAGGCCCACAGACGCGAGGCGCGTAAAACGTGGGGGGAGAAAAAATCGTCTCAAGTATGAGAGAAATAATTGCATCCCTCAGGTGCAAAAAAAGGGGTAACACAAAAGAAAATAGTCGGTGGGGCAAACCAAGAAAGGTGAACGGGTGAGCAACGCCGCACGGATCAGCCCGAAGGAAAGAAGGGTCTAATTCGGAAACTGCAAAAAGATGAAAAAAAGAAACTTCTTCAAAGTGCGTGTGGCCGTACTGACTAATCTGGCTTGGCGGAAGGGGAAAGAAAAACTTCCCGGCTCTTACAAATTCGGGAGTGTGCAGATATCTCTGCGTAAGCTAAAATGAACGGGAAAGATGCGCTGAGGTACATCAATGAACCTGTTGAACCTGTAGATGAAAGAAGAAAGAGCTGTCTTGAAACCCTCCCAAATGAAAAGGTAGCCTAAAAAATAAAACAATCTTCAGCACTCCCACTAAATGTGAGACAAATAAAGTCTGTTAACGAAGAGAGACAAAGGTTTTGTGAAAAAAACTGAAACAAGGCCGCCTCTCTGCGACGACATATGAAAAAGACTCACGTTCCTCGTAAGTGCTCAAACATACGCACAAAACAACCAACCGTAGGCCGGGTCGGTATCAGGTTCTAGAAAAAAACTTGGCACACAAAGAAAAAGTAACATCGATACATCTTAACCTTGCAAAGTCAAAATTGGGCCCAGGAATGGGGAAACCTCGAAATGGGACGTGACAAAATGTGCCTAACAGTGTAAAGGGAATGAGGGCAATGGGTGGGGTAGCCTGTCCACTAGATTAGGCAAGGGGGCGTCAGCAATGAAAGAACGAGCAAACTACCGAGAGGGTACCTGCTTACACACGAAACGGTGGGACTGAACGCTCTGGCTTCAATCTGTTACCAGATCATTAAAAAGGAAATAAGGGGTGGGGTCCATTCCTCGGTGACAGTATTGTGGTAGTTGGACGGAAAAAAAAAGGAACTCAAGAAGAACAGGTGCTAAGAAGAATTGACGGGCTGGTCCTCGGAAGAACAATCTGGAATACTCCGCAAGAAAAGGTAAGACGGAGAAAGAAGATTTCTTCGATCGAATAAGAATTCTCAGCTAAAAAGCCCGGCTGAGTAAAAGCTCTGGGTGCATAGTACCTCGGGGTTAAAACAGTCCCAGTACCTCGGACTTTGTACGACAACCCCCGGTGCTGCGAAAGAAAAACAATAACACGGCTCCGGCACACAAAGCCTTTTACAGGAGAAACGGGAACCTCGACAGACCGACCGAGGTAAGGGGAAGAAGGAGAACACATGCCCGTCTGGACCCCGCGTAGGTATAATGTGGCGATACCGGAAAAAGGGAACATCAGCCACACACTGGATCACGTCGGACCGACTCCCAGAGGGAACTACAGCTAAAAATAGGGCAACGTGTGCGGAAGAGGTCGCAAGGAATACTGGTCTCATCTAGACTCTGAAGAGCCGTAAGCAGGGACCTTTAACGAAAAAAGAAGACACTTGCGGGTCGGGCTTAACCTTATGACTAAGGGGATGAAACACCTTCTAAGCCGCTGATCAAAAGGCCGTTTTACCTGTCTACGAGAAAGGACGGAGGGGCCCTTGGCGGATGGAAAATAGGGCGTACAGCAACAGGGTAGACATGCGCGGTAATTACGGGTATTAATCCGCAGTCTTGGGGGCCGCTCACCAGCATTGAGGAATCACGGAAAGCGCGGCAGTTTGTGCGAAAAGGACCAGGGTGGAAAAGGCGCTCGCGGGGTTTCCATGGTAGGAAAAACAAGGGAAAAAAAAATCGTCGTGACTCCAGCACCCTAGCCAAGGGGGGAACCCGGGGGGGGCCCAGAGAAGGGGTCGCAGACATGCGACCCCGTGGGGGGTAGTACAAGAAATCAACTCGATCCTGTGATCCAATCAGAATCCGGGCCTGGCTTCAAAATGTCTAACTAAAACGAAAAGGTCAACAAGATATCAACTCAGTATAAGACAGAGATTCCCTCCTTGATAGAGAAAAATTCGACACCATTATCTCAAATCGCATCTGTTCGTCACCTTAGGAAAAAATCCACCAGGCCACGTCGCAACCCCTGGGAGACGATCGGACAAAACGTGACCATGTGATATCACGGGTAAGACGGGGGAACAGGTCAATCACGCCAGGCTTAGCACTTTTGGAAAACGTGAAGGGGGGGGTGGTGTCAACTAAAACGGAAAAAACACTACTTTCGAGGGAAAGAGACGAGTTGAGGCAGTCACGTCCTTGAGGGAAACGGGAACTTGGCATTTGCGACAGTGTTATAAAAAAAAAAAAACCCTAACCGGACTTGGGGGTGGGTTGGCCAGAAGGGGCGAAAAATTGCGGTCAGAGAGACAAGAGAAGACCTCGTCGACCAAACGAGATACATGGGGGGAGAAGGGAATTATAGACACCAAACGAGAGCCGAAACGGAACGGGGAACCTCGGGAGGAAACGGCGTACCATCTAAGGATGTCAAGATAGGGTCGACAAGGGTATTGGATCAGCGTCCGAAAGGACATCTTTGTATGGAAGAGTTTGAAACAGGGTGGAGGGATGACAGTCCTCCGATTCGTGAGAAAAGTCCTTTAAAGAATGTGACACGACGTAAAGGCGTTAGATTTTGGGGGAAGACTGCAGAATAACAGAACATCACAGGGGAGAAAAATAAGAGTACTTCACAGCATAAAAGAAACCGAGCCCTCCTGAAGCCGGCTGGGAGTCTTAATTAAACAGGCATAAAACGGGGTCCCGCGCTTCCGTGAACGATGAGGGCGAGTGAAAAAAAGGGCACACGCTTGGGGCCCGTACCGCTAAAGAACAAAAATGACGCCGGGCCAACTTTGCTACGGTTTATAGAACAAAACGCCCACCGCCCCGGGTGAGGCAGGCCAGGTCTCGGAAATGAAAGCAACAGCACCAAACTTTTGGAAAGGTACTTAGGAACAGGGGGGGGAACTGAAGCAATACGGAGTTGTGACTTGCAAAAAATCGGAAGTTCCCTCGTCCTCAGTCGTCAAAAAGCCGCCGGGCCCCTCCTCGCACAAACTCTGAGTCCTTCATCACAGAAGGTACAAATCTCACAACAACAGTAGAGAGGAAAAATCTGGGTATCAATCGAAAGGCAAAAGCAGGGCTGACGGGCCTCTATGGCAGTCGTGAATCGGGAGTACCCCATGAAGATTGAACAACCTAGCTAAATCCTCTAAGGGAACAACCGGAAAAATGGCCCTATGATATCCAAGCGAAACATTCGCAAATTGTCATGAACTCCAGAGTCTCAGGGAAAGACTTGCAGTCGTTACACAAACCCCTATTATAAAAAAAAGAAGAGGTCATAATTGGTTTTTAGGGTACTAGATTTCTGTTGTCCATGGAAGAGGGCGTCAGAATAAAATCTCCCCTGTTGAATACTCTGAAGAATTCTGGGTGGGACTCATTAGGCGGCGGGCAGAAGAGACTGCGAGTGGGAGGAATTGGGAACCTCAGAATGTGTTAGTTCAAAGCTCTTGAGCGCTAAGGAGCAGACCACTATCTGAACAGCTTGGGGTGACCTATCAAAGGCGAGCTTCAAAAACTTCTCACCTCAAATCCACAAGCGGGTACCCCAGGAAGCAGAGCACAAATCTTACATAGACGACTGGACTAACCCAACCTAAGTTGGCCGGGACTTCCCAGAATTTAAAGAAAGCTCTAAGGAAGAAGAGCTCCAGATACCATAAAGATCCATAGAACGCTGGGCTCAACATGCGACGATGTGCAAAATGGGCGAACGCAAAAAACTGTTTGACTATTTGAGTTTCTGCCGATGATCGCAGCCTGGTACTGAGAACCCTGGATTGCACTAATTGTCCTGTCAGAAGAATGTTTTTATACAGTGAGATCCTTATTACTGCGGTGAATTCGGAAGAAAAAGGTCACAGAGTGACGGGGGCCAAATAAACAATACAAATATCGCGTACAACCTGGGGGGGAGTTTTACCCCACCGCCCAGGGACCTCTGGTGACTTTCACCAGGAACGCTCGCATCACTGCGAGGTAGAAAGGGAGCAGGGAGCGCTTGTCGTTCGAAACACGGCAGAACAAAAAGTTAAAAAGTTGTAGGCAGGAGAAGACTTCGCTCAGTTGGGGGACCAGTTCGCACCCAGGCTCGATTCCTGCATAGCCTCCCCTGACGCTATCCGTTGGTTGCTTGAACCTGCACATGGGATAGGCAACGTTTAGAGGTCAGTATGAATCACCGGTCCGGGAGGTGGGCTATCAGGGAACGAAAGGGTGTACGCAGTGTCTGTTTCAACTGAGACTGTGGCCATGAAAAGTTCTCAGTGGCAAGTGGAGAGGAGGTAGCTCCATCTTACTTTATGGGAGGAACTCACAAGGAAAGAGTGGCCGATCCGCTGCATGTCGTGTAAATGGGAAAACAGGAGTAAGGGATGGATATTGACTGATAAAATGAAAACGTGAACTAAACAGCAACACCAGCTGTTCGTCACGTGTCTATACGGCGAGGAGGCCGACCGGGGACGGGGAGTAAAAACGAAGGGGTCAGGACGGGTACGAAATACGCGGCAAAACAGCCGAAGGATAGGGAAGATGGTGGAAAAGGACGCTAACGAATCGCGAGTAAGTTCCAAACGAAGCAACTGTAAGGACCCAACGCATTCTGAGGCCCACCCTGAATTAACTGACTTTGGAAAGGGTCACTTCCGAACCAATCCATGTTCTCGCCCGGCACTCCAGTCCAGAGCTTTTGGGGAATCTTCCCCCAACACCCTCTTCCTCCGTCTGAACCCCGTGGGGGTCAGAAAAGTCATGTCTCCCAGGCGGGAGAGAGCAGCGGCAGCATTGGGTAAACAGATGGTTTTGCTTTGGTAAGGTGGTTAAAGGAGGCGCAGGGCGGGGCAAGGAACTGATTGAAGTTCTAAGGAGGAGATCATGTGATCGGGGGGGAAAAAAGACTGGTAGACTCAAGACTACCGCGCTCAGTGATATGAATGTACCACCCCCTTCTTAACAAATAAGGAACAGAAGGGAGGGATACATGACAAGGTGTAGCGCTTAGTTTCTGGACCTCGCTTCCCTGAGATCGATGGCAGTGTGGGAATGATTTGGGTGTTCTTGTAACGCAGGGTCGGGCTAGAAGGGGGGGGAACATCAGTGCGGCAAAAAGCTTTCTTTTCCCAATCTGGACAGACGGTGCTCCAGGGGTAGGTTACGGGGGCGCGGGGCCTCAGTTCAAAAAAGAAACAGTGATGCACCTATTCAAAACAAAAAAAAAACGAGCAACGAACCGGGCGGGGGGTTTCAACCACAACTCTTACTACAAATGGAGGGTGGATGTTGGGGGTCAGAGGGGGGGGGGATGACTGGCAGTTAAGGAGGTCTGACCAGGAGAGAAGAGGGCAAGTCGCAAACACACAAAGAAAAGAAATAGAAAAAAGAAAAGAGACATGAAGGTAAAAAAACACAAACGGAGCTCGCTGAAGTCCGGCGTATCACTGTACCGTTAGTTAGGGGTAAAAAAAACGACCCCGAACAGAAACTCAAAAAGAAAATCAAGGAGGTTCATTTCCGCGAGACTAGCAAGCTACAACAGACATATACGATCAGGTCTCAAAAGTAAGTAGAGGGGGAAAGTCTGCGAAAGGGAAGAGACTGACTGCGGTCGCGCAGTGAGCCCAAAGAATCTAGGGGGGACATCGCCACAAATTGACAATAATTGAAAAAAGAGTACAAAGAATCGGGGGGGGGGCAGGCAGGGAACCGGACCCAGAATGTGGGAAAGATGAATCTAGAAATGACTTAAGAAATGTACTTAAAAGGGCGTGCGATACCACTAAGAGAGGACAAAAACGAAGAGGCGGTTGAGGCCTCGTCGACCCGGGGCAGGAATATGACTCCCGAGACAAAGGGGGAGCGTGAACCAGTGGTCAAACCGTGGGATCGGCGAAAAGCCCGCGCAGGTTGGGTAGTGATACCAGTGTAAGGGGGCGGCAAGTAAGGGGCATGACTGCGGGGAAAGAAAAAGCTGGTGCGGACACTAAATGTCATCCTATTGAAAAAAGTTACTAGACAAAATGTGGAAAGAAGAAGCGCGACGAAATCTCAGAACGAACAGGAAAGAGCGGCTTGTCTTCAGTCCGCCATCGCGATCACTGGGTACGTTTTACGAGTGAAGAAGGTGGGGGGAGAAGGCGGGGGAGAGATATCGACGCTCGGCAAACGAGGCTCTTAACGGATACTTTCAGGGAGGGAGGCATGAAATGGATAAGAAAGGGGGTTGAAGAAAAAACTAACATATCCATTCTTTGCAGAAAACGAAGGGAGAAGACAAAAAAAAAAACAAAAAAACGCGACGATCGAGAGATAATCAGATCTTTCAAACAACTAAGATTTTTTCCCTACCACCGGAAAAAGCATGGGCCCCCAAGGGGAGAAATGGCAGGGAAGCCCTATCTGGGTGTTCCTGAACTTATTTTGTCGAAAAAAAGGAAGAAAATCTCATGCGGGCCATCGGGAGCTCTCTTCTAAACGACTCGACGGTTAGAGCATAATTTCTTCAGGCACTATTGGGACTGTCAGAGTTGGAAGGGGAAGTGGCTGCTCATCGTACACATGGCGTAAGGGAACGAGAGAAGGGACCCGTTGGGAATGCGACTGGATGCACAGTTTGGGAGGAGGACGATTCTCTCTTGTGACGGCTGCAGGGGGGGCCCAACCGTGAACCGAAACGTCGACTGAACGGAATGAGAAAGATCTCGGAAACCACACAACGTAGGGAAAGAGGGTGGGGCGAATACATTCAAGGGGGGGAAAGTGTCAAGACTCCAACAAAGGGAAAAGATAAGAAAAGAGAAACGTGAAAACAAGTGAAGTTTGCATCGGACCAAGTGACAATCTTTAAAAGCACTGGCCTAGACGAATTAAAAAGAGAAACGTACCGATAAAAAAAGGGATATACAGTCATCATATAAGAAGAGAAACGGGGTGACTTACGGATCAGAAGAAATCCAAACAAAAGCCGGACAGGAAAGGAAGATTTCCGTCAAGCTAACTCGGACACCACACTATCCAGGAAGCCTCGGACGCGAGAAAATGGGGCGGCCCAGGCTTTGGCCAATCGGGAGAGTGGCCACCCACATGTGCAGGGGGGAAGAAATACAGGAGTCTATCGCCGAGTCTTAAAGAAGGAGGTTTCGTATAAAAAAGTTTGCTGGCAAAATTGGAAGGATACCGCGGGAAAACAGATCAACATCTTAGGGGCAACAGCTACTCCCTTAAAGACTGACTCCCGGGGCTGACGATCTATAGGCCCATGCATTATTCAACAAGGGGAGGAAAGGACCGGGGTGGAAAGGAAGCTAGGAAACACGCTACAAGGCAACACCTGCCCTCGGGTCCTTTGAGTGATAGTAGGATGCTCAATCTAAGGACCGAAAAAACTAAGTTAAAAGTGAGATGGTGAGGAAAGAGGGAAGCCGCCGGAAAAGGGAGAACCCTCAACAGACAGTCGTCGGTTCGACACTAGCGTCGGACGCCTCAAAACTGTAAAGTTGACAAAGGGAAAACAAGTTGCTCGGGGCGGATCGGAGACTCTGGAATAGAGCTCCTCCTGGGCTATCAGGCATTTGATTTCGAGAAACGGCCATACACGCTGGGGGGGAAGTCAAGAGTCTAAGAGCGTCAAAAGGAAGAAGGGGGGGGTCCCATATCACCTAAGGAAGGAACTGTGTAATTTCCACTAGGGCAAGAAATTTACCGATTGGATGGATTACACGACAAAAGGGAAAAAATAGGTAAATCGCGACTAAGGGGGGGAAAGCGTAAAGCTCAGGCACGGTCCGCAATCCGATTAAGGTGGAAAAGTTGAAAACGAAAGCGGGAAAAGAAAAGGTGCACAGGTACTAGAAGTTTGTAGGTGCCAACCACAGGGGGACGGACCGATTGGCCTTGCGCCCTTCAAGGAGGGGGTGGGGGGGTTGGGTTGTGGGGGGGGGGGGGGGTTGGGCGGTCCACGACGGGGGACCGCAGGACAAGAGAAAAAGAGGCTTTCCTAGGGAGAGTCGAGCAAAAACTTTGTGGGGAAAGAGCAGAGCAACAAAAAACAAAGGAGAAAACCGCGGGTGCAAGGGGAGGCGCTATTTTTCAAAAAAAAAGCAACTTTCCCTTCTAAAAGCCAGAAGTCGCGGAGACAGACAAAACCAAAGCCCTCCTCCGGCAAACCTGCCGATGCCGGAGAGGGGCCGCACTCGAAAAGCTCTTGAGGCCGATGAGAAAGGGAAGCGGCAAACCGTAGGGAGTAGACGACATGGCGAAGAACACGGCCACCCCAGATTGAAAAATACGAGCGAACTCGACAGAGAACACCTGAGGCCAGACTCTTCTACGGCTCGCGAATAGCTACGCGTTGCATACCAGCCACGTGCCCGCCCCAACAAAATAAAATTTCTTGGTCTGTCGGATTAAAAAAAAGGGTATGTGGCTTACCCGGCGGAGCACACTTTGTGGGTCACTCATCCCTGGCCCTTGCTTCCTGTGCTCGTGTAAGGTCGGGGACGTAAAGGCCTGTAGGGTTGTAGGGAAGGTCGGCAGCGGGGGCGAAAGACATCCCTGGGGGTGCAAAGGAGTGAGAAGGTGTTGGGAGAGCAACAGTAGAGAGAGGATTGTCGGAAAATCGGGTTGCAAAACAACCCAGAGGATTGTAAGCCAAAGCACGGGTGGGCGGCCGCTGATCCTCAAACCATCGAACGGCGGGTTTAAAGGGCCTACAAGAAACGTCCATTAGAGCCCTTAAAAAAATCGACTATACTTCATAAAGGGGGGGTGGCTAGCCAAGACGGGGCAACGTGCTCACCGACAACTGAGTAAGAGAAGAAAATACATAGGCTGCAAAGGGGAGAAAACGGGCCTGTTAGACCCCGTCCGATTCCGGACCACTTCTCAGCGGAGAGAGAGAAGAAGTGAACCATGTAATCATTGGACCAGAAAGACAAATCAGAACGAAAGTAGTATCGTGGTGGGGTCCTAGTTGGTTACCATCGCGCAAAAGCACTCTCGTTCTAGCCAGAGAGAGGTGAGAATAAAATCAGGGGGGAGGGGGGGTGGGTTAAAGACGACCTTGTCCTTTTGCAAGGTTCAAAAAAAAGAGGGAGTCAATGATTGTTTGAAAGAAAAAGGAAAGAGTGCAGCATCAAGAGACTAATACACTGAGGTACCATCTGCCAACGTTCTTAACTGGGAAGGAATCACATCTTATCAAATAAAGCGTACGGACATCCGTCGAAATGAGAGCGCGTCGATGTCTTGAGTTCATAGGTTGTCGCTTCGAGAAAACAAATTCTCCAGGAGCCATGACAATAGTTGGGGGTTAAAGGGTCGGCTCTTCTTCTGCATTCGGTTAGAATTTAAAAGAGGGAAAGACAATTTGCAGCGGAAGAAAGGTGTTGATATGAAAGAAGAGGGTGAGACATTGGGGACTCACTCATACTGAGACAAGGCACCTGAAGGCAGATGGAGGATAGGACCTGAGAACAACCATTTATCGATGTTACGAGACCCCGAGGCGGGGAGGATTTCGACATCACCCAGCGGTGGACCTGCAATTAACAACCCTTACCTACGGACTCTGATATCTGGTACGGCTGGAGCAAGACCTCGGCAACGCCGGTTAGAAGAAGCATGTTTCGAGGAATAGAACTACTCACGCTTGGGGGTTAAAGAGGCGGGAACGTCGCAACGAAAAGCCAGTTGGGTGTGACGTTCTTTGGTCTGCCTATCGGCGAGTCGGGCAGACGTCGCCCGACTGAGGGAGGCGGAGGGGACATCTCTCGAACACAAAAGTAGGAAACGATGGGATCATCACGTCAAACAAATTCAGGGAGTCTCTAGTAACGGGCATAACTCAAAACATGACCGATAGTTAAAAAAAAACTTCTCTGGAATCCCGAGAAGGGAAAAACGGACAAAATAGAGTTTATGATACGAGAACATTCTCAACAGTGTAAGTGAAAGAGGGCAAAATCCAGAGATGAACCCGAGTGAAAATACCTGGCATGGGATTTTTTCTGTAACTGAAGGCGTGAAGGCAAAACGCTGCGGAGGGCGTCATACAACGAAGACTGACGGTAGTCAAGTACTTGTTTTCTCATGCCCGACGAACTCCATCCTTGAGTGAGGCTGTCGGTGCAGGTCGTTGCGGGGAAGCTTGAGGGCCGCTTGCGCTCAAAGGGCCGTAGGCCGCTCCACCCTCTCAGCAGCAAAGGCGGGCAAAGGGATTCAAACTAAACTTCCGCAGGAAAGGAAAACGCCACCGCCGGAAAAAGGGAAGCTTCACAGGTCCACATGGTGAACTGTTTCTCAGAAAAAAATCCTGGGGAAATTCTGAGGCCGGAAAGACACAATCGACAGGGACCAGCAGGCTAATCAGGGGGTCACGTAACATGCGTTCTAGAGGGAGGGACTCTCCCGGCCAAGGAAGAAACCAGAGGTCGCGGCGAGCTGGCGAAGTATCGACTTATCAAGGGATTTCTCCTTAAATTTCAAAAGAAAACAACCCACATTACATAGTTTGTTGGAGAACTTGAAAAAAGGAACGGGGGGCTAAAACGGAGCGCAAGGATTTAATGCGAAAAGCTCGGCAAACGAATAAAGAGGGAGTACTCAGACGTCACCACCCCCTATCCCCACCCCGAAGGCTTGGGGAAATTTACCTAGCTTATTCAAAGGAATCAACATGTTAAAGGTCATGGGCTAACATTGCGCTGATTTCCGAATGTTTGGGCAAATCGTCGGCCTCATTGGGTTGCAGGAAATTTTGCGAAGCCAGTCGCGTAGAGTAGCACGCGGGGGGAATCTTGGCACTCAAAACGGTAGTCACGATTCTCGGGGACCAAGAGGCGGAGTGGATAAGGGAAGGGGAAGGACGCGGTACTCCCACCAAAGGTGAAAAAGGGGAAGACCTTAGGTCGACAAGCATTGTTTCACTCGTCTGGGAACATACTGAGAAAGGAATCACGGGCTTAAACGGGGGAAAGGGGTTGCCCACTCAACACCGGACTTTATGAAAGGGAAGGAATGTAGAAGATAAAAGCAAGAAGGAGGTCCTAAAGGATAAAGATGGGGGCTTTCAGAAGCCATATTTTATGAGTGAACGGCAAGGGGGTGGCGCGAGGAAAACCACGGGGATCCGACCGCGTAGACGGGTAGAAACTCAGGAGACCTTGTAGCAACCCATAATACGGTTGCGTGTGGGAAAGGGGGACTGTCTGACGGATCTGCCAGGGGTGAGGGAAAAAGGCTTCTTATAGGGGTACGGTTGCGGTGAACTCTGCTATCTGGGCTGCTGTGTAAACAGAGAAGGGTGGCGAGGGTCAGGGAGGGCCATATAGCTTCCTGTGAAAAAAAAAATTCGTCAAGGAGCAAGGGCCTCGACGAGAGCGGGCGGCGTCTAGGTGAGCGTCACTGCCGATCATGTTGCACCTCTTCTGGGCGAGTGGGTGGGGCGGGGTCAACTCGAAGTCGGTGTCGAAGAGCACGGGTCAGCTGGAAAATCGACCTGAAAAAAAAAAGCTCACCGGAGTCGTCTCATACAGTGCCCACTCGACGAAAGTCGGCTCAGACCAGTCGGAGTGAGCGAGAGGGGCCACCGAAGGGGCCGGACCCCAGGACCCCAGGGCTGTGAGAGCTTGTGGACCAAAATCATGAAAAACAGGAGCAAAACGCGTCCTGTCAAAAAGGCGCAAGATGGAAGAGAAAGTGCCTGAGAGAATTCAATATAGACAACCCCGTCGAGGAGAGGGAACGATCGTAAGGGGGATTTATCAGCGGAACATCGTGATTTGGCTCAACGCGAAGCTCGGCACATTTAGTGTACAGCTCAACACCCCGGAGAGATCAGTACTCAATCGTGTTCGTCCCCAACGCTCGGTAAGCCTGCACGAAGCCCTGCGAGGAGGCCCAGGCTCTTGTGATACAAGATACGTAGGTCATTCAAGGAAAAATCATCGATTTCCAACTTGCTTGGGTTGACCTTCCCATATCAACACGGACTGACGGAGGGAGGGGTGAAAATCATACAAAAAAAGTCCCTCTCTATTGCGGGAAAACCGAGCAACGAAAAAAAATCCGGACCAGTTTCACAAAAGACAGGGGGTTCTAGACATAAACCTCTCAAGGGGTTAGTATCCTCCAATGTTGATTAAGATATACGAAGGCACCCAACTCATGTCATCATGATGCCAGGTGTCGAGGATAAGACCCGCAGAGATTTGTAGGGCGTATGACAAGAAGAAAAAGGACAAGCGGGAAGGGTCGGCAAAAAACAGTCAGAGGAGAAGAGCTTCTGTGCGACGGGGGGCACTTGGATCGTGGGGGGGGCTATAGTGGGGGCCAGGCGGACAATAACTCTCAGACCGACGCTGCTCTGAAGTCACTCAGCTCTCCATTACTTATTGCCTTTTAGATGTTGTGTTGACAACACAATCTTGGTCGCTTGTCTCGAAAGACGGAAATCTACCTCAGTTTGTGGTGGCGGGCAACATATCAATCCGACGCAGGGGGAAAGTCAGTCGACTCAATATTGAGGCAGCTAGGTGGGGAATAACACCGAGGCACTCCACCTAATCAGTGCGCGCAGTCGTAAACCAGTCTGAATAATCTCGAATCGTGCCAACTTAACTCGGAGGGTAACGACAAACATGGGGGACGTAAAGCCTGCTAGGGATTCTGCGTGATAACCGGGTTACCCACCAAAATTCATCTTCTATCCATGGGAAAAGCAAGACGAAGGGTCCCAGAGACACTCAAGCGGGCGTCGCGAAGATTAAATCATAGGCCCCTCTTAATTTACCCGTTTAGCACACAGACGCCTGGCCGGCATGGCACAGTGGGGGCGCCTTCACTGGAGAGGTGGCTTGCCGGCAGTTGGGGTCACACCTGTAGTCCGATTCGCCAATAAA
>Ga0179593_1382251_pt1 | contig 19462 bp, 15 predicted proteins | sample CZODoug2_1_08_16_FD_185931 | JGI IMG/M metagenome (GOLD analysis project Ga0179593, IMG submission 185931) | Vadose zone soil fungal communities from Angelo Coast Range Reserve, California, USA - CZODoug2_1_08_16fungal (PacBio error correction) | ecosystem: Environmental > Terrestrial > Soil >...
AAGGTATCGCGATCACAACCGCCCATATCGAAGTTCAGCAATCAAAAAAGACATTTTTGCTGTCCTCAAAAAACTAGGAAAGATACTAGACGGAATGGGGGAAAAGCGCGACAAAGTACGAAAAAGAATCGAGCTCAACAAAAATGTCACTTACGATCGTTAGACTTAAGGTGCCGTCGTAAGAATATCCAAGTCAGGGAAGGAAAAAAGGGAAGGGTCAGACGCAAGCATCGGGGGTGGGGAATCCATTAAGGGAGGCTTTCATAGAGGAGACCGTTAAAGAAATGATGTTAGCATCTCAGCGGTCTTGTAACAAAGGGAAGGAGAAGAAACCAGCCTCTGGGGCAGAGGGGGAGGGAGGGCGGCACGTGAGGCAATCCTGATGGCCGAACAAAATTATAGTCGGGGGGGAGACGCTTAGAAATAAACAGGCCAGCCGGAAGCTAAGGTGTCTCGTTGGTGTGAACTCGGAAGGGAGTTACCAATGCAACGAATTAAGCGTACGGGATTTAAAAACAAGCAGGATCGACTAAGCAACCATGGTCGGGGAAAACCGGGGGATAAAAAGCACGGAAAGTATGACAAAAGAGGAAAAATCATACCAAGAGGGGTCGGTCCGAAATTGAAAACTGATAAAACCGGACCAACGGAACATGGCAGAGAAAGGGGGAAGCCCATAAAAATGAACCATCGAGAGGGACATAAGATGGCAGCTGGAATGGGGCGCGAAGGCCGAAACTGGGCGGTGGGATGACTGGTAAAAGAGATGAAGCAGTGAAAACACGACCATTGCGTGCGGGCAAATAGGGGGAAAACTAGCACCCTCCCGCGACCCCAACCAGTACTGATTTATCGTAAAGCATGCACAGAGTATAGCGGTATAGGGGAAAAACGAGTCGCCCAGGGCTAGTCATCGGTTTGAAGGTAGCCAGGACGGCTCTTCAAAGAAGGAAATTTAATAGTAAAACCTTGAAGACTAAGGTGGTACTGTTCAAAGGAAGGAAACGTCTCAGGCGGAGGTAATGCCTGCCAGGTAGGATGTTGGCAGGAAACCGGTAGAAAACTAGATAGTTTGCCACTTATTGCGGCTACGCAATTTACCACGAATTTAAGGGACGGGAGTTGTCACAATTATAACCATTGAATCGGGAGTTAAGTTATTCGACACTGAGGGTGGAAAAAAGAAACTTTGCGAGCGTTAAAAGTCGATCAATGTTACGGGGGGAAGGGGAAGTTGGAACGATAAAAGAACAATCATCGAAACTCTTTGAGGGCATTTAAAAAGGAGCCAGACGAAAAGCGCGCGTATAAGGAAATGTTAAACAGAAAAAAGAAAAACCACCTAAAATTGAGAAAATACTTTGATTAGCTTGTCAATGCACGTTTGGTGTTCCGGGAAAATTTTCTTTGAAATGTGTAACAGGGGGCAAAGGTGCGGGAGAGCGTTTGCACCGCGCCGGGCAAGGGAAAAAGGAAGGGGGTCACGTCAGAAAAAAGCAAAGAAATCGATGTCGTAGTTGTCAAAGTGGACCGACAGGCCAAAGAAAAAAAAAAGATTTCCCGACCGAAGGGAGCACGTCATAGTTGTGTACAACTGTAATTAGAAAAATAGACGAGAGAAGGGGCCAAAGGTTGTACATTGGTTTGTCGAGATTGTTCTTTGGAGGAGTGGGATATTCGTACTGTATGGGCCCGCAGAATGTGATGGGGCTAACCGGTGTCGCAGGAGCCAAAAAATTGGGGGGGGGGATGATGCGTTAAAAAAGAAGAGGTCGCCGTCGGACTGGAAAAGAAAAAAAGAAAGGCGTAAGAAGTACATGATTTGGCTGAGAATATTCTGCGCCTGGGCATAAAATACAAGTACATTCGGTCAAATATAAATTATCGACAAATCCCTTTTTTTTGTGAGCTACCTCTTTTTATGCGTGATCGGGGGAAAGAGAAGGGACAACGAAAAATCGAAGGGGAAAGGTCTCATATGAGTATTCAAAGTCGTTAATGAAGGGGGCAAAGGGAGACGCCCAGGTTCGGAGAAGCTGCGCGAGCGGCAGGGGGGGGGGAGGGATGTGTAACAATTGGGCGCGAAACAGACGGCCCCGAGCAGAGGATCAAGAGCTGAGGAGAGGGGAATGCCTCGGAAGGCAGGTGCGAAAACATGGATGTGGAAAAAAGAGAAGCATGGAAATTGTTTTTGGGTGCATGCCGACATAGGGTCCCTGGAGGTGAATGAGAAAATGCGCATCCAAAAAGTCTGTGAGTTTTCTGGTGGACAGCGAGCAAGTCCAGGAGACAAGGAAGAGCCTACTGAAAGGTTGCATAAAGCAGGGCTCCTGAATCCTTATTCGATCGGCGATAGGGAATTGGGTCATTCAGACGAAGAACATCGGGGGGGTTGGGAGCTTGTCCAGACCGTGGCGCTCATTTAAGATTTGTTAAAAAGGTTGGGAGGGGGAAGAAAGGGCCGTCCAGGCGGTCGCGTCGTTATAGCAACAACCGATTGAAAAGAAAAACAGCCGTGGGGTCTAAAAGGGGAAAAAAAAAAAAAAAGGGTTTAAAGGCGCCCTCACAGGGGCTTACGGAAATGCGCACGCTTTATCTTTTCTTGACGTCTGACTCTGGAAAAAAAGAAATTTCCAACGAGGCACGTGGTGTGCTCAACACGAGCTTGAGATTCGGCCCAGGCGGACATTCCCGCCAAATTTCAACAAAAAGAGCTTGCGGCGCAAATTACGAGGACCTCGGTCTAATCCAAAAAGTAGAGGAAGGAGAAAGTACCTACATGATGCGAGTTACTGAGGAGTCGTTTGAGAAAAGACGGAATCTGCTCGAGACCAGGGTTGTTTGTCAAGACGGCAGACGCGCGAAGGCAAATCAGGAAAAACCCAAAGAGGAATAAAAGAGAGATTTTTGGCGCTCCTGTGCTTGAAGCTTGGGACACCCCAGACGGGGCAGAAATCGCATTAAGCGCGACATCGCAACAACTGAAAAAGAAAGAGCAATTAAACTAAGCAATTGTTGGAGGTGGCAAGGGAAGGAAGTGATTAAGAAAAAAGCGGGGCATTACTGATTTGCGCAGCAAGAAAAGAAGTTTGATTGGCGTCAGGCCGCGAATTGGTCAGAATCGAATGAAGGTTGGATAACAAAAGGAACGGTAAATGAGGGGTAAAAAAACGAGACGCCGAAAAGAATAAATCGGCTAATATCGCCAGGTAAAAGACGGTGAAAAGATAGGTCAAATTTATAGCGGGCGGGGCTCGCCCATGCTTTGTGGTCGAATAAAAGAAAAGGGAATCTAATGGAGAAGGAAAAAAAAATAAACATCTTCAGGAGCGCCAAACGGTCTGAAATAAACACAGAGGAAAAAAAAAGAGTGGGTTCGTAACCAGCATGATATCAAGCATCTAACAGGAGCACAGAGCCTGAGTAGAAAAGACAGTCCGGAAATTCTGGATACTGGCGCTGGAAAAGGCTAGGTCCGAAACAAGCCACAGCTTGGAATGTGGCGAAGTAGGCAAAAAAAGTCAAGAATTCAAAGATTCCAAGGGCACAAGTCGGCATGCAAAACCACAAAATAGACGGAATGCAGCTGGTCTACCGAAATTCAAATGGTGGTTTCATGCACGTGAAGGGGCAGAAAAGAAAAACTCCGGAGAACAATGATCGAGAAAGACCGGCAGCAAATCTGCACATATGAAAGGAGGGAAACGGATAGAAACCATATTACAAAACCTGGGGGGCGCGCAAGATTCGAGAGGCCTTAAAACGGGAAGAGGCCCCTCATTGGAATAATAATAGAAGGACCTGCATGAGATTAAATGAACAGGTCACGCTAGGTTTAGGAGGATAACGCCAGCAAAGAATTTTTCTCAGAAAGAAAATGAATTGAGTGCTGATACGTCGCAACTTCGACTAAAAAGGTTCAGAAGGGGAAAAAGGCGAGGTCATAGGATAGTACAACATTATCGCCGCATTTGGATTAGGGTTGGCGCAGACGAAGGACGCGATGTGCACAGGAACAAAGAGAAGAACAATTGAAGAAACGAAAAGTTACGCGTGACATTTCTTGTTCGGAATAAATCATAAAAGAAATAAAAAAAAAAAATCTACGTAAAGAAAATAACGAAGGCAAGGCGAGGATGCGAGATTTTAATGGGACACGATGTAAACATCGTCTGGACTTGAAAATATGGTGCCTTAAGGATATGAAGGAAGGAGGGACCTTAATCGGGTTCTTTAATGACTGCAGCCTAAGCCATGAAAAGGTGCAGGGAACGGAAAAGGATCGAAAAGGTTACAATTGGAAAGAATACCGGCAAAAGGTTAACAAATGTCAGAAAGAGATTCGCTAAGATGATGCGTTAGCGTGTCTGGGGCAAAGGGAACAACTCAAAACAGCGCTTACCATTCGTGTGCGAATTGGTACAGGATCATCAAAGAAAAAAAAGTGATTTCAAAAAGAGTGAGTGGTATCGATAAAAAAGGCCAGAATCACCGAACCGGTCGCATCTTGGATACCGCGACGCAAAGAGGGAGGGTGGTAAAACCGGTAGGGAAAGGAACTGACAAACTGGGTATGTTCAGTACCAGAAGGGAAGGTAAGTACAGGGGCTGCAAACGAACCGCAGAAAGTGGAGACAGAGACGTCGATACAATGGGTGGAAAAATCACTACCACGCCGTAAATGCCGAAAGGACTTCCGAGGTAAAGACTTAAAAGAAGGAAAAAGAACTGTGGGTACTCTAAACGTTGAGGAACGCTGTGCGATAAAGAAGTAAAGAAAACCGGGGGAAAATAGGAACTTGGCGACGTTTAATCAATCAGAATCCGCCTAGGTAGCTATAAGACATGTACTGTTGGGGTCGCTTAGCCGGTATATGGCGTGAGAGTACGAAAGTAAGGTCTTGATGGACACGCAGGGTTCCTGGCTTTTGGCGCGAAGCACATAAAAACACACCTCTGGCACGCCTAGAGAAGACTTCAACCAAATAGGCAAGAGCGATTTGAAAAGAAGAGGGGTCTGATTTCTCAAAAGGGTCATGGGAAGTGGATATCTTGAGCGTTGAAGAAACCCGAGATAGGGATGAGGGGTTTTTGGTCAAAGGCAAGGACGGGTGAACTTAAACAGGAAGATGTTAGTCGGCTCTGAACAGTGAAGGGAATTAATTTACTCTGTTGGAAGGCCTGGAGATGGAAGGCTAGTTCAAAAAAAAAAACTTTCGATGTAAGGAGAGGGTGGAAATCCTAAGATTGGAACAGAGAAGTGGGGTTGTGGGCGTAAAAACGGCAGAGGTCCTAAAAGAAAAAAAAGTTCCTATACAGGCAATGCACTGGCGCCAAGAAGCATGGGATACACGCAGGAACTGCCGAGGCAAAAATCAACGGAGCGCTTAATCTGTAGCATATTCCCTAAGGAACGGGGGGAGAACAACGAGACTAGGTTTTCCTCTAACTGGATCTTAAAAAGTATGTGCGTTCCACGGACTCCTTTCAGGGTCATACACAAAAGGGTACTCGGGGACGGAGGGGGGCTCCGATTCCCGGTGGTCGCGAGAGGACAAGGCTAGAGAAGGGGGTCCCATGACTCGGGAGGTGGCCGAAAACAGCAAATGTCAAAAGGGGTTATGGGAGGGTAATGGGGAACGATATGGAAGTATCCGACTTTAGACTTTGAGCGGCTCAAAAACAAAGGGTAAAGAGAGATAGTAAGATCAACAACACCAAACCCCGACATAAAAAATGGGGGAAGCAATTAAAGAAAAAACGACGTACGCGACTCAAATAGTGCATCGAATCGGAATGGGAAACAGAGAGCTACATGGGGTCCGAGAGAGAAAAAGTGTAATAGAGAAAGCGTACGAGGAGTTGTAGACAAACTGAAATGTTGAAACCTTCTACCCGGAAGGCAAGGGAAAAAGCAGGCGAGAGGGCAGTCAAAGCAGGTGCCGGGTAATCCGGAAAAAGGATTTACGGAAAAGGAAGAGACCTAGGACTCATGATGGTGAAGCATCTCAGAGTCTTTTCGACAAGAGTAGCACAGAATCTTGCCTGGTGTAGCGGGGAAGGGCAAAAAAAACAGAATGAGAAACCTTCAAAGAAACCCGAGCGCTGGCTCTCGGCCGTATTAGGGACACTGACCTCCTGGGTGATGACCTCCCGTCATGGAAAAAAAGGACAGGAGAAAAGTATGTAGTGACCGATGCACAGGTTTATCGACTACAAAATCCAAGGAAAGGGTCAAGGTTTGTTAAAACATGGAGGAAAGGATTTATGGAACAAAAAGAGAGTACGGCCCAAAGCGTGTCTTCCACGATAACTTCTCGCCACATGACACCCCATGACCTTAAATTCATCCCCTCGAGATACCAATCTCTCGGTGCCAGCATGCGGGTCAAAGCCGTGTCCGAGCCGAGTTGGAGAAAACGGAGAGGGAAGGGTTTGTCTTCGAAACAAAGCGATGGTCACGTGTAAATACACTTGCAAGCGGACATAGAAAAGCGCATATAAGGCTTCTCGCAACCCAAAAAAGTACCTATTTATCTACCGGGGAAAGTAAAGTCAAAAGAGAGGGAGGACAAAAATTCAGCCCCGCTCGAGTCGAGTGGTTCCTGATAACGCGGGAGCGGCTTCCTAACGTTCGAGGGGACAGACTATTGTTTAAGGAAGAAGAGAAAAAAGAAAACTGCATCGGGCTGCAATTAAAAAATAAGGCGGCTTTTTCCGGAACTGCACAAAAAAAGGGTATAGCACTCGATCGTCAAGGTTCGGCTGCGCGATTGACCACGCACAAAGGGGCTTGGAATTATCAAACTGAACAGGAGAACATTTAATAGGGATTTTCATCGGGAGAACCCGGTGAAAAAGAAGTCAGGGGCTTTGAGAGCGTATCCATATAATCTGGGCAGGGGATGTCCGAGTTTGGACGCGATAAAAAAGAAAGAAAATCCTCGGAAATTTTATTAAAGGGACAAAGAAGGACCATCGAATGGGAGAGAGAAATATTAGAAGAAGAAAAAGGGCACAAATCACAAGTATCAAATTGGATTAAATCGGGACTTGTGGTTCCATTCAGGGGGTCTCCTTTCTAAAGGAAAAAAAAATTGCCGTCGATCATGGTTCACCGGAGTGTAAAAAAAAAAAAAAAAAAAAAAAAAAAAAAAAAAAACCAAAAAAAAAAAAAAAAAAAAAAAAAAAAAAAAAAAAAAAAAACAAAAAAAAAAAAACCGTGGGGCATTTTGCAACAACGGCCACAGTGCAGAAGATACTGGACGGGGTTAAACCGGTCCGCATATCCACGGGCCAAAAAGATTTCCCCGCACGCCAGTAAGTAAGGATATACATAACCGTTAAATCGAAGCGGAGCTCCTGACTCGTGGTCCTTATTGAATTTCAAACCGCTCTGGGGGGAGTGTCGGAGGGTGATCTTCATTGTTGAATGAAGGGGGGACAGAAAATGTCAACTGTGCTAACCGTGTTAGAATCAGAAAAGGGGTGGATCTCGGGGTCCTAAGATCGCCTAGGAGGAGGAAAAGATAATGCAAGGGGGGAGGTCTGGAAGAGGGTGGGAGTCAATGACGGTTCTCAGGTCAGACGGATTAGGCAATTCGGGGAAGAACGGCGAGCAAGAGATTTGTGCGGAGAAAACAGGCTTTTGAGGCAGTGATCCCCCCTCTCTTGGGGAAAGACAAAATCTCAACAAGTCAATTGTGCAGGGGAGGGGCTGATTGCAAGGATACGAAGGTTAAAAAAGATCTACTTCGCGAGGCATACAAGGTTTGTCGGTGAAGTCGATGTAGAAAGCACCTACCCACCTCAAAGCAAAGACTAGAGCTCGGATCAACGTCTGCGAGCGGGAAAAAAAAAAACACAAATGAATGGAGAACTAATCACGAGGCGTGCTTTGGGGGTGGGGGGCATTAAACTGACCGGAACGCACGGGGAACGCGGAATCTTGGAATGAGATTTTTAGAGATCTCAAGAAACCAAAGTAAAAGGGGAGTTTATTCTTTTAGGTACGAATAAAGAACGCAGGAAGGGGGGGGGATACAAAAAAAGGCTTAAAATACGAAGGCTCCATCAATATTACATGCGGGAACTTGTGGTTTTCTGCGACGAAAACAAGCGTGGGTTGGGAAAATGGGGGAAGGCCAATTGCATCAAAAGAACGAGGGGGTTCTGAGACTTTCTCAAGGAGACGGTCAAATCTTATTGGAGCAACAAACGAATTGGGTGCGATCCCAAGATAAACTTGGGAAGAGAAAAATCAACTCAAAAAAGGGCAGGAAGAATGAGGCTGCGACGCTTTAAATTTATATTCGTGGTTTCGCGTCGTTCGAGGGTAAGAAGGGAAAACCGCATTTACCGCGCACGTTGTGGGTGCGACCCGAACAAGCAGGAAATTCTGGAAACAATTAACGAGGAGCTAAAATTTCATCACTCTCGTGTGAAGGGGTCACGCAAGAGCTGCCTTCACGAATGAACTGAAGGAGGGAAAATGAAAAAATTGTCCATGGGGAGGGCTGGGCTTGCATTTTCGATCGGCGCTGACGGCGCTCGGCCGAGGTGGTTGGGTTTACCGTGAAACAGAAAAACGAGGAACCAACAAACGAGGAGGAGGAAAAGAAGGTAATAAATTAGTTCGCGACGTGGAGGGTACGAACACCCCCTCAAAACTGAAGGCAGACGCGACTTATAAACTAAAGCAATTCAACCAGGGACTCGAGGGGGGTCACCTCTGGGTGATTGAACCCTACGTTGGAGTCGGGAAAGAAGAAACGGGTCAAAACCTGAGGGTGGCTTCGGGCCCGCTTGTACAAATCTCCTTATCAGGACGGAAAAACAACTGCGCAAAAAGTAAATGCGGGCAGTCGGACAAGAGAGAAGGAAAGGAAGCTGAGAAAGCGGGAGACTTAAGCAAAAAAATTTTAGGCGATAGGTCCCACGGGGGGGGGGAAAAAAGCGTGTGCTCGAACCAATTCGGGGTTGAAAATAAGAGGGGTGACGGGGTTGTGGTTGGGAGACAAAATCTACACGGGACTAAAGAAGTCTCCTAAAGATCATCCGATCGAACACGTACTGGAATCCCCAGCGAACAAACTCGTGGTCGGAAAAATCCCGTAATAGGGTCCTAGAAAAGGATACCAAGCTTAAAAAAGCCGTACGTCAGTTTATCTGCCGTAGCTCACGGGAGTTGCCTAAATAACCTAACAAATCTGTTTGGATGGTCTCATGAAAACCGCAAGAGAATTCAAAGCAACAAAAGTTGGCTCAGAGGAAATGGCAGAAAACCACAAAATATCTCCCTGGGACTTCTGAGGCTCCGACTGGCATTTTTCTCACAGGATACGCGAGAACCGCTCCGGGGAGAAACATCGAAAGTAAAAGGTTCAAACTACTCGTGCACTGTGCGAATCCTCACGACGACAATATTGTCCGGAAACCGATGTTACAATCAGCTCATTCGAGAGAAAAAGGGCTTAGAGCAATAAAAAGGCAAATCAGTAAAGGGAAATAAGCCTCCATTGAAAGGTCGTCTGGGAAAGATCTTGGTAAAGATAACCGGTTTTTCGACTAAAAAAAGTGCTTGCGAGATACTCTCTTCGCGAATTGTTGTTATTAAGTTGGATGAACTGAGGGATAAGACGAAAATCCGGAGAATAGAAGTCAGTCAGGGGGATTCTTGTGAGCTAAATAAGGATTCTCTTGGTCACAGGCAATACAGAAAAATCCAAAATCCGCGAAAAACGGGGAGAACTAGTCAGGTAAGGAGCAGGGAATAAAGGAAAATAAGGGGTAAAGAAGAAAGGGAAAGGCCCCAGCTCCGCGGCAAGGAAATGTACTCGAAAAAGGCGCATCGCTCTCGTGGGTTGAGTAGTCCAAGGAGGCCGCTCTGCTTAGGGCCATATTTTTTGCAGGCAGGTGGCTCATGTGGGTCCCTCGATGGAAAACATAACGACATCGATTTCTGCTGACTGGAAAAAAAGGTCTGACACGGGGCGTGAACAAGCAGAGCAGGAAAACCGGGGACGGGGGGAATCAAACGGAAAAAGACCGCTAGCCCACTGAGTAAACATTGTTATTAAGTTGAAAAGAGTTCCAGTTCTTTCCTATCACGAGCGGAACAGAAGGGACTCATTGGGGCAAAGGCATCAGAAAAAGTCTAACAGTTATGGCGAGCGAAAATCTGCAAACTGCGGAAATCCAAAAGGCACCGGGCTCTCCTATTTAACTAAAAAAGACGATGCTTTTAATCCAGTGTCGACAGCCGATGAAAGATAAGGGTAACGTCAGGAGAAGGGAAATGCATTGAGGGGAGCGCACGGCAAGACAGTTTAAAGGATCGATAGACGAAATCCCGTTTGTGCGCGAAAGGAAAAAGCCGCCTACCCGAGCAATGCATAGAAAGTTCTCGTGAGCTGCGGACGGAAAAAAAACCAAAAACTTTGAGGAAAAGGGCCGAGAATGACCAGGAAGGGAAAAAGGGAACTAGACTAAAAGCTTTTTACGGCAACATCACCAAAATGCGGAGATAAGTCAATGTACTGGTGTTGTGGGAGAGGAGACAAGATGGGAAATTCCGCAAAACAATAGGTGACAAAGGACGTCATAAGAGTTGGGAAGAAAAAGAAAGAATCCACAGTTAACGAAAAACCATTCAAAAGAAGGGCAGATCGGGGGGGGATCATTGCGGGGATTACTGGGCTAGCGACCTTGTCATGCAGGTGAAAATGAAGCCGTAGAACACGAACTCGGCTAGGCTATTGTGGGTAAAGAAAGGACGGGGCTAATCGGGTGAACGAAACAGGATTTGGGAGAAAGGAAAATAACCTGAAAAGAGGACCCGTGATCATTTCTGGGAAGAAGTGTAAAGCAGGGCATAAACTCCACCGACGAAGAAAAAGTTAGGGGGGGGCAGCAAGGGAGAAATAAAACAAAGAGATCGAACAGGCCATCAGGAATTACGGTATAAGTGCAAAGATCGGACAAGACAAATAGCGTGCTACAGACAAACCGCATGTCCCCAGATAAAAACAGGGAAAGGAAGAGGTCAACTCCTAGAAGGAAAAAGTAAAGGTGCACCCCCTTCAGAGGCAAACTAACAGGGCTCATGTGGATTAAGTTGCGGAACCGTTACGAGACAACATCACACAAAACAGGCACACCGACTCGTACTGAATTTTGGCTCGATTCAAGAGTGTAGAGAGAGGAACATATCAAGGGTGGAACCAGAAAGGAAAAAAATTGGGCGGGGGGTAAACAAAAAACCGTTGGGGGGGGGGGTGGGGGGGGGAGCAGAACTTTAGGGGGAAAGAGAGATTAGGTTTGGCCGTCCTTTCAAAGAAAAAAAGACTCACAAAAAAACAAACGGATGAAAAAAAAAGATAGTAAACTTCGTCTATGAATAAAAAGCCCAAGATCAAGTCAATCCAATTCCTCACATGTTTCTGTAGAGACAAATCCGCCAAGCGGGGCGGGGAGGGCAAAAAGTCGAACTAAACCGGGAGACAATCCGTAAGACTAGTCGGTGTAAATTGGCCGTCTTAAAGGAAATGCCACTAGCAAGAGATTGCACAGAAAGCAAAAGCAGGGGGGTTGCAAAAGAAGTAAGAAAGGTCATGTCAATGTAGGGGACAGAAGGAGAAATGAAGACGTCTCATTAGCATCGTCAAAAAATACAATTCGGGAGCTGAAGCACAGACATATGGCATGGTCAAAACTCTTCAACGGGGAAAAGGAATGAGGGGACAAGACAACAACACTGTGCTCCGGAGGGGGAAAAAGGAGCCGAACTCGGGGGGGGAGAGGGTTTATTCCTCGCACGTTCATTAAGACTAGGCGGGTCCCGCTTTTCTTTTCGTCTCGAAACAAAATCCAGACCCTTGGTCAGGCAAAACTGTTATGATAGGACCAAAATATTATAAAAAAGAGGATCGTCCACGCTGGAAAGGAAGAGAAGAAAGGAAAAACAAGGCGTCTGCGATAAAAACTTATCCACCATAGGATAGTGACCTCCTTCTGTCAAGGGAATACGTCAGGGCAACTCGGACGGTGTGGGTTGATTAAAATCGAAAAAAGGAGTAGGAGGACAAAGTCACTAACAATTTGGTGCGACACGTGCAGCATACGGAGGAGAAGATAAAAAAAAAACCAGTAAAATTATTTATCGTAAGGCGTCTGATGAATTGAAAAGAGTGACAAACATCTCGAGCACACGAGACTGTCAATGTTTCAAAACGGCATAGTGATTCCTCAGAGTCAGACGGAAGAAAGGGGAGCGACAAACGGTAATAGTTTTGAACCGGAGCGGCAGCGTACAGGTCCGGCCGTTAGGCTGCGTTGAACGTCCACCAGGTTGGCCGACTCGATAGGTGCCACTCTCGAATGGGACACGCAGAGGGACGGAGAGCTTGAAGGAAATGTCCCATTTCAGAGGATGGGGAAAAAAAAACTTACGTTGGGGAGTGTGCGAGCGGGATCCAATTCGAGCGCCTGTTATTCAAATAGTTGGGGACGCACGATAACGAACCGAAAAAAAACGAGAAGTGGGGGATTATGAACGGCAAAAAAAGGAAAAGCAATGGGGGAAGCTCAGAGTGGAATAGAATAAAGCGACAGAACGCATCATCACATTGATCAGCAAAAGGAATCACTTTGTTCCGTTGACCGGGGGAATTAGGACAAAGTGTGTAAAAAGTGACAAGTCGGAATGCACGCCGTTGTGTCGGAACATTTGTCCCGTCTGCCCAGTCAGAAAAATCGATTTCCTTACGTTTAACATGTCCCTTAAAAGGCAAATTGCGCCGCCAGGGAAGAAGAGCAGAGTGGGGTACTTGGGAAAGAAAGAGGAAGAGCGAGAGAAAAGTCTTATTATTTCCGTCGCGCGGGGGTGTCGGCGGTAAGTCTGGACCAAGAAAATGGAACGTGAGGCGCTAAAAAGCTTTCCGCAACCGCCACTTGTTTGCTGCTCTAAAAGAGAAACGTCATAGAGAAAAGAAATAAATTCAATTGCCTTCTGAGATGATGAAGTTTTGTCTAATAAAAAAAGATTCGCCAAAAAAAAAATGCCATTCGGCGTCAGAAAGAAAATCCGAAACATTTGTTTTCGAGAAAAAGGGTTTGGCCGGACAACCGCGCAAAGAGAGCCAGGAAAAAAGAGGAAGGAAGGTCTCTATTATGGACCGGGTTCTTTAAGGGTTGATAAAAAAAAGTCTCTCGAGAGGCGCGAATCGAAAAGTGGGGGTCGTAAAAATTTGGGGGAAATGGGCGTCAGCAAGAGCAGCTGAGCAAAGAGGAGGGGAAGGGGGTGACTTAGGAGAAAAAGCATTAGAAAAAAAGAATCGAGCAAGCGGCGAGTTTTTGTTTTTGGAGCAACTCCGGCCGGATTGAAGCGGAGATTGGAATTAATGAAAAAGCCAACTGACTGTGCGGGGTACGTGGTCAAGCCTCACGCCGTTCGAAGGGCCGTATCAAATACTGACGACGGACGCGGTTTGCAAACAAGGCGCCGCTCCGGGATTCGAGGGGAGGCGAGCAGGGAATGGGTGATGCGACGAACACATCGTTTGTTGAAACTGGGGTGTTTCCAGACAATTGCAAAGATCCAAACGGGAAGATGTTTGAATGGGTGGGGCAGGGGATAAGGAACCGCTGACTTTGAAGCGTCGTGATGCAACCAAAAGGGGGGAAAAACTCATCTATGAAACAGTGGGAAACCGCTACAAGAGGGAATGTACGGATAAACGGACGAACGCTTATCTTTTCGTCGTAAAAGAGGAAAGACGGGCCATCGGGAAGGGCGAAAAGTTTAAAAAAACGAGCAGGCTTCAAAAGACTCGGTGAATATAATCCCATAAATGAAAACGCAGTTCTCACGTAAGAGCAATACGCTGCGTATGTCTCCATGGTAGGGGATGGAAAGGGAAAAGGAAGGGGGGGAAAATTAAGAAGTGGAGCTTCGGAGGGTTTCGAACGTCTCTGACTGCTCCGAAATGAGGGGGGGGTAAGTCAGCACGAAGATATCTAAGCAGCAACAAAAACAAAAGTAAAAGAGTAGTAGTAGTCGCAAAGAGAGTGCCTCTTACCACCCCCTCATGTCCCACTGAAAACTCGCACTAACATCATTTAACATCGGCAATGGTAAAAGTGGGCCCGTCCGGTTCAGTGAGTAGCGACCTACTATTGTATCTATAATAAGGAGAGGAAAGACACATGAGCGGTTTAGGTAATTGGTCCCTAATTCCAAAACAGCCTTTTGGGGGCAGAAAAAACTGCTCGGTCGGGGAGAAAAAAACAGTGGAGACCAGTGAGACTGACAGATACGAAAATATAAGGGGAGGAGAAAGATCACTGAAGCAAGGAAGAGGGTCGTCATGGGATAGCGGCGTGGGCCGTAAATCATTTTTTTGCTATACCAGACACGAACCAAAAGGGCGAAAAAAAAAAAATTCAAGCTAAAAACTCAAATTGATACCACCAAAACCAACTCTGGGGAAACATTAAAAAGGGAGAGCATCATCATGGAATCACGGAGCAGGGATAAAGCTTACTTCTCAAGCCGTCAGACAAGAGACTGCAGGCGGGCCTGTCTTCAGAAGAACCTAAGCAAGAAAATTTGGAAAGTTGGTCTGAAGTAAAGGCCAAATCTCACAAAGATCAAAAAAATTCTGCGTCGGGCATTCAAAAAAAAAATATATCCGCCTGGCAACTGGAAGCTCGAGATGTGGTTTTAGAAAAAGGAGGCGGAACCACCAACCGGAGAAGCAGGAAGACGCAAAATACTTGAGCCACTTCTCGTTTCAGTCAAAACTGTGAAAGCAACCCGGGCACAAAAGGGAAATCAAAAAGGGCCTATCAAAGTCGGAAGGGGGGGGGGGGAAAGGCGGACGATGATAATATATAGATACACCTGCATGGAGGGGGCGGAAACCTCTCTTTGGCGCGATAAGACTCAAATGACGACTCGATAACAAAGGAGGAAAAATTACGTCAATCTTCGACGCGTAATTTCGTAACTTAGAAAAAAGGGCGCCTAAAAAGAAGCCGCAATTCAACCAGAAGAAACACGAAGGGTCACAAATAAAAAAACGACCACAAGTAAAAAAATCTCAAACGGGGGTTAGAACCTCTGTATTCTGGGCGGGAATAAAGAATAGATCCAAGGAGACAAAAAACATAGCGAAAGGAAAATTCCATGGCAAGAATAGCCAGGAAAAACATTTAATAAGGGCCATGAACCGCTCGTGCTATCTGTGGAAATGCGGGAGAAACGATGTACGACATGAATATTTATTGGCGCTAAAAGGGCACGTAAGGAAAAAACGGAGTGTCACAATCGAAGGGGCCAACCGGTTAAAATGGAAAAGAGAAAAAAAGAAATGGAACACAGAACCTTAAATCAATTGATTATGGCGTGCAGGGAGGGGTGCCCATGGGTAGCTTAAAAGGATATAAGCGCGATAGCTGTGCGCCGTTGGCCCGGAATAAAAGGAGAAAGGCCTAATGATTTCGATTAAGGGTTATCCGCAAAAAACAGTATCACCGGCAGACCTCGCATCTTAAAGGCTCTGAAGAAAAGAAAGGGGGGTTTCAAAACCGGCGTGGCGAGAAAAATGACAATAACAATGGATAAGGTTGGCATGACCTATTACTGCAAGTACATTTCGGGGGGAAAGAAACGCGCAAATGGCAAAATAAACTTCAGTAAAGGGGGGGGGCTCAAAAAATCTATACCTTAAAAAGACTCGCTGTACTTCAAAAGCGGAAAATTAAGTGACGGGGCAACGTTTAAAGGTCACGAAAAAGACGTACCGGGAAAATGACATCGACAGGAAAGCGTTGGCATCACGGCCAAAGCCTCTTAGTACATAAGTCGGTAAAGGGTTGTCGCGTTATACGCCGGTATATCGTTCTGAAGGGTCAAAAATGTATCACAAACGATTGACGGTATGCGCTGGGGGGGGAAAGCATAAAAAAAGGGAAAACTTTTCCCCAGACGGCGCACCATTCCAGCACAAAAAGGCAAGATCGGGTCACATGGGGAGGGGATAAGTAGCGCACCGGGGGATTGGGGGGCCGTGGTGAAAAGTGGAGCGTGTGACTCAAAACAAGCTTGTCACTGGGGCCTATTGGCATAATTAAAAAACGTTGGAAAGGACAAGGTTCAGGGGAATTGGGGGAGGGGGACTAAAAAATGAAGGAAAATTAAGGTTCAAGAAGTTTATCCCTTGCCTGGAAAGGAAACGGCGTTGTCAAAAAGCAAACCCGAAAAAGAGTTCCAAGTCCGTAAAAAAAAGAGGGTTTTTACCCAGTCAGGATGGATGAATGGGTCAGAAGATGCCAGCAATATTGATGTAGAAAAACCAAAAAAAAATTGTCGACTCAGCGGCAGATAAAAAGACGTATCTCTGGAATCGGATTCCCCGATTCCCCTTAAAACGGGATTAACTAAACCAAACCGTCAAAAAGCTCCTTTGAAGCACTACACTGAGGAAGGGGCGTGAAATTTCAACGAAAAAAGGGAAGGGGTAGCAAAAACTCAGAGGTACGGATTTTTGGGATCTCGTTCCCGGTTTGCCGCATCAAGTCCGCGATTTTGCCCAAGTGAAGATCGAGATGGGTCGATGGGGCGCGAAACAAAGAGGATTGGACCTGAATGGCTGGGTTGATCGCCGAGGTCAAAAACTTTGTATGAGCGCTCACAACAGGAGAAGAAAGAGGAAGAGAGAAAGTAACAGGAGAAAACCGACAAACTCGGAAGGTCAATCAAGGCAAAGACCCGACATTCCTTGGGGGTGCGCACAACCAATGCAAATCGCGATCGGGGAAATCCGAGACAGGGGAAAGAGAAGAAACGGGAATCGGAGGAAAGGGAAAAATTTAAAAAATAAAGGTTAGACCGGAGGGGGGTACAGTCGAAGGAACAGAAACTGGAATCAAGATGCGAGAAAAAGTCACTCAGGCCGATGAATAAAGGAAAGGGTAAGGAGAAGAAGTAGGAATATGTGGACGCTAACATGAGTTGGGTAAAATCGCAGCTGCGTGGCGACAACTTTCTTATCACCTGGCATCTGAACTGTCCTATAGGAACTTTAGGCAGAAGGCCTGCATGGCCGAAAAAAGGTTCTAAACTTGGAAATTGAAAATCTAAAGTTTTGGTCGAGGGGGTGGAGGAAACATCTCTTGTCATCAGACAGGATCAAAAAAGGAAATTAATCGGGAAAGAGGGAAAAAGGTTTCCGGGGGAAATACAATCCGGCCTTGTACAGGCAACCGTAATTATACGGATTTATGCCAGAAAAGAATAAAGCAAAACTTAAGATTCCGCTGCTTAGAGAACTGAAAAAACGTCCATTCAACCAAACAATTATACCCCTGAGAAAGGGACATCTAAATTGTAATTGGTCAAACGATAGGCGAAAAAGCGGGAAGGGTGGGGAGTATCGCGACAAAGCGATTAAATTACGAGGTGGAAAGATCAAGAATTCAGGTTCAGAACATAGCACTCATATAAACCCAAAAGTACCTTATGTAACGTACAGCATGAGGTGATTACGTGCGTCAAAACGCTGCTCCCCTCTCTGGGGTCAAGTAGGTTTTTCCGGATGAACTTTCACGGAAAAAAACTAATTTACAAGGGGACTGTTTGGGACGGGCCGGGAAAGTTACCCGGCATCGTCGCAAAAACCAGTATTGGGAAAGATTGTTTCCGGCGAAAAAACCTTGGAATCTCTCGTTAATTAGGGAGGAAGCATGAAAAAAAGAAAGGGAAAAAAAAAGTAAAAAGGTACTGAAACGCTCCCAAGGTTGCACGTTGGGAAAGGGCAGTTGTCAAAAAAAGGTTTGAAAAGGAAAAGGCTTGAAGACGGGTAAAGACGGAAAAAACCAGATTTCCGGAATTAGCGGAGAAAGAATAACGAACAGGTGATCACAAAAGGGAAGAAACTAAATGCGCTCTGGAGACGGGGAAAAAAAAGAAAAAGCTCAATTGAGACATCCGATTAGCTGTCTGGCACACTTTTGCATTCGGGGGAGGGGAACAGGGGAAAGGGGTGTGTGAAGTAGGAAGGTTCAGAAAAAAAGTGTACCTTTGACGTTACAGGTGGTTGCCACCGGTGCAAAAAATCCGAGAAAGAAAAGCGGGGGTCATAAGGGGGTCCATAATGGAAAACCATAAAGATCCGGGAATATTTCAAAAAAAAACGCCGGAAGTATCCTGAAAACAGATCATCGTGACCTTATAATAACGTCTAGAGGGGGCAGGCCTGTCTGAGTGGGAACATTGAAGGTTTAAAAAGTCGTCTTGTTCGGTCGAGCTTTAGATGAGGATTGGGGGATTGACGGAAAATGTCAATGCTAAAATTCGGCGCCGCCCTTGGTTGGGAGACGGGTTGTTTTGAAGGGGAAGGAAAGGAAAAGAGGACGGCAAAATAATAATGGCTAGGAGTTGGGGGGGGGGGCAGATCAAAAATTTCTGCAGTATTAAAAACTTATCGGAATCATGCGTCGAGAGACTAGCGAGCAAAAGGAAAGGGGGGGTGAGAAAAATCGTTGACGTTATCGAGCAACAGTTGAAACAGACGAAACTTCTAATGCAGTCATCAAAAAGTTATTATTCAAAGGAATATGAGCGCCGTGGATACGCACGGTCACTCAGAAGCTTCATAGAACATGGGCGGAGGGGGGTACTTACGGGGGAGGAGAGAAAAGAAAGGTAACCGAAGCTGGAAGCTGGACGATACAAGTTATAAGAAGACGGCGAGCGAAAGCTGCAACAATGAAGGAAAAACTAAATGCGAAGGATTATAAAAGGGGGTGGGGTTTGCATGACAGTGCCGTCTGGCAATATTTGAAAGGAGATTGGGGGCCAGGGGTGCGCAGAAAAAAAAGTCGGAAAGTGGTCTGTTGAAGCCTCAAAACCAAAGGCAAGAAAACGTATACGACGAAGGGACGGCTTTGAAAAAACATTACTCAAGGTTCTAATGCCTCCGTGGATTCGTCCATTGAAGGGGGATGCAGAAGAACAGAGGGGTTTGGGGAATAATAAAAAAACGTGGGAACAGGATCTTGTAATTTTGTTGACGAATAGGACGCCGAGGCGAAAGCGTCGTGTATAGCAACAACGATGGGGGCCGCACTAGAGAAGGGCGAGAATCAGCACAGGGAGGACGGAAGGGCGACGCTTTTTCTTTTCTGAGCCTCTGAGGGAAACTTGCACGCATTTACCCGCACTTGGGGAAAAGAACGAGCACAGACGATTAACTGGAAAAAGACGGGAAAAGAAGGAAAGGTCAGTAGAAAGGGAAACACGCGGGGCTCAAACGCCACTGACGAGGGCACACAGGAGAAAAGTATGGACGTAAGAAAACGAAGGAAGGTGCGAGTTAATGTCTGAGGGAGGAAACGTGGGGAAGGGCGCTGACGAAACAATTCAATATGTGTTTGCAGGAAAAAGTACACGTCGCTAAAA
>Ga0179593_1508072_pt1 | contig 19461 bp, 29 predicted proteins | sample CZODoug2_1_08_16_FD_185931 | JGI IMG/M metagenome (GOLD analysis project Ga0179593, IMG submission 185931) | Vadose zone soil fungal communities from Angelo Coast Range Reserve, California, USA - CZODoug2_1_08_16fungal (PacBio error correction) | ecosystem: Environmental > Terrestrial > Soil >...
GGGGGACAAGTGACAAACAATGAAGTATAGTACCCTAGAGAACCAAAGAAACCAACGGACAGACAAAGCATTACCACCGGGCAAAAAAGCGTCAGTGGAGAAACCCCAGGAGACCCGGGCGACGCCAGAATGCCTGGTCATCAAAAAAATCGCAGTGGGTGGTAAGAAAACATGAAAACACGACCCGTAGAAAGGGGGAAGGAAATTGGGGCGTCAAGGAATGCATCGCCACCAGCACCGGAGGACGACTTGGCAAACAGGTCCCGGTCCAAGGACGCGATGAACGAGAAAAACTTTGAGACCTGCCCTTCGGTAAGAATACCATCATTACAGAAAGACAAGGGAAAGGAGGAAAAGAACCCGGGGGGGGCAAAAATGGGTGGAGGAGAAAAACTACAGACCCCTGGTGATAAAACGTCACCACACGGGTCAAGTCCAAGGCGAGGGACATAAACAATGAAAGCAATAGCAAGTGAAGACACGAGGAGCAACCCAACGTGAAGGGTGATGAAACGCCCTATTGGACTTTTAATGGGGAGGAGAGAAAGGGGGGAACTATGACCTTCTGATCGAGGGAAACCTCCCTAGACTTTTACGCCGCAACGGAAAGAAAAACGGAAGACCGCAGGCAACGAATGCATTCAGACGGAGTTCCAGGGGGGGAAGGTGAAACATTCCTCTGTAGTTTGGGGGGTGGGGATGAAATAGCTCCCAACTGGCGAAGGAAGGAGAAAAGGGTTGGAACGCAGGCCCTCGATGTTGGACCCAGGAAAAGAGCAAACGCTCTGTTCAAGAAGCGGCCAGGGCCTACCAGGGGACAAGAAGAAAGTCAGGAAGTCTGGGGATAACGCCGGGTAGGGGGCGAGGGGACCCCAGAAACGGCAACGACATGAGCACGATGCCCAACTGGGCCCGTCACCCCTAGGTGAAACACAAAGAAAAATTAGCTAGAACGGGCTACCCTCCGGAAGAAGTTCACCAGCTCACGAACCAAGGGGGGAACGGACCAATGCCGCCGTCCACCCAGCAAACAAAGAACACCTTTCTCAACCTCGGGACGGGGCAGAGCCAAAAAAAAAAAAACCCGTCGACAAAAAAAAGCGCCCGAGGAAAAACACGCAGAATCGAAAAAACAGGGGGTGCCACCCACCATTAGGACCTCGCCTAAAAGAAACACAAGACACCAGTCTTCCAAAAAACACCTAAGGGGGCATTGGTAAATTGTCAGAGAAAAAGCGAGACCGAGGATTTGGGGAAACCCAACTATTGGGAATGGGGAAGGGAACGACCAACTAATGGTCCCGGAACCCTGGACCCCTGGAGGGGAATCCAGTGGGCACGATTCAAGGTGGCGAAAGAGGGTGACTTCTGTTCACTCCAAAACGCGCAAAAAAGGTGAAAAAAAAAAAAGTAACAAGAAAAAAAAGTGCCTATAGGGGGGGGGGGGGGAAATAGCACAACACGAAAGGTAATGTTTGCCGGACAGGAGGGGAGAAAACGGTTTTTTGGAATCAATATAAATCGCTTTTACCTACCAAAATAAGTTCCAAGGACAGGGGTCTAAAAGAAAAAAACTAAAGAACTCCTCGGAGGGGACTGGACACAACGGGAAAAAAAACCAATGGGGGGGGGGAATGACCGTCGCCCTCGAATTTCTAATTATGGGGGTTGGAGGAAGGGGGAAAAAGAGGCCTTATAAAGCTACTGATGAAAGGAAAAAAGTGGGACTAGCTCGAAAGGCCCTGACGACTAAAAATGGGAACGCGAGAAGATAAGCCAAGGTTCAGAGAGAAGAGTGGGCCTTTAACACAAACGTCCCGAACTGGACAGGTCGGAAATCCCCGACAGAAGTACGAACCAACAAGCAAACTGGCAACCCGTCCCGAGGTCCTTTACTTCTCTTTGGGGGAACCCAGGGGAGCCCATGAGTTTCCAACTGGGGAAATTCCCCAAGGGTCGCTCCGCAAGGAAAAAAAACTGAACGGGGGGGGGGAAAGGGGGAAAACTTTAACGGTTTATCAGAATGAAACTACGCCTCCCTAAGCATTTGGACGAGGGGGGGGTACACGAAGACTTTCCGCAAAAAATAGTGTCAGAGGTAACCGGCCCGTATGAACTAGTTGGTCCAGGGGAAACCAACGAAAAAGGAGGAGTAAAAGAGAGTTGGTCTGAAAAAAGAGTGAGTCTCTGGATTCCCAAAAAGGGGGTCCCCGTAAAAGGCTCTCTCAAAAAAACCACAAACAGGAAGAGAGAATAAAAACAAAAACGGGGGCGATGAGCGGGATAGGCCAAGAAGAAGAAGGGGAGGTTTTCCAGACAAGCGACTTCAGAGCTCTCGGTCAAGAACATAGGGACAGCAAAGCAGGTGGAAACGAAACCTGAGCAACCCGGTTGACGATCAATCAAACATAATAGAACAACGAAATCGTCAACTTTGTCCGGATGGATCCCTGTGGGAGAGGTTTGAAAGGGTGTGACGCTGCAACCCACCGAAGTACTGGGGCGGGAAAATGCGAGTCCCCCGACGGTTAACAAAGAAAACAGAGAAGGAAAAAATGGGGCGCGGGAAAAGTCACTCACCCACACTACAACCGCCCACCCAATTGGACTGGGGAGAGTTAACAGGGCAGGTGGGTTGAAGGGACGAGCAGCGTGAACAGAAAGGAAGACGCTCGGGAAGGGCGACCTAAGACGTTTCGGAAGCTCAGGAACCACGACGTCCAAAAACCGGGAAAAGAAAGATCAGTCGGATAGGTACCGTCAAGGGAAGAAGAAAACGGGAGAAAGGGGGACGCATCTGGTGGGAAAAAGCTGGAACTTAAAAACACAAGAGCGCCAGTGCCGCCAAACACAGGAACTTCGCCTCACAGAGCCTACGGCAGTAAACAACGTGGGAAAGCCCGAGGGGGGAACTAGGGGGGGCTTTTAAAAATTAGAAACAGGAGGCCCCAAAGTCATGAGGTCGGACAGGGACGATATGGGTGCGGGTACTAACTCGTATTGCGCCCTGTGTGGCGCCCCGCACAGGCCACGTCAAACCGGTTTGAAGTGTCGGGGACACAGAATAGGGCCAGGCGATGGTGAACTTGCGCACAAGAAAAGGAAAAGGCAAATTCGAAATGGGAAACAAAATCGACCAATAACCCAAAACAGGATCCCAAAGGGCAACTTGTCCCATAATTTATCTGACATAGGGGCACCCTGTTCCGGGGGGTTGTCAAACAAGCAAAAAGGTCAGGGGAGGGCTGCGTGGATGGGTTCCACCAAGAATCAGCTAAGGGTTGTGGGGGGCTAAACGGGGGTTAAGAAAGGGGAAAAGAGCTCGGGGGGGAAGGGGAAGAAAGAAAGAGACCGGCAGTATATACTTGGAGGGGAGGGTGAAAAGCGAAAAACCCATGTTGAATGACTAGTGGAACGCAAAGCGGGGGAAAGAATGCGAGACGGCGGAAAAAGGAAGTGGGAGCCAGCGTAAAAAAATGCGAGGTTGGCCGACCAAAAGTTTCTATGTCTGTGGTACTGAGGGAGGAAAGAAAGGCCGACGGGGTTGTGAAATTGGAAGGGCCCAAAAGAGGACAACGTTTGAAGGGAGCAGGTTCTGAGAACAGGAAAAAAGGGGGTAACGTAGGTTAAGGGTTGCAGGGGCATGAAGGAGCCAACGTTCAAAAACGAATTCAACTCTCCAACAAAAACACTGCCTCACACATCCAAATAAAAAAAAAAAAAAAAAAAGGAGGGAGGAAATAAACCAAATGGCCCGCACAGGACTGGACGGGAGACACGTTACCAGATCGTAGAATTAAAGACCCGACACAAAGGTTAAAAAAAAATCGCCGATGGGAAGGGAAAAAACAAACTAATACAAGGGGGCAAAAAAAGGGAAGACCAGTGGGGAAAAGAGAGGCCAGGGACACAAAACATGTACCCCAACGAGCAAGCGTGGTTCGGGCAATAAAAGCCAAAAAGGTGTGAAACTTTCCGTGGCCACTGCAAGGAAAGGAGGGGAAGGATGAGGATGAAAAAGATCAGGCGCACGAAAAAAAAAAAAAAAAAAAAACCTAAAGGGAACAAGAATAAAACAAGCGGGGACCCAAAACTGGTGCGCTACCCTCGGGTAGGAACCCGTCTAGTCGAGGTAGGGAGAACTGAAAAAGGGGGGGGCGAAGGTGAAAAAAAAAAAAGGGGGGAGGGTGATGGCTTCAAGGCCCACAGGGCCAATAATTACTAAAACTTCGAAAACCAGAAGTCGAAAGGCCTCATCGTCGGTAAGGCCGGGGTCCACTGGCTGGGCCTGGGGAAATGCCGTCAAAGGGGCATCAGGGGGAAGAGCACGAAAAGGGACGGCCACGAATTTTGAGTGTAGCTGGATTGAACGTTGTGCCCACGAAAAAAGTCATGGGCAGTCCTCTGTCCCTGGTTCAGTGGGGGGCGAGGGGGGGTCAAAAAAAAATTGTCAGTTGTCTCAATGCGAAACAAAAACAAAGGTGCCTTCCGCAATCTCCGCCATCTAAAATGGGGGGGGGGGCCGGGAAACGAAAGGGGGAAATGAAAAAAACGGGTGGGGGAGGGAACCAACCACGAAATTTCCTATTGCGGATTAAAAAGCTCGATAGACCAAATGCAGTGGGCAACGAGGAAAACTGTGGGGAAAGGGAGGAATCAGGGCACCGGGGGTGTTGTTTAAACCAACGGGAAAGCACCTGGAAAGTTCAACACAAAAGGGGGAGAGGGGGGGGGAAAAAGGAAAAGGGAGAGAGGGTTTCCAGTGGACAGCTAGCAGAGGGCAACAGTAAAAGAAGAGACGCAGTACAAAAGCCAGCACAGAAAGGGACAGCAACCAGGGGCGAGCAAAGGATAAGAAAACTGCAGACCAAAAAGAGAAAGTAAAAGCCAGACCCAGGGAATCAGAACTTGTCGAGTTGGAACAACACCGAACAATGAAGAACCTGCAAAAAATGGAGAAGGGGGGAATACAGGTAGCAAAAAAAAAATCAACCAACCAAACAAAAATAACCAAGGAAGGGGGGGGGGCGTACAGGGCCCGAACTGCTCGGGTTTGGGGGGGGTGGGTGGTAAGGGTAAGGCGTGGAAAAAATGGGGAAAGATGCCGAAAAAAAAGTGATAATCAAAAGCAGAAGAGGAGCGGGACGGGGGAAAAGGGGGCGGAAATCTGATGGGGAACCATAAACGGTTGGAGTTGTTACTGTCTTTTTGTGGTGTGGTGTGGGTGTTGTGGGTGGTGCAAAAAGATGCGTAACGGCCAAAAAAAAAATGGGGGGGACGTACAATCTGCGTTGGGGGGGGGGGGTGTCTGACAAAAAGAAAGGGGGACATAGAGAGAAGCAGGGGAAAAAGTTAAAAAAAAGACGAGAAGGTTTCGGAGAGGGCGGGGTGGGGATGTGGGTGCTGTGGTGCTCAGGAAAGAGTGTAATAATGGGGGGGCCGGACAAGGTCGGAGGAAGGGTGAGGAATTAGTAAAAAGGCAACGAACTAGGAATCAAAGGCTCGTTGGGGGAAAGCATCCGGGGCAGGGTGAGAAAAGGAAGCGGGTCACTACAGGGGGAAAACAGGAAAAGGGGGGTGTGGGGGGGAGATAAGGGGGAAGGTCCTTCTAGAGAAACGCTGAAAAAAAAAGGGCGGCAAAAAAAAGGTGAAAAAAGTCAAACTGAAGAGGGAAAGGGGGGGAAAACTGGGGGACCAGAGGGGGGGGAAAAGGATCCGCAAAGGAGCTGTTAAGAAAGCGGAGGGGCAACAGGTCTGTGTCGTAGGGCCGGGGTGCCAGCACCTCTAAAACGTCAGGGCAGACGAGGGGACCAGAATAGGGGTCCAGGGGAGAAGGCCCCAGAAAAAAGAAACTAACTCGAACGCGATGAACCTGTGGTGGGGGAAAGGAAAAAACAAACAAGTCAACCAAAGATGAGAACAGTCGACAAAAAAAAAAAAAAACCCGAAAAGGAAAAGGGGGGGGGAACCGACAAAAAAGAACGAGTTTGGTGCCGGAAAAAAAAGCAGTCACCCACAAAAAAACGAACCGGGCTCACGGACAATCGCAAAAGAAAACGAATGCCTGACACATCCGCCGCTTCCGAGGGGGAAGGGGGAGGGGGGTCAACAAGGGAGGGGAGGGCCCACGAGCAGTCCAATTCACGAAAATAGAACTAAAACAGAAACAAACCAATGCAAAAACTAAAACGGAGCAAGAAATACTGCCGACGACCATATGGGAAAAAAAAGAACAAAAAGACGAATAGGTAACACCAACAAACCGTACTCGGAATTCTCAAAAAGGGGGGGGGACACCGACACAGAAACAAAACCTCTTGAGGGGACTGGTCGTCAAAAACACGCTACCAAATGGGGGGCCCATAAGAACGCAAATAAAAAAAATTCCTGAGTCAAAAAAAAGATTCGTTTTCTGAAAGAATGCCTGCTGGGGGCGGAACGTCTCTAAGGGGGTGCGCAAAACAGAAGAAGGGGAAAAAGAGAACTGAGGGTCCCAATCACAACCCGAAGGGGGGTAGAACGTTTTTCGAAAAAGGGGCCAAGAAAAAAAGTGGCGCAAAAATATGCAAGATAAAGAAGGGAAACAAGAAAAACATCAATCGGGGGACGGGAAGAAAAACGATCACTACATGTTGGCAAACGAAACCCAAGCCGCGGCAAAACAATAAGGGTGGGGAAACGGGGGGAGGGAAACGTGACGGCTCGGGGGAGGGGGGGAATTCCATGTTGGTGGGGGTCAAAAAAAAGAGCAAATAGTTCATCGAAAGAAGACGGGAAGACTGACGGAACCCATCAGGAGGGAGGGGCAAAACGCCCAGAAATGTCAACGGGAACACTCAACTGGACTAACCAGAGGGAAAGGTCTTCCTAGTTTTATCCCAGGGGAAAAAGGTGAGGACAGACGGCGGGGAGAAGCTGCTTTGCTGAAAAACTATGTGGAAGAAAAAAAAGGGAACCAACGGGGTCAAAAGTTGAGGGGAAATGGAGGACGGGTGGGGGGGGAGGGACATCTCGACCAGTTCAACGAAAAGGGGGTCAGCTACCAAAAAAAAAACAAAAACGAAGGGGCGAAGTCAAGCACGTAGGGGGGGGGGGAAAACGCAAAAAGGGGAAAGGTTTCAAGAAGCATGGTGAAACCACGAGAAACAGGCACAGAAAGGCAAATCGAATTGCGCCGCGGGGACTCAGGGGGGGGAAACAGCGTTACCGGGTTAAGCGAAAGGAAAAAAGGGAAAAGGACCTAAGGGGGGGAGGGAAACCCAGCGAGAGGGAGTAATACTGTCTGGAAAAAAAATCGGCGGGAAAAAAGAAAGGACCAAAAACGCGGAGAAAAGTCAAAAACGTCGAGCAGGAATCTCAAACACTTAAGGCATAGGGGGAAGACGAGGGGTAAAAAAAGAAGCAAGGGAAAAAAAAAGGGAGATTAACAGATTAAAAAAACTACCAGCAATGCGGGAGAGGTGGTTTGAAAAAACGAGGCTGTGGGCCCGGCCAACCAGTAAAACGGTTGAAAAAACCCTTGCCGAAACAAGGGGCTAACAAGAAAATCACGAAGCGCACTTCCAGTAGGGCTAAAAACCAAGGGGAAAGGGTGCCGCCACAAACCCTAAACTGGGTGGGGAAAAAAGCAGCGGTCGAAAAAAAAATCGGGGCAAATAAACCTGCTTGCCAGAGCCTAAGGTGAATCAGGAAAGAAACCCACAGCAGAACAAAGACCGAAAGTGGAATCTTTCCAAACAAGGCAGGGGGGCTAGAAAGCGTCCAGGCACCGCCACTTCGAATAAAATTTGGCAGGGGGCGATGAGGGGAAAAAAAAATAAAAAATACGAAAAAAAAAAAATAGACAAAGGAAAAAGAAGTGGGGGTTCAAAGTGACGAAGGGGGCCAAATCTGAATAAGGAAGGAAGAGGGAAGGGTCGACCATAAAAAAAGCTCAGACAGCACGATGGAAACAAAGGGCGCAGCCCCAAAAAGGACTTAAAAAAATCAGCTGGACAGGAAAAAGAAAACAGCCGGGGGGGGTGGCAATTGCCCCGCCGCGCTGGGTTGGGGGGGCTGAAAAAACGGGGTGGGGCGAAAAAAAAAAATGGAAGGATAAAACGGCCCTCGTTCCAAGGTGAGGGGGAGGGAAGAGGGGAGACGGCGATGAGAATGCTCCTTGAAAAAAAACGGGGGGGGGACGCGCAAAAAGGGGTAAAAAGGAGGGTTTTGGGGGGGGGGAGGGAAGATAGGTCTCAAGGAAAAGGGGGGGGGGCGCCACCGGCAGAGGGGAGAAAAAGGGGGGCAGTCACGAGGTCCAGCCGTCCCGGGCATCGCCAACGATCAAAGGCCCGGTAAAAAACCGAAGGGGAAGAACGCGCCCTAGGGAAGGGATTTGTGACACAAAAAGCAACAAGGGGAAGGCGGGAGGGGGAGGGTGTAGGTGGCCAAAACACAGAAGAAAAGAAAAAAAAACAAAAATTGGGGAGTCGAACGGGGGGTCCAGGTCCGGGAAGGGGGGTACGAAGCGAGAAGGGCGAAGGAGAGGGAGGCAGGAAGGGGGACTCAAAAGTGCAACCAAAAAAACCGAAAAAGTCAGGAGGGGGTAAAAAATTGGGGAAGAACAGACCGAAGAAAGTCGATTGCGAGGGGAACAAACTGGGAGGGGAGGAAGGTGAAAAAAAGAAGCCGTTTCCGCCTTTGGGGCAGGGGCAGGGACGGGCAAACAAAGGACGTGCCAAGGACTAAAAAAACCCGACCAGGGTGGAAAAAAGGGGGGGGCCGGACTGGCAGCGCATAGTGCAAAAACTGTAATGGGGACAGGGGAAAAAAAGCAGTCCTGCTGGAAAGCCCGACAATACGTCGACAATCCAAGAGCAAAGAACCGACAGGGAGGAAAGCAAGGAGAAGAACCGTCGGATATTCCAAGGTGCCTGCGCTATGTTAAATGGGACCTGCTAACAGTTACCCCAGCTCGAGGATCGAAAAAAGACGAAGAAAGGAGGGACCAAAGGGACTACAAAAAAAACAAGTGTTTGTGGACGGGCAAACTTATTGGAGAGGGGGGGCAAAAAACAGGAAGAAACATAGAAAAAAAAAATGCATGCACAAAAAAAACAAGGGGAAGGGACTCGCAAGGCGAAAAAAGAAAAGGGTTGAATTCGAAGGGAAAACGTTCCGTCAAAAAGAAACAGCTAAGAATCTAAAAAAGGGAGGAGGAAGGGGGTCCAAAAAACCAAAAAATCCAGATAACGGGAATCAAGAAACAAAAGAAAGTTGTGGGAACCCACCGTACCATTTGTATCGGGAAATCAAAAAAGAAAAAACGGGTGAGCAGGCACAAAAAAAAAAAAAAAATCATCCGACCACAACAAAAACTTTAGGGATTCCTAAAGGCAAAAGGGGAGTGTGGTGCAGAGGGAAGGGGCCAGTGGGGGGGGGGAGAACTTTCGACCACCAGGGCCCTGGGGACGACTCGGGATGAAAAAAAAATCAATCATATGGGCCTCATGTAGTTCTTCTCAAGGCCAGAAAAGGGGGATGAGGTGGGGGGGGGGGGAATGTAAGCTGCAAAAACAAAAAAAAAAAAAAAAAAAACATGTCCAGGCTCGAAAAGGCCGAGTCAAGAATTCACAATCGCAGGTTTATTCAAATGAGGGCCAATTTGGTGAACAACAAGAGGCGAAAGTTAAAAAAAGGCGTGTTTTTAGGCCTACGTGCAGTGGTCTTCAAAAGGCCGCTGCCCCACGTGATCTAACAATTCGATGGGAAGGTCAGGGGGAACACCCCGACGTTGCCAAAAGGCGCCATGGGGGTGTAGCCCGAAGAACCACCTGTCCGAAGGTCAAAAGGGGGGAAAGTGGAGAAAGGGGGGGGGAAAAAAAACGTGGACATAACTAAAACTCTGACCCAAAGGGTCGTGACGTGCGCACCGGGGGGTGGGTACGCACCAGCGCAATTTGGTGAATGTGAAAAACTATAGGCAAAAACACAAAGGGAGATAAAAGAAAGGAGGGTGGGGGGGGGAAAAAGTGACTCTAACACAAAGGGGGGACCAAGGACTCACCCGAAAAAAAAAACCGGCAAGAAAAATCATCAGGGAAAGAAAAGACAGAGACTAACGCCATCCACAGAAAATTTTGCGCGGCCAAAAAAAAAAAACGCCCTATTGCCGTTCCCCTGTGCCCCTGGAAATCACAAAATGTAGAAAGCATGTGAAATCGAAAATTGAAAGATGAACCGATCATCGAACACCTGAAAGTAAGAGAAACCCAGGGAAGTGGCAACAGGGTCCTCCAAGGCAAGAAAACACTGGTACGCCGATGGACGGGAAGTTTGGGGGCACTGCAAGGAATACACCGGCCAAAAGGGTGACCCAAGCTTAATCAAAGGGCCAACAACATGGACGGGAAGGGACTAACTATGCCGAAATCTCGGGTTCGATGGCACGCCAAAAAAAAAAACAGCACAGGCCACTGGGTGGGGGGAAGGAAACGTCCCCAAACCTTGTAAATAACCAGAAAAAGGGGAACGAGAACACCTCAGAGCCATGAAGGGTATAATAACCTCCAACGATTCCACTGAACCCAGGGGGGTGGAGTGTACCAAACACCTGCGGGGGGGGGGGCGTGGGAAATCCGAGGTGATTCGATGCATCAGGGGTTAGCAAAGAAAGCAAGTAGAGAACAGGTGTAAACGCACCGGGCCGGACAGGGGGGAAGCTAATCTGCCAGTCCGCAATTGCGATGTCATCTGGAGTGGAAGGGGGGGTTCTTTCCTTGTGGGTCCTAGACTGGAGAATGTTTGGACAGTGGTGAATTATAGAAAGTTTCTCAACTTTCTATGAAGAACTGGTGGGAAACGTCAGGAAAAAATGTGGGGGAAAGGAGACACTCGGCTAATCAAGGAACAGACGGGTCCGGAGAAACAGGGGGGCTCATCCTACTTGGTTGCTGATGACTTCAGATGAAATGAGGCCGTCGGGGGGGAAAGTGGACCCAAAGAACAGGTCAAATGAGGGGACAGGGAATGCCCATGCGGGGGGAAAACTTCCCCAAAAAACGAAACGCAGTAAATAATTTTAAAAAAAAACAAGATGGTTGGGGAAAGGAAACACGCACAAGAGGTGGGTGGCCCAGGGAACAGCTGGCCGACACAGCAACAAGGGAAACAGGCGACAAGTCAAGAAAGGGGCCGAAACGCAGACCAGAAAAAGAGAATGGAGGTCAGACGAGAAGTGCAAAACGAGGGGGAGTCACCACCACCCCGAAACGAAACAAAGAGGGATAAGGGGAAAATGGGGTGAAAAAAAACAAATTCGTCCCATAACAAGGATACTGAGAGAAAACGAAGTGCCTTAAAAAAATCAGCCCGCACATATCATTAACAACAACCGGGTGCTGGAACAAAAGGAGAAAAGGCGGAAATGAGACTTCTTCCGGCAAAAAAAAAACAAGACCCCAGGGGGTTGAAATTTTAGGGACAACCCACTAAACGGGCCAAGAAAAAAGTCATCGTAGAAACATAAGGAGAAGTCCGGTTGACCGGTAGAAGAGTTTTACTAACTTAACCTCGAAACGGAAAGGTCGACGGAGGTTAAAAATAGCCGACCTGGAAGAAAACTGGCCTAGAGGATTGGTTTCCCGGGAAAAATACAACAACCCGGAAAACTTGTGAGGAAGGGGGCATGAAGCCGGGGAGAAAAAGGGTCAAGAAGAGCCGGACGCGGGGAACAAAACGAAACCATCAGAGGGGAACAAAATAACGGGGGAAAAAGGTTGCTTTTACCTTGGAAAAAAAGAAAACGCGGGACTAACAAAACCGGGAGGGGGACCGTGGGGGGGGACTGGTCGGATTAAAGGTCAGAAAAAAGTGGGGCGATGGACAAAAAAACAAGAAATCGGTAATACCGGCTAAAAATGGGCATCAAGATAAACTATTCTTTCGGGATGCTCAATAGTAAGACGAACCAATGGAACCCGGACAAAAACCTTCGTTGCACAACTGGGAGAAAGGGGCCAAAAACTAGGAAAGGACACAGGGAGGTCCATAAGCGCGGCAACCTCTGGAAAAGAAAAATAACGCTGAGAAATAAAAAGGAAAAACGAAAAAAAACTTAAGGCAACAAGGGGGGCCGAGGGGGGGGGGCGAATGCCACGCAAAAAGTTTAAAAACCGGTCAGGGACTCGAGAAAGGGGGGGCATTAAGGCAAGGTGAGGGTGGGAATTCAAAAACCCTTGGAAACTGTGGGTTTCGACCACAGCCGACCAGGAGCAGGGACCGAAAAGGAGGTCGAATTTGCAGTTACCCTCAGGCTCAGCTTTGTACCAATAAACGCCGAAAAAATGACCAGAGGCCCTAATGGGGGCTGGGGAAAAACGCGGAGATAATTACGATTTGTTCAGGAAGTAGGAGGGAGAAAAAAAAAGCTGGACCAAACGCAGGAAAAAAAAACCGAAACGAAAGGGAACCTCAAAAACACAAAAAGAGGGGAGGGGAGGGGAAAAGAAAGAGATGCCGACGGAGGACGACTCATAGCCAAATAGACCAAAGACGACCTAAGAGTGGTCCATCAAAAAAAGATTCCCAATCAGAACAGCGGGCAAATCAATATTTACCTTCGTAAGGCCCAAGGGGGTAGCTGTCGGGAGGGACACAGGACAGGGGACAAACCAAAAAAGCAATGACCGGAAAAGAGTGGCAATTTCAGTGGGAAGGCATGACCCCTGGCAATTTTCGTCCCACACCCCTAACCGGGGGAAAAACCTGCAGGTATAACCCCGGGAGGGAAGAGGCCTAAAAAAAAAAAAGCTCTCTAGAATAGGGGGGGAGGTGGGGAAAACGGGAGCACAAAAACCATTGTTTTCAAAGGTCCTGAGGGGGGGGTTTACCTCGAGCGAGAGCATCGAAATCATCCGCAGCACTGAAGAACGTTGCGGGAAAGAGAAACTGGATACCGAAAAAAAGTCTGGAAAGGACGGAAGAATAGAGGGAAAGTTGGTCAGGCTAATGCATGCACCTGGTCTGGGGGTCGAAAACAACGCGGAAAACAGGGTCACCGTCAAGAGCTTCGGGGAGAGGTAAATCCGATTAATCGACCCAAATTATCACACAAAGAACTCCCTCCATGGGAAAGGAAAAGTCCCTGCTGGACTGGTGGTCTCTTCCTCAACGTAATCAAGGGCAGGGCCGGGCAAATGGGTCCAGGGGGAGCAAATGTCAGTATCAGAGTGGGCATGATTGTGCTGGGTAAGAACGTCTGAGATCTGAAAAAAAAGGGGTAAGACAAAGGGACACGAGCCAAAATACAAAAATAACCACGGGTGGGGGAGGGGCTGTAGACCATGAATCGGGTGACAGCAAGTGGGAGGGGGACCAAAGCGTGAACGGGGAGTTAACTTCTCTGGTTGCACCAAAAGGGGAAGGAAAAATTACAAAGAAATATCACGAATAAGGAAGGGGGGAAATCATTGCTGAAGGTAAAAAGTTTGGGGGGGGGAAAGAGAAAAAAAAAAACTACAAAAAAAAACACCCAAAAATGACGGGGGGGGGGAGGCGGGTGTAGGTTGGGGGCAAAGGAAAGAAGAAGATCGCGGTGGAAAGATCCACCTTTCCGGCTTAGGGTCGGGGGTGGTTAAAGAGAGCGTCCCTGGAGGGACAGGAATATTTTAACGGACTAAATAATTTTACCCGGGCAGCAGATCAACCCGGATTGGGTTCGGGGGGGGGGTGAAATGTGGGGGCCGAATAGTTAAACAAAAAAAAGGTACCGGGAGAAACCTTGAGCTGGGCAAGCGGGGGGGAACAGTCTCGCAAGTGGGAAAAAGAAAAAGAAGTAAGGGGTTACGACCTGTTGCGTGGAACTTCTTGCAGGGGGGGACTTTAAACGTGTTGTCTGGGTGGGCAAAACGACGGAAATCTTAGAAGGTCAGGCGGCCCTGCGTTTACAAAAGGGAAAAGGTACCGGTGCGGGGCACAAAACAAAGCCAGGGGAATAGGCAGAGAGCCCTTTACCGGGGCAAGTCAGAGGCAGACCAGTGGGGATAATCAGAGACCAGTCGGAGGAGAAAACGAAACAAACATTGGGGAACGGGAAAAGGCAACCGGGACAAAAAAAGTCAGGTCAGAAAAAAAAGAACAAGATCCAAAATAAGAGAAAAAAAACAAAAAGTCAAAAGTAAACCCATGCCAGGGGTTTGGGGGGGAAGCAACTGGTAGTGTTGTGGTCAAGGCCAGTAGGAAGGGTCAAGGGGAAAAAGACCGTGTAAAAGCGAAAAAAGGGAGGGGGAAGGTTACGGTTCCCAGGGGAACAACCGAGGGGAAAAAAAAAATGGAAGCAAAAAGGAAACAGCAAATCAAAAAAAAAAATCTATGCACTCAGGTCTCAATCGAACTACGCGTCAAAAACGAACAAAAATCCCCGCAACGAAGGGTGAGGCGGTCCAAGTCATCATATTGGGGACGCAAAAAACGAAGCGGTACAATGGCTGATACGATGGGCCGCATGGCTCAAAAGGTTCAGAACAAAAGGGTCGTCTGGAACAACAAAAATTGGGCATTCCAAAAGGGGGAAAATGAAAACCTCAGAAGCAGTCCGAACCTCGATGTCCACAAAACGACCTGCTTGATGGAAGATGCAAAACAAAGAGTGGGGGGCTCGGCACTGGGGGACAAACTTGAAGTAGAAGAAAGCAACACTGGGGGGGGGGGGAGTCCGAGGGCAAGGTTGAACACAACGAATTATTCTCTTTGAGAAAACTTTGCAGGGGGGGTGGGCGATAGGAGAAAAAGGGTTGGGGATACAAAGGAGATGGGGCCACAGGGAACAACTCTTCGTCAAAACAGGTCAGGAAAAACAAGCGAAAGGGGAAGGAAAGTAAAAGGGTTGGGAGCGAAACAGGCCGAATTGACTTTTCTTTTGAGGGACAAGAACGGGTAAAAAGAGGACCTTGGAACTGGGGTAAATGGGAATGCCACTTAAGTGGGAAAAGTTCAGGAGAGAGGACCACCGTGGGGGGAACGGAGATGGGTGTACACAAAAAACCAACTGGAAGAGAGAAAAACAAACACAAAAAAACTGAAGATAAAAAAAAAGAAGTTGTTACCCAATTAGAAGAGGGGGGAGGGGTCAAAAAAGGGTGCCGAAACACCAACAAAAACAAACCAAGAAGGAAAAATCCTAAAAGAGGAAAAGGAGGAACACCGAAAGGAGAAGTGAAAGTTTGAGGCGCCAAAACATTTCCGGGCCCAGACAGTCCAGAGTAACAATCCTCAAGGGAAGAGACGGGGGGAAAAAAGAATGAACCACTTCACACCATCATCAAAACCCCAACCAAAAAAACCCAGGCTGAAAAAGGGGTACCACAAGGAAAAAACGTGGGGCAACAATCGGGGGAAAGGGAAAAGATGGGGGGAAAGGGGTTTCAACACAAAAAATAGTGTGGGCCCCGGCGGGGGTTCTCATCGGGGGGAACACGAGGAAAAAGGACTACCTAGGAAAAATGCGGGACCTCATGAGGCAAGTGGAAAAACAAAGGGGCTCCTTGCCCAGCATTGAAGACGTCCAAACGTGGGTACCCATCAAACGGCGCAGCAACCAAATCAAAAAGAAATATCCCCCATACTATCGCAAAAAAGGAGGGTTTGAGGGGGAAAAGGAATCTCGGTCTTTTAAAGAAACGGATTCATAAGACGAAGAAAAAAGCAGGAGGGGACACAATCCGACCCGAAACGGGTGACCAAGGAAGGGGGAAAAGGAACCGGAAAATAAGAATGAAACTTAAACCGGCACGAGTCATGACCATAAAAAGTCATTTCTGGGGAAAGGAACTACGAGGGTTTGGAAAGTGTATGTCGAAAGGAACAGTTTTCAGTACTGGGAAAGAATGGGACGAAAAGGGTGACAAAAGGCTACGAAAAGGGGGGGGGGGCGATCAGACTCTAGCGGGTTGGTAAGACAAAGGTCAAAACAGAAAAAGCGGGGGGACAAACTACCGGAAAATCCGAACTTAAGCTGCTGAAAAGATCATGAGAGGCAAACCGGGGGGGTGCGCAAGGGAAAAAACGGGCGCAAGGGCAACTAACATAACCGGGGGGACCGAAACACCAAAATACAAAAGCCCGACGTACAAGAAAAAAGGCAAAAAGGGGAAAAGGCCCTACCTCAAAAGTATGAAAAAACAACCCGACGGGTTTAACCCCGTAACCACAAACACAGGCCCGTGGGGGAAAAAAACTAACAGCGAAAAAAACTGAGACCCTCGCAATTAAACAACGCTGGAAGGGGGGGAGAACATCGCAGACGTCAAACGCACCCTGTCCGCTTTCGGAAAAAAGGTAAAACCCGAAAAAAAAGGGAACTATCGATCAAGGGGGGTGAAAACCAAAGTGAGCTAAGGAAAAAAAAAGATTGCGAGACCGTTAAGCCCACTAAAAAAAACGCGAGATCATGTACACCACAACTTTTCCCAGAAAAGGTCAAAACAAACAGAACAATAAAAATCAACCGTGGGAGGGGGGAGGAAAGGGCAAACCCGGGGGTTCCAGGAAGAAGGAGAATTGGGAAAGGGCTGGAACAACACTCAATTTTAAAGATCTGACGTCCCGGGGACCTAAAATCAAAACGCCTCAGGTGACAAAAACCTTAAGGGAAGAAAGTAGGGGGGGGTTCACCGACAATCAAAAAAAAGACCAACCCTTTTGCTTCGGACGGCAAAAACGGGTTTGCAAGACAGGCAGCGCAATAGAGAAACCCCGGACCCAAAAAGACAGAGACGAGACGAATCAAAATACAAATTTTCATGAACACAAAGGTGACAATCAACAAAAAAAAAAACTCCAGCGGAAAAATAACCAAAGGGGACGTGAAAAACAGAAAAGGTCGCTCCGGGAAAGGAGAAACGGGGTCCGGGCCTTCAAGGATCCGAACCGAGCAAGCCAACGCAAAAAGCGCGGAGCGTAGTGCACAGCTACATGCAAAGGGGAGGAGAAAGAAGAGAAAAGGAAGAGCAAAGGCTTAAGAGAGGGGGTTTTGAACGAGGGTCTTTAGACAAAAAAAGAAAAAGGGACAGCGCGCCGAAAATGACTGAGGTCAAGCTCAGGAAGAAACACAGGCAGACTGGCAACCAGATTTTTTTTGGAAGGGAAAAAGGGGGGAGGGGGATGGGAGTTTTTTTGTCTTGCCACTAAACAAATGAACCAAAAATTTCGGAAGGAAGGACCTCCAAGGGACTCAACTGGGAAAGCCAGAAAGGGGGAAAAACAAAAAGGTCCGGGGTGGGCAGGGAAAACGCGTTTTCATCCGGAAGAATCACTGCCAAAATGGAAAACCGGCGAGTTGACGGGAAAGAAAAAAGGGTAAAGCCGTTAGGAGGAACGGGGCCACGAAAAGGGACAAGAGGGGGGGGTAGGTGAAAAAAAAAAGAAGAAAAAAAAAAAGAGGGGGGAGAGAAGTGTTCTGAAACCTCTGTTGATAAAAATGACAAGCGGAGGACAGCAAAAAAAGTAGGGTCGCATCTCAAAAGACTCAACAAGGAAAGAGAGGATCGAACGGGAGAAGGGCGGCACGAGGGGGAGAGTCCCGAAAAATAAAAAGATTCAGAAAACCAATAAGTCTATCAGGCCGGTTCAAAACTTAGGGCAAGTCCTGGGAAGCCTGAAAAGGCGCGGGCCCAAAAAAAAAAAAAAGGAGAGAAACCAGGCCTGAGGGGAAAAAAGGCAGGGAGCAGGGCGTAGCATTCAACGTCAGGGGTGCCGTTCAAAAAACCAAACCCAGAAAAACCGGGCGAAAAAAAAAGGCCCCGGGGCCCGACATTGTAAAGAAAAAACGAGACTCTTAGGTAAGAGAAACACAAAAAATCAATTTTCCTGGGGGGGGAACAAGAACGGGCAGGGTGCGTCGAGGAATCAGGGGAAAAAAATAAAAGAACAAAAAAATCCCCGAAGCTGAAAAAAGGTGAGCGAAGAAACGGGAAGCAAGACTCCTTAGACAACCTTACGCAGCCAGGGGGGGTGTAGAGGGAAACGCCTGAAACAAGGCAGTCCCTGGGCTGAAAGGGGAGGAGACGTGGGAAAGGACTCAAATCATCAACCATGCGGAAGTTAACCCAAAAAAATGAAACTTCGAAAAAGAGGAGCCGACGTCAGTGTACAATCATGAAAAAAAAACCTTGGGAACATGGCATCGGGGACCGGGGGCGGTCCAAAAAAGGGAAGCGGGGACAGAGGTGAGGAGAGGGGGGTGAGGTTTTCCCTCAAACGAATGGCGCAACACGGTCGCCCAAGCAGCTACACAAAGAAGAAAGGTGGGGGGGGGGGGAGGTGGGAAGGAACCAGAAGGGCAGTTCTTGTAAATGAAGGGGAAAAAAGCGGAGAAAAGCACCGAGGTGGGGGGAAAATCTCACAATAGAAAAGGGAAATCTCAATGATCCCAGGCCCCAGGCTAGGGAAAAACGGTGTTGGGTTGTAGAAGCCGCTGGGGGGAACGAGGGGGCGTGTTAGGTGACCAAATCAACCGGAGACCAAGTGTTACCTCAGAAAAAACAGTGGAGGGGGGGTGAAAGTGGGAAGAAAGATCGAACATTAATCGGGGGGTTTGAGCGTCAGGTGTGGCCAAGTCAAAACCGCCCAAAAAGACGTTTAAAGGAGGGGTCGTTGGTTGGTACCATCGGTGGAAGGAAAATCGGTGGAAGCCCAATCCCTAGAAAAAAAAAAAGTCGGGATGGTACGAACTGCCAAGAAAGGTTGCGGGGTTGACCGAAGCAGCAAGGGGGAAGATGGTGGCGTGGGGGAGAAGGGGCCATGTACTTACAAATAGCTGCGGTCAAAAAAACGATTCCGTGGGGGAGGGGAGAAGTAAACAGAAGTGGGGAAAAAGGGGGAGGGTGCGTTGGTGTTCACCCTCAAGACGCAAGACGGAAAAACAGGACTACTGGGCAAATGGGGAACACGGCAAAGAGACAACATAGAGAAAAAAGAAACGGAGGAAAGAAGGATGGTAAAAAGGAAAGTACCCGGGTACTTGATTCCCCCGCAGGTTTTTACAAAAAAAAAAAAAGACAGTGCCAAAGAGGTGAAAAACAACATCGAGAAACTGCGGTAAAAAAAAAGGGTTCTAAAAGAAGAGGGGCCAGTGTGACAAAAAATTTCAATATGCAACATTAATAAAAAAAAAAAGCTGAAACCAAAAAGTTAACGGTAGAAAAACAAAAAGGAGGAAATTTAAGCGTTACCCAAGGGAAGGAAGGGGAGTGAAGCAAAAGCTTGAAAAGGCTGATGCGATGCCGCCAAAAGGTCCAAAAGGTCATAAGCGAGAAGGGGGGAACCCAGATTTCAGAAAAGAGGGAAAAAAAAAGAGGGGGAACAGAAACTCACTGTTGCCTCAGGGAAAAAAAAAACACCTATGGCTTTCGTGACTAGGTTCGAGGGTGTGCTCGGCACTGAGGGGTAGGGGGGAACAGGGGGGACGTCTTAAACAAAAAAACA
>Ga0179593_1393474_pt1 | contig 19459 bp, 23 predicted proteins | sample CZODoug2_1_08_16_FD_185931 | JGI IMG/M metagenome (GOLD analysis project Ga0179593, IMG submission 185931) | Vadose zone soil fungal communities from Angelo Coast Range Reserve, California, USA - CZODoug2_1_08_16fungal (PacBio error correction) | ecosystem: Environmental > Terrestrial > Soil >...
TGACGTCCATGTGGTCGTGTCAAGAATGTGGACCTTTTGGGGGGGCAAGACTTCATGAGCAAACAGTTTTTTGGGTTGGTTGGGGTTGAAATGTTTGGGGGGAAAAAAACCATCGACAGACCTGAAGGGGGGGGAAGCCCTTACGAAACTAGGGGGAGCACTGACGGCAAAAACAGACACAGTAAGTAGTTTACAACGAAAAAAGGGGGAAATAAAAGAACTATCACTGAAAGGAAAGACCAACGAGAGTTTTTTTTCGCGCAGACAAAAACGAAGTTGGGGTTTTTGGGGGGAAAAACAAGGGGGTCATTGATAAGGGGAAAAAGGGGGGTTCACACCGGAACTCGGCTCTTTGGGAAAGTGGGGGGGGGTTGGAGGAGCGGCCCACACCGGGGAGGAATTGGGGCAGAATCCTTGAAGGAAAACTTGTGTAAAAGCAGGGGCTGGGACGCAAAGTGACACTGGACCTACCTGGGCAGAATCGCTCAAAAAGGATTCAATGGACTAAAAAAAGGCAAACCACTACGTGTTGGAATCGGATGCTGGGGGGGGGGGAGAGATTTCAATAGGAGAAAAGGCGAAGCCACGACGGGGGCTGGGGAAGGGGCAGGAGTGGAAAGTATCAAAAACAAAGAAAGGGGGAATCAAACTAGCCTGTTCGTGCAGAAGAATGATTTGTTTCAGCTAAGGAGAACAAAGTAAAGGGAGGAAAAGAATGTTTTTTTCCGGGGAGGAAAAAACGGCCAGCCGCCGGAAGAAAAGTAAGGGGTTAGGGGAATTTTTTGAGCGAGTGGCAAAACTGAAAAACCGCTTCATTGGGGGGTGTTGAAGTGAAGGGAGAAAAAAGTCGGGGGGTTCAGCATGTAGGGTTCTGGACCGATTGAGCCGCCTCAAGGAAAAGGCTTAGGGGACAGAATGTTGGAGGGAATGGGGGGTGGGGGAAAAAAAAAAAAAAAAACCCTTTTTAAAAAGAAAAACCGGGCCTACAGGTCCTCGTAAGGGTGCATGGCAAGGCACTTTTTGGAAGAGAAGGGAAGAATCCTGGGGCTTAAGATGACTGTGGAACCAGAAGAATCCACGTTTCCTGAGGTAAGGGTATGAAGGGACCATTTGTTGCAGGGAGACAAGTCAGGTGAAGCCTTGGAAGAGGGGGGTTGAGACAATAAAAGGACCATCGGGGGGGAGGTTCAGGAAATGAAGATAAATTGCGGGGCAGAAGGGATCTTAAAATCCACGGAAAAATTAGAAGGTTAAGGGATAAGGCCGTCGGGGAAAACCACAAGAATCGTCACTAAAAGTCTACCCAGGGGTCAGGGGAAACAGAAAACCCACAAAAACAAGCAGAAGCAGCAGTCGGCGTCAGGGGTGAGGGGAACCCGGGGATCGGGGGAGAACCACGGAAGCCCCGGGACCAAAGGGTGAATTACGAGAAGAAATGAAGGGTAAAAAAAACGGGGAACTGCACCACGAGGGTGGACCGATTCTGAAAAAACATCGACAAAAAAACGTAGCAAAAGCAGATAATCTGGGTCATACTGGAAAAAGCTGGGGCACTTTCCACACGTGGAGAGAACGATTGGAAACGGCAGGGGAAATATACATGGGTGGGGTAAAGGGTACCCTGGGGGGAAAAGCCCAAAGGAGCAAAAAAGGGTTAAGCAAAAAAAGCGGGACTTCAAAAAACAAGGAACCTCATCTTCTGGAGCGGGGCGGGGGGACGTGGTGCGGAGTAAGCAGGACCCCAAGAAGCAAAAAAATATGGAGGGGGTGGGGGGTCGAAAGTTTTCAAGAGAAGGTCAGAGTCGATCGGCAAAGAGGCGGTGCCCTAATACGCTGAAAAAGCTCAGGGTTGGGGAAGGTCTAAAATAAAAATGGGAAACAAAACCTCACAAAAACTGAAATATTGAAATGATGGGGGCTGACCAAAACCAGGGAGGGGCCGGTGCCTACAACAAAGGAAAAGAAAAAAAAAACTCCAACAGGGGGGGAGGCTACTGCAAAATACAAGAGAAAGAGGGAACACAACGTAGGGGGTGGGGATAAAAGGTAAGATTATTTTTAAAGGTCGTTTATCAGTAATCTGAGGCACCAGAGTCTGGTTTCCCCCCACCGTGTAAAGAGTATCTTTCGAAAGAGGGGTGAAGTGGTGTGCGGCAAACTTGAAGCCTTGGAAAAGCCTTGAAAGCGCGGGGGGAAGGAAGGACAAAAAAAAGGTTTTCTTGGGCAAGCGACGGGCGCGGAAAAGGGGAACAAACCACATATTTTTTTTCCCCTCCTGGGGGAAAGCATGATTGCACAACCGGTGGGTTGGTTGGGGGGGGGGTGGGTCCCGAAGAAAACCGCCTCGAAAAACTAAGGGGGGAACGACACTCGGGTGGGGTCAATCTCAACCAAAGGGGGGGGAGGGAAAAAACCAAAAGTGTAGACAACATTGCGAATGGCACACAGAGGGAGAATTTGGAAGGCAGGGAAAGGGACAGATAATGGGAGACCCCGAAGGGGGAAAGTGGGGCGGGTAACGAATGCGTTTAGAAAGAAAGGAAAAGAGGGGGTTTGGGGAACGAAAACGCGGTAAAGGCCAACAAAAAAGAGAATCAAGAAAGAATTGGCGTGAGAGAAGGTCACGAAGAAAGGAAAAGCCATCCAGTCTCCTAGAACGTGGGGAAAAAAGCAAGTAGCCGTATTGAGGAAGGGGTCGGCTCCGATGTGCGGCCAGAACTAGGGGGGGGGTCCTGAGTCGGGAAAAAAAGAAAAAGACGGTTCGTAAAGGAAGGCTCCCCCTGGAAAAGAAAAAAGAATAGGACTTTTGGGTGGAAGAAAAAGTTTGTCCAAGAAGCGGGATATAGGCACGGACCAAGCGCAAAAGTAAAAATCCTCCAAGCAGAAGACGGGCCAGTTGCCGGGTGGGCAAAAAAGAGTAATAACATAACGGGTAGATCAGCCCGAGATTTTGTGGAAAACCTGCAACGATGGCAGGTGAAGCCGGAAGTCGCCCGAACGAAAATGAGTCAGGACTAAAAGACACTCTAAAAGGAAAAAACCGATCAACCCAAATGGGGGCCGCGGGACTGAAGTTGCAACTACTATGAAAAAACAGCAACAACACGAGGCGTCAAAAAAAAAACAGTGCGTGCTGAAAAAAAAGAGACATGGACGTGAATGACGCAACACCGGCTCGTCGTTGAAAAAGAGAAGTGGCTGGGACGGTAGGGGAAGACTGAGCCCAGGAAGAGGCTTCCGCGTAAACGTGAGGAAAAAAAAAAAATACGAAGAAAGTAACACTACAACAAACGCCCATGTTGCACAAGTGTGGTCCTTCCCTGGGATCAATTGGTAGCGTTATGAAAAGAATGAGAAGTGGGGAGAGACAAAACTGCCAAGGAACAAAAGTGGCTGGAAAAACTAGCTATTTTTACAATCCTGAAAAGGAGAAAGACCACAAAAAAGGAAAAAAAATAAAAGGTTAAACGGCAGCCGGATCAGAAACGAAACAGGGAAGCGTTCGAAGGCTAGGGCGAAAAAAGGGGGCCTAAGGAGGATAGTTCTAGGGATGAAAAAAGGGAGTGGGGGGGAATAACTGTGTGAATGGGGAAAAAAGAGTAAAAAAAATTTCTCAAAGTCATGAAAGGAGGAAAAAAAAAAAGACCGCAAAAAGTGACACCCCTGAAATGAAGGTACGTGGAACTAACCAATGAGTGCCAAAGGAAAGAAGACGCTCAGGAACAACTTTGTTTAATTGGCACCAAGTAGGAATGCTAAGCCGGGGGGGGGTCCAAGGATTCAATTTCGTAACCTGAAGACATCATTGAAGCGCGGACCACGAGTGATCCCTTTGCCAACCTGTGACGCCAAAAAAAAAGCGAGGGCAAGGCAACGCGTCGGGACTTATGCGGGACATCAATCAAAAAAAAAAGAAATGAAGAAAAATAAGCGAAGCATAGGGGAAGATTTGTGGGGAAAAAGGGGTGCGGAAATGGGGTTATCACTTAGGGAATGGGGAAAACTCGAATGGAACGGAGAAGGGTCTACAGTACCGGGGAACTTTCTTGGGGTAAAAAAAGAGGAAAGGTCAGAAAAAGACATACCTTGTGACAAAAAAAGTAAAAAACTGGGGGTGAGCGGGGAAACCATAGGAAAACTTTGATAAAAAAGCAGGGTCAGAACAGTTCCGTGTCCACCAATGAACGGGCGAAGGTGGTTTGGGGGGGAAAGCCTGAAAGGGGAGCCTTGACAACGGAAATCAAGGGTTAGACAGGAAAATCGGTGAAATAGAACGTCCGAGAAATAAGGTAAAACCAAACTTTTCGGTATTTGCGGGAAGGCGGAAGCAGGGGTGGTTCAACGGATTTTCTGAGACGGGAAAATTGCCGAAGTGAAACCTAGGGGATTGTTGAAGGGGTGGGCTGCCCCCGCAGGAGGTAGAAGCGCCCGGTGTTGGAAAAAGTTGGAAGGGGGAAAGTGGGCTTGCTGGTCAAACTGGGATACCAAAAGAAAACGGACAAGAAGTCAATGAAGAAAAAAACTCACGCACCAACTCCACGAGGAGAGTGGTGGTCGAGTCGGGCGGGTGGGGGGAATGGGCAAGGGGGGCGACGCCAGTGCTGTAGAAGGCGAGATCAAGGAAAAGTACAACACAATCAGAAAATCGAGTGGGTTGACAGGCCCCCAAAAGGGCAGGTCGCGCGGTGGGAAGAAGGGAACAGGGGGGGGCAACGTTCAACTCGGGGGTGGGGCGGGTGCCGTGGTGATCTGACAACGGAAGCGACAGCAAAATGGGGGGGGGGAGCGTGAACCTGGTGGAGGCTTTGGGGCACAGGAAGTAGGTATAAAAAATTTCTGGTTAAAGTGGAAGGCCTGGGCAAGGGCCTCAGTTAAAAAGCGCCATGCAGGGGGTTGCAAAAAAAAAAAAACATGGGGATACCGGCTAGGGACCGGCATCAGAATTGGCTAAAAAAGGCAACTGGTCAGGCAGGGCCAAAAACGCCGAGCGGAAGAAAGGGAAAGGGGGAGGATAGTGGAAGCCGACTTTGGGGGAGGAGCCGATGTACTCTTGGGAGCGGACGAAAGCTTGGGGGGTCAAGAAACAGTGGAGTGGTGGGGGAAAAGGGAAAGAGAACCCGGCGGGGGGTTGGGGGTGGGTGTTTTTCGGAGGCGTCGACGTCTAAAAACAAAAGGGGGGTAACGGACAGGACGTTGACTTCCGTTGGAGGGGCCTAAAGCCCTCTTTAAAAAGGACAGAAGAAGAAACTCAATACAGGGAAGGAGGAAAAGAAGTCATAATCTCAAGAGTTCAGAGGCGATGGAAGGTTCCCAATTATAAAAAGGGACTGGCTGGTGGAGCACGAGTTCCCCTTTAGGTGAAAGGAGTTGGCTGGCCAGGGTCCTTGAAAAGGGGGCAGAACGGGGGCAAATCTTACGAGGGGAAGGAGTTAGAAAACGGGGAGGAGAAGGAAACGGGGGGAGGAAGAATTGGAGGGGGGGGGTGGTTCTCCCAAACTGCGGGGGGGGGGGAGTAGGGGAGGGGGGGAGGGGAGGGTCTTGGAAGGGTCGATGAGCAAGAGGAGAATTCTCGGGGAGGCGAAGCATCGAGACCAAACCAAAAGAGCATAGTAGGGGTCCTGGAAAAATGACGGGCATTAACCGGGAGAAAAGGAAAGGGGGGGGTGGAACTTCACCGTAATGGGTGCCGCTGAAAAAGGGTTGCTCCCCCGAGAAGATGCGGATTAAAGGGGGAAAAGTAAGTTTAAGAAAAAGGGCGCAAACCGAAGATGGTCGGTAGGGTTGTACTGGGTTTCAGGTAACAAGAAAAAAAAAACTGGAACAAAAAAAAAAACCAGTATATCTGAACAAAGTGGTCAAGCGAGGGTATGTACGACAAATCAAACCGTTTCAGGGAGTTCTTGAAAACAAACGCCGGCAACCTACAAAAAGTCTATGGTTGCAAAATTGTTCAATCAATTGGGGAAAAAAAGGGGGAAACCCAAATAAGGAACGAGACACAGTCGTAGCCATCGGACTATTTGTTATTTTTCCCAAACGACGAAACGTTCAAAAAGGTCCGAAAAAAGAGCTTATTCAAACTTAGCGGTTAAACAGAAGAGGGGGTCAGAGGGTGTAAGGCAGAACCAGAAAAACTAGGGAAAAGCGCGCGGCGGAGGGGAGGCAAGTGTCGTTTGCGGATCTACCGCGGGAGCGCCCCGGAGGGGAGTTGTGCGCAGAACCCCCCAGGGGGTTGGAACAGAAGCTGGGTCACGCGTGTTGCGCCAAGGGGGGGGGGTGGGGGGGTGGCGGCAAGAATGTGCCTTGGTGAAACATAGCGAATGAGCCGGCGACCTGAAAAAAGAAAGGTTTGGGTGGGGGCCTATAAACAGAGCGTGAGCGCAGGCACAGGAGGTGTAAGGGGACCGGGGGGCAGGCGAAAAAAGGGGGATTGTCCAAAACGTACTACGCACAAACGAAAGGGGACAAATGAATAGGATAAAAAGAGAAAGTTTTGAGAGCCGGTGAGAGGCCTGGGCAAAGGGCAAAGGCATTGTAAAGGAAGACCAAAAAAAAATCTCCGAAGCAGCGCCAGTCTTATGAAAAGGGGCGGAAACGATTGTCAGGAAAAAGGTCGATTGGACCGTGCCGGTATCAGGGGAGATGGGGGTGAGAAAAGATCGGACAAAGATTGGTGGCAAGGGGGAAAAAAACAAAGCGGGGGAAAAAAGGTCCTCACTGTGGGCGGGGACTAAAGGAAGCCTTCCGGCGGTGAAAAAGCGATCAAAAGAAAAAAAGTTGCCGGGAAGCGTTGAGGAAACGAAAAAAACCTTCATCCAAAAAATTGGGCCCGGGGGCGCCCCCGGTGTCACGGAAGGAGCAGGGAGGGAGTTCTAGGGGCATGACGTACAGCAGCAAAAACCCACGGACTACAGGCCCGAAAAGGGGCCCCCAAAAAGGGAGACTTTGAAATAAACGAAAAAAAGAAAGCGTGGGCCCTTGTGCGCACCCTTGCACAGAGGGTAAAAATCTTTCGCAACGAAAAAGCAGAGGAAGTCGGCCTTCCCAAAAATGGGTAGAGCCATCGCGCTCTCGTGAAAAAACCGTGTTAAAAGGAAAGGTCCGAGAAAACCGGGGGGGGAACGAAAAGTATGCCCGAAAAGGGTTTTTGCAAACAGCACGTTCCCACCTGGGGGAAGAAGGGGCATCGTCGACCAAAACAAATTAAAGGAAAACAAAAAAGACCTAGACGACAATTACAAAAACGCAAGACAGCCAGCAACGCGAAAACCCGAATTTCAAGCCAGTGCTCAACCGCAAGGGAGCCCACACTTCCTGGAGTCAACCGCGGCTGCGGAGGCCAGTGAACAAAAGGTCTAAGTAACGTTGGGGGGGGGGCGCCTTACTGTCTACAGAGAGCGTCCACCTCAAACGTAGTGGAAAAACTTGACGGGGGAAAGCCAGTGTAAAAAAAAGAAAGAAAAACATGTACCGCTGGGCGCTACGACCGGGGGGACAAGCACAGCGCCATGGAACCAAAAAAAAACGCACTCGAGTTCGTTTGGGTTGCTGGAATAGAAGAGGACTGGGGACATTGGAGACATTCAAAGAAGGGGGGGTAAGGAAGGTGCACCAAGCCCAAAAACAAGGGGACAAGGTCAATCACCTAAACGAATTAAACACCTCAAAAAACGCGGCCGCACACTCCACACGAAACAAATAACCGAGGGCTAAGGAAACGTATCAGAAAGGGCGGAAAAAAAACCGTCGAAATTGGGAAAAGAATAATCTAGAAGTGGCTAGCGAAAGTTCTCGATTGAAAAAAAAAAACCATGGGGAGGTGTGAGAATGTGTGGAGGGGGAAGGTCAAGTCAAGCTCATAGGCGGCTGCAAAAACAAAAACAAGAGAAAAGTGAAGAAAATAGGACAGGGGGGGGGTATAACTCGTCTTCAAACGAAAAACAAGGTTCACGACCCCGACACATGGGAACGAGAAGACTCACATCTGATGGGGGTTGCACTTTGGGATTCAAACCGGGTTCCAGGTTCATATAAGGGACAAATATGAAGGATAGGGGGAACCTTAATGGAAGAAATAGGGGGGCAAGCGCTTGGTCAAACAACAAGGCCCACCATTTCGGCGCCCCTAAAGGAGCCCAACAGCATCAACTGGAAAGAATTGCTGCGCACGACAATTGAAAAAGGGCATATTCTCAACAAAACCAACAACGGGAGGGGGGGGGGGGGGATAAAGGAAAAAAAATGCGACTCCATAGAGGAACCGAGAGAGGCGGAGCAATTGTTCAAAACAAAGTCAGACGTGTTGTGTGGGGGGGGAGTTGGCCGAGGGGGTGATACTCGGTAATGGTTAAAACGACTGGAACTGATGTGCGAATCAGAAAAAGTAACAGGGGGGAAAGTGGAAACTTCTTGAACAAGGATGAAAAGCATATGCCGGTTTCAAAGTGCAAAAAGCTGGGGTCCTTCTAAGCAGTCGAAAGTGTAAAAGGGTGAAGCCTTGGTCTGGTAGACGGAATGGTTGCAGGTCAATCAGTGAAAGTTGGGTTGGGTTGGGGGGGTGGGGGTAAATTCTCCTATAAACACGCAAAAAAAAAAAGTGGGGGGGGAGAGCCTAACGGTAACAACAAAAGAAACGTAAATTACATTAACTACTCCTTTTGGAAATGAAGAGAAGAGAAAAGAAGAGCGTGAAGGGGGGATGAGGAACCAACTTTTTAGTAACTGAAAAGCAATAAAAACGGGGGTTGAAAACTCCGATTGGAGAGATGAAAGGCGTTGGCAGCGACCTCTGAAAAGGGGGGGGAGGTGGGGTCGTGGGATGGGGGGGCGACAGAAGGGTAGGGGAAGGAAAAGAAAATTGGTAGTGGGTAACAATTTGTAAGGGAACATTGCCTTGGCGAGGTCCCCCTACAGGACGAATAGCGCACCCAGCATTAAATCAAAAAAAAAAACCGAGACAAAAAGAGGGAGCTTGTTTTGAGGAGAAAAGAGAGCAGGGAGTATGTTGAATGGAAAAAGGTAGCGCCAGCTCCAGAATCAGGGGGGGCAAAAAAAGCAAACTAACATGTAAAAAGGGAAAAGACCCTGTCCCCAATGGGGTGGTTTTACTGTACAAGCGGGAAGGAAAGGAAATTTGCAGATTGAACGGGGAAGGCCACGCCAAAATCAGGGGGGGGGGTGAAGATGGGTCCGTCGGGGGACGTGCGTTGGATTGGGGAAAGAGAGCTAACAAGAGGGAAAAGGGGAGCGTGGAAAGAGGTTATTCTTTAGTACCAAATTGTAAAGAAATTTATGGTCCGGGGGGGGGGGGGAGGAGAAAGTTCTTGGAAGAAGAGGGGAAAAAGGATGGGCGACATGACACTCAGAAGTGGAGGAAAGGGGGGGGGGGGGGGGGGGGGGCTTTATTTGTTTTCAAAATGGGGAAGGTTCTTAACGGGAAAATAAGACCTGGAGAATGGCCGAAAGGGAAAAGGGTGGGGGGTTTGCACGGAAACTAGAGATGGTGTGTTAACGTCTCACTAGGGGAGGACTTTTGCGCTTTGCCGAGAAACGGTTGGGGAAAGCGAGTTTGTCGGACAAAAGAATTGTTGTCAACCAACAAAGGGGGGGGGGGGGGAAGGGGGGAAAAAAGGAGGAGGGGGGTATCAAAGCATCGATTGGGGGAAACTGGTTCGGCGACTGGCAAAAAAAGTGAAGACTGTTATAAGAGGGAAAAAGCCAAGTAAAGTATTTCGGGGGGATGGGAGCCCCGGCCGGTAAAGAAAATCAGTACCAAAAGTCAATAGGCTACAACGAGAAAGAGGACGGGCTACTTCCTTGAGGAGGTGACGGAAAAAAAGACGGAAGAATCAGGAGCGGAAGGATGGATAGAAAGGGAATGTGCACAACTTAACCGTATGGGACGACAGACGGAACCTTCACCCACTCATTTAAAAAAAATAGCTTAGATCGGTAAAAGAAAGCCCACACTAGGAACTTGATCAGATAAGATACCTCTCACATGTGGTGAAATTTAGCGGAGGGAGGGTCGGAGAGGAGGACGAAGGGGGGAAAAAAGGTCCAGATAGAAGTTGTTCATTTAAATTGGTGTTCATGGGCCAAGAAGAGAAAAGCGGTCGCAAAAATACCGCCATTTTGTGCCAGGTTGGGGGAAAACACACAGGGGGCGTGGGGGGGGAAAGAATTGGAGCTGTCCCTGAACTCGCAAGGTTCGTGGAAGTCTTGAGCGTGGGGGGCCAAGCGCCGGGCCAGGGGGAAAAGAAAAAAAAAATCGGAAAAATATGTTGGTTGTCATCGAGTCGAGAGTTGGAAAGAAAAACGTTGGTTTCTTGAGGGGCCGTTCTCAAGCTCTAGTGGGAAGGCCTAAACATCATTTCCGCACAGAAAAATATCCACAGAGTGACAGATTAGGAGGGAGGGGTTGATTACTTTGGTTGGGGGGCCGAACCACCTTTCGATGGGAAAGGAAGAAAGACTAGAAAAAAAAAAAAACTGAAAAACTTCCACATAGGCACCAGAGCAAAGAACAACAACGGAGTTGGATGGGGAAAATGAGAGAGAGAGTAAATGTTTCAGGGTGTCAGGTGATCAAAAATCTGAGGGGGGTCCGGAACAGGGCTTAGTGTTTGGGGGAAACTCCAAAAAGTTCAACGAAATAGCCTTTAAAAAAGCGGGTGAGGGAAGGTTGGGGAGAAAGGGACTTGAAAAAAGGGACATAGCGCCCCTTAGCTACTCAAGGACCCATTGGGAGGGGGACGAGAAGACGAAGATGCGTGGACGAAAAGGGGGGTTCTCAGAGGGGAACTGTTGCAGTCCCTCTTGGAAGGAAACAACCCTTGCACGAAAGAGATAAAACCCCAGGGGCTTAGAAATGGAAGCAAGCGACGCCTTTTGTAACTAAACACCTGGGACGTGAAACGGTAGAAGTAAAACATCTCGCTCAGTGGGAAAGCAGCAATTCTTTCCGTGGAAAGCGGGGGTCCATGGAAAAATGCAAGAAGGTGGGCGAGGGGGGGGGGGAAATTTCAAGGGGTCTAGATGGTGAGCAAATCGGAATGCGTTTGGGTTGCGCACAATCACGGGGGGTTAAATTGTAAAAAAACTTAGTAAAGGGAGCCTTCCCCCCGAGGAAAAAAGGGATAAGGGGTAAAACGTAATGGTGCACGGTACAGTAAAGGCTTTTCGCTAAAGCACTTGGGAAATTGGTCCGAGGAAATAGTATTGTGTGGCTCGAAATTGTAGTGGGGCCCTGTTGGCCAATAGGAAAAAAGCAGAAGAACTAAGTCCGAACAGTTGAACCCAAAGCTGCATTGAGAAAAGAAGTCTTCAAAAGGGGGGGGGGAAGGCCAGCAGGACGCTTTTTCACCACAGCGCGTGCAGTAGACGACGTTGGGACCATAGAAGGTAGAATTTCAAACAATAAGACAAGGGAATAAAGAAGCGCTACTGGGGGGAAACAGCATTTGCATGGTGCATGCTCATTCCCGAGCCACCGGTAGAAGAGCCGTGAAACCCTTTTTTGAAAAACCCCTGCAAAAAAAGAGCTTCAGGGGCCGTGAGCGGCAGTCTGAGAACAAGGGGGCTGCAGGAAAGGTAGACAAGTGCCAAATAAGACAATAACAAGACCACACAGTCAAGACATGCGGGGCGGTGCAGAGGGGGGGGACAACTTCGAGAACTCACGCCAAAAGGTTGGAGTACCCAGAGCAAAACGATTCACATTGGCGGTCCTTAAACGCACGTACGGGGGAACTTGGTTTGGGGGGGGAGCTCCTATGACTAACAGGCATCTATGAGGGAAGTTCCCAAAGTGAACCGAGTTGAATAACTTTGTAGGTGAATCTAGCCCCATGAAACAAACCTGGCAGGCTTTCTGAATGGTGCTGACAAGGTTGGCCAGGTAAAATACGCCCACGATGATAAAAACAAGACTACAAGTGGGGGGGGGTATTGTTCTTGTGGGTGGTTTTTTTTTTGTGTGCCGAGAAATTTGAAGGGATCGTGTTCTCAGTGGTAGACTTCAAAGTTGGAGGAAAGACTCTCCGCAAAATTGCTTGGGAATTACCAAGGGTTTCCAGGAACAATCTATTCTGGAAGAGGAAAATCCATCGAGGAAATAAAACGACAAATCAAAGGGGTTTTAACACTGGAACAGCGGGCGGCCAAGAACGGAGACCTCTGTTGAAAACCAGAGCTTCAAGTGCGAATCAGAAGAAAGGGGTTGTCTAAGCCTAGTAATGGTCTCAGGAAAAAAGGGAGTTGTGGAAGGGGGGGGGGGGGGTAAAGACCAGGGGCGTCCAGGCAGCAGTCACTCTAAAAGCAGAAAACGGGAAAAAAAGGATCACGGGAAGGACCAACCTATAGATCCTGGACGAAGACACTGCCTTTTCAAAAGTGAGAACAGGTCTCCTCTCGAAGAAGAAACAGCTGTAGTTCACTTTAGGCACTTGGGCGAAGCAGAACCGTTTTTAAACAAAAGAAAGTTGGACAAATTCATTTGACCCTGATGATGCACACAGGACATCGATTGGGGGGCCCAAACAATTCACAATTAACGATACATTTCGGAAGAGGGGGAAAAGTTGGTTGGCAAAGGCACATCAGGTGGGACAGGAATTCTGAGACAGGCTCCGTGTAGTCGAGTCGTCTGGTCTCTCCCCCCCCGGACAATAAAGGTGGGGAAGGAGGGAGAGGGGGAGGAGAGGACAAAAGGCAAGGAAATTCGGAGATAAAAAAAAAGATGCCATACTTCCTCCGTCGCAGTTCACGTTGTGTGGTCAACGTGTGGGCAGCTATGGGATCTAAATCTTTACTGTGAAAAGCCGGACCGGCGGAAGTCAAGAAAGAGGTTACAGTAAGAAATGATTGGGAAGACTGCTGGAATGTAAATCCAGTGGGGAATAAAATTGCAATAAGTTTCACGAAATCAGGGAAGAGGAACGGGGTTGATGAAACTGGGGGAATAAGGGGGAGGAAGACCGGAAAGTTCTTTTGGGGCACAACTACCGGAATATGGGGGGGTGGGGTAAATTCTCGGGAAGAAGGAGCCTGATACGGGGGGTGGCCCCGACACAGGTTTACAAAAAGAGGGGTGGGGAGTCCGAGGAAAAAACTTAGGAGACTTAAAACGGTTGCAAATGAAGGCTTCGAGGGGGTGTTTCAAGATGTGAAGGAGAAAGGATGGGAAACAGTAGCAGATGGGGGGGGGGGATTGGAGTGGGGGGGAGTTCACGGAGGGATTGGGCGAGAGATTGGGGGTGGAATACCTTTGGGGAATTGGAAAAGGGTCTTGGGAGTCCAAGTCGAATTTTTTGTCCTAAAAGAGAACAAAAAGGGAGAAAGACTTCAAAAAAAAGAAGAACAAGAAGGTGTTTGAAGAATCGGGGTCTTTGAACACAAGTCGCGTCAAAAAACAGGGGATGGGGAATTGTCGCAGAAAGGGGAAGCAAAACTCTCATCGGAAAAAAGAGAGGGGGGTCAGGAAGGAGGAAAACGGTCACATGTCTCCTACATGGTTTAAAGGAGGCCACAAGAAAAAAGGAGGGGGGAATGCGCAAGAAAGGTGGGGTGCTGGGGGGCTAGAAAAAAAACAATTCAATCAGGCAACGGGAAAAAGAAGTTAGGGGATCGGATGGGTTCTTGCACGGCGGGGTGTGGACAGCATGTAGGGCGGGGGGAAAAGATCAGGAGGGGGGAGCAGAACTTCCAGGTGTAGAGAAAGCAAGCGCGTTTAAGGACGAGTTGGTTGTTCAAAAAAAAACGGGGGGTCCCCGGCGAATCACCCCGTTGAAACCAACGGGGTAAGGTTTGCGCCCGGGAAACGGAACTTGTACACGAAGTATTTGGGGGTATAAAAATGGGGCATGAAGGGGGGGACGCGAAGAAACCAACAAAATATCCAAGGGATCTTCAACTGTTCCGCAAGGAACTTTCTGTGGTGGTACCTCCAATCGGAGGGGTTGGGGGTGAACTGGGTGCCTTCGCCCCAGATTACCGAAGCAGGCTTAGGACCTGAAAAGAACTGAAGTAGATGTCAGAAATAGAGGGAGGAACCCTTCCAACACGGGTACGGCTAAACAGAAGACAACTCGAGAGAGGAAAAAATTTCTTGGCTCGGGAGGAATCGGCCCCGCCAGGGGAAGGCAAAATTTTCAAATTGGGGAAAAGAGTTCATGGGAAAAAGGGGTGAAAAGAAGTACTGCCCCAACGGCTGATGAGCTGCAACGATCGCTCAGAACCAGAACCCTCAAGAAACTTTAACCTCAGAGTCCCGTGGTTCCTTTACCGAGCATTCCCATCATAAGAAAATGAAAAGGGAACCAATTAGCTAAAGTAAATGGGTTCCTTTACCCGGTGGTAGAAAAACAAGGGCTTGGGGAGCAACAGAAGGGGGGGGGATATTTACTGAAATCTTTCTGGGAGGGCGTGGTGCGGGGAAAAGGGTGTGAAGGAGTAAGAAAATGTGGCAAAAGGGATATCTAAAAAGGATATGGGGGGAGGTCCAAAAAGGGACAACCGAGGAGTCGGACGCAACGTGGGGGCATGAGGAAGACCAAAAGGGGGGGGGAAAGTACATCTGCTTTGGAAAAGGAGACGAAGTTAAGCACAGAAGCCGAACGAACCAACTTTGATTAAGGGGGGGGGTGCGGGACAAAAAACACTACGAAGGTGAAGAGCCACTCTACATTCAGCACTGACTCTAGGGATCAACATCCGAAATACTCACCAAAAGAGGATGAGGGGGGGGAAAAAGGTGGAAGGGGGGGTCAGGGTGTGATCAGTCGCAAAAGTATACAACGGTCCCAAAAAATTGTTGGAAAAAAGGAAAAACCCTAGGAAAAAAATACAATATCTTGGGAAGGGGAGAAGGCATGGTGCGGCCACTTGGGGAAAAGGAGGAGGGGAAGCAAAATAAGAGGGGAAGTGGAAGAGGCAGTTGGGGTCCTCAGGAAACGGTTATTGGGAACCCGTACTAAAGCTATTAAGGCGAATAGGTTTTCGCCAGAAATCAAGAAAGGGTGTCGGCAGATTGAACATGGAAACCCCGTACAAGAAAAAGGGCTCAAACTAGAAAAGGAGAAGAAGGAAATGAACATCGACACACAATGTTTGCCTAAACCCTTGTCGGGAAAACAGGAAAGGGGTTAATAATTCATTCGACGAAGCATGTCAAAAGAAAAAAAGGGATCTTTCAAGTGGGAAATGCCCGCGCGCGTCCTGACCCAGTGTCGAGGGACGGGGGCAGGGATTTTCTGGGGAAAGGGGTGGAAAAAGTCAGGATCGGACTGGTGCATTGAACCAGGGGGGGAAGGACAAACTTGAATTAACGCGTGTAAAGCGATTCCGAAAAGAAACAGACCTAAGCTACAGTGAAAAAAAAAAACGAAGTTAAGAAGCCGAGGTGGCCTGGGGAAGAAACTTGGGGTAGACTTATTGAACGCACTTTGGGGGAAGGGGGGGCAAGGGGGAACTCCTTAAAAAAAAGCGGCTCGGGGGTAATTGCGTTGTCATAATAAAGACAAAGGCATCCCGCACCAGAACGAGGGGGATAACTTCAAACAGCAAGGGGTTGAGGGGGAAGAAGGACCTATAAAGGCTGGTGCAACCATAAAGAAGGGGGGGGTCGAAAATAAAGATCAAGCCGGTAATTCAAGTGCTCGCAACCAAAGTCTGCTGAAACCAATAGGAAAAAAAAAGGGAACCAATCTCCTATGGGGGGGGGGGGCAGCAGAACACAGGAGGGGCAAGGTACGAGTCCTCTGCGGGGAGACCGAGAAGAGGGAGAGAAGTTTGAACACAGGTGGGGTGTTAGGGCGGAGTGGATGTGGAGGGGGGGGGGAGGGTGGGCGGGGGGTTGGTCGCGGGGCCGAATCGGATCCGTTTGTAGGGTGGGGTGATGGAGCATGCCTTTCTGGGGGCTTGGCTGGTCTCCGGGGCCGAGTGAGAAGGAGGGGGCGGGAGAAGGGAGGGGGATTGGTGGGTGGGGGAAAGACAACGGCCAGTCGATAGGGTCGCAACCCAGCGGACCCTTGGACGTGAAAAACCGGACAGGCCTTCGGACAAAAAAAAAAGACCCGGACAACAATAAGACCTATTTCTGCACAAAAAACGCGGGAAAAATGCGAGTAACTACTAGAAAAAGACGCCTCGCAACTAGGGGAAGAGCAAAGAAAAAAATTCAGTTTGAAGAAGCGACGAGGACTCAAACGCAAAAGTCCTGGGGGAGTCACAGGAGAAGGGGGATGTTGACGAAAGAAAAACCAGCGAGGAAGGGAACTTTGTCATTTGTAGAAAGACCTAGAATTATGTCGCAACAGAAAACTGTATTTTGCTTGGGGGGAAAGGAAAGAGACGCCGAGTTACAAACTGGGGAGCAAAAGTGGCAGACAATTAAACACGCCCGAATTTAGAACAGAGAAGGTCGATTGGCGTGGGGGAAACACGTCCCTTCACGCTGGTGGGCGCAAAAAGTTAAGGAAAAGGCAAAGTGGTGAAGGAACTTAGCACTGCACCAAAAAAAGGGACAATGTCTTCATACAGAGTCTGTCGAAAAAAAGTCTCAGAATCACGAGAGGTCCCAGACCAAAATCAAACATGTGTCGGTTACGACGTCCATCAGTGCAGAATAGTTTTAAAAACCGTAATCCAGGGGGGAGAGTGAGAAAAATATCTAAAGGGTTTGGACAGAAAAGAGGCATGAACGGGTTAACCTATATGGGTAAGATGGGTGTTTGGATGGAAGGGGTGGTAGGGCCACATTCATTCCTCAAGAGGAAGAAAAAAAACAAAAAATCGTACGGGGGGTGGGGGCTTAGAAAAACCGGTAAAAAGGAAGTGTCTGAAAACAGACGCCTTCCCACAACGTCCTGACCCTTGGCAACTCGGAGAACAAACCAAGATTTGTGGATAGTGGGAAAGTTAAGGTGCACCCGATAGGGGCGGAGGGACCCAGCCCGGGGAAGGCAAAAAGTTTCCATGCGGGGAAACCTGATGGTTATTCCGGAAAGGAAGTTTCAAAGGCTTTGCGAAAGCCAATTGAAAGATGTCCCAGGTTTCGCGCCCACAACTTAACGCGACAAAAACGCACGTTTGAAACAAAAGTTTCCTGAAGAACAAGTGGCCGGTGCACTCCCCCACCGGCGTGCAAGGAGGGCCAAGCCGTAGAGGTGTTTCTGTGCAAGTCGCAAAAAAACTACAAAAACAAAAATGATGAGAAAGAGAGGGAAGGAATTCCCAAACGGCAGGGAAGCTCGCAGCAATTGGACAGTGGGGGGGGTTGGCGAAAGGGACGTAATTGGATCAGACTCGGGTAAGGGAAAAAAAAGCGGTCGAAAGGCTGAGGTGGGATCACAGGGTGGGGAACGAATTTAAAAAAAGGGTTGTGGGAAAAAAGAAACCGTAGGTAGCAATCGGAAACCACTGATTGAGATGCAAGGAAAATCACTGGGTTGTGGGAAAGAAGAAACCTTCCGCGCACCGGTGTAAAATTAGCTGGTAGTCAGACTTACATTGCCGGGTGTGGAAAAAAAGCTGAACTTATCTTGGGGTTGGGGGGGGGTTGAGGGGGACGCCTTTAGGTGGTGAGAGAAAACGGGAAAACAAGCCAGAACATTATGAAAAAAGACATGGGTAAATCCGAGAATATCGGCTTAGCACCAACGGGGTACTAAAAAATGCTCATTCAAAGGAATCTGAAGGGGGGGGGGGCACAAGGTGGAGGATAACGGGAAACAGTTTCGTATGTTAGTCGTGTGTAGGGGGGTCGCAGCGGTATGAAGGGAAAAAAAATCGCTTGGTAGTTGTAAAAACTTGCCAGAAGGGGAGAGGTTACAAATACAATGGGGGGGGCGAAGGTTTCAACGCAAGAAACCGCCAGACGAGCAATAAGGGCAACAAAAAACCACGATCGTGGGGGGAGGGCTAAACGGGCTTGAATTTGGGGAAAAAGGCGGCCCAGACTCCCTGTTTGCCTGGTACCGGGGGGAAGATCAACTACGGGGTAAAAACTCCTACAGCTCAACGTCAGCGAGGTTCAACAGGGGAAAAAGCCAAACGTAAAACAGGGAAGAGGACATTTTGATCGAGTGAAGGAACGCAGCCGCCGGGTTTGGAAAAAAAAGGGGGGTTCGTGACTTGGGGGAGAAAAAGGGAGTTTGCCAAAAATCTGAAAGAAAACAGGAATGTTTATCTTGGGGGCTTGGGGGGGCTGGGTCCATTTCTGGATTTTGCAGAATTAGTGTGCTGGGAAAATTGACTGGGTTCCCAGGAAAAAGGGAGGAATTACGAAAAGCAAATAAACGCGTGGGGATGCCCAGGTTGGCAAAGAAAAAGGTTTTGGACAAAATACGCTGAAAGCGAACAGTGCGGAGGAAAGGGCGTACACTTGAACCTTGCCCAAGGGGGCCGGGGTTCATCGAGAAGAAGGGAGTATTTGATCCGCTTTGGGAAAAATACTAAAAATGAAAAGGAAGGGGGAAAGGGGTAGCTCTTACCTGGGACAAGAGTTGCCGAATAGCCTGGACTTCTTTCTATCGGCGAAAGGAGGGATGTATGAGCTCTAGGCCTTTTTGCGGAAAGCAGAGTTGTTCCCTATAGGCTCTTTCTGCCGAAGGGGCTTCGTCTTTGGTCAGAATGGGAGGGGCGTTGATAACCTTGAGGCAAGCAATAAGACCCAGGCGCAACCCGGGGCAGGTTCCTGAGTTAGGAAACGTGTCCATCGGAACACCGGACAAGAAGGGAGAAATGGACTGAGCAGGCAGCTGAAGAAGCGCGCGAAGGAAGGGACATCGTAAAAAAAAAAATCGGGGGAGGATAGTAAACGAAAGGAAAGGCTGTCCCCCTGGGAGGGGGGCAAAAAAAAGTGCTGGAAGGGGAAAAAACACGGAGGGGAAGGGCACCCGGGTCCAAGAAAAAATCTGCTCAGAAAGAAGGACGGAAAGAAACCCACAGCGGACAACACAATCGGTTCGGGGGGGGCCAAAGGGGAAACCCGCTGCATTCACAAAACAAGGAAAGGAAAAGACTGTGGGCGAGAGGGGTCGCGAGGGGGGGTTTTGCTCTTAAAACCTGGGGCAAAAGGGGGACCAAGGGGCTAGGGTGAAAGCAAAAAGAAGGGGGCGGGTCCGCACTCTCCTTACGGGGGGGGGGGGGGGGAGGCGTGGGGGGGGGGGGAACTGGGAAAAGCAGGGACCTGAAACTAGAAGAGGGGGAAACAAATATGTTCTTGCGGACACGAGTCAAGGATGAGGAACAAAGGTGGATGCAGACGGAAAGGGAACGCAAATGAAAAAGAGCTAAATTTTGAATGCTAAGTCATGGCCGCAAAATGACCACGACAACAGATAAACAAAGGGGAATGAAATTTTGGGGGGGTCCGGAGAAAGAGAGGAAACTCCTGGACAAAAAAAGAACGGAGGAATGACAAACTCTTTGGATAGACCAACTTGGGCCTCAAAAAAGT
>Ga0179593_1538696_pt1 | contig 19459 bp, 9 predicted proteins | sample CZODoug2_1_08_16_FD_185931 | JGI IMG/M metagenome (GOLD analysis project Ga0179593, IMG submission 185931) | Vadose zone soil fungal communities from Angelo Coast Range Reserve, California, USA - CZODoug2_1_08_16fungal (PacBio error correction) | ecosystem: Environmental > Terrestrial > Soil >...
GTCGAGGGGCGAAGGACAGAGCCGCGGCTAGCAAAAAAACCTTCTGAGACCGTCGGTCGCCGAGGGAATACTGCGTTTTTCTTAAGTACAGATAAGCCTGATGCTCGCTGAAGCGGCTCCCTCTAATCGATCGCCGGTGGTCCACCCAAGAAAAAAAGGGCCAGCCGGCCTCTCGAGGAAGAGGGAATTTCCGACAGCGCCGAGGCAAGTCCGGCTCGCAGGAATCGAGGAAAAGTCGTGCTCCCTACAGAACCGTAAGCGGGAGCTCTCGAGAGACAGTGCGCGATCAGGGGGAAAAAAAAAAGAGGCCTTCGCCGACTCAGAAAAAGAACGCCCAGACGGTTCACGTCGGACCTTACAAGGTCTGAGTAGGTTGGGTCGGGACGTTCTCCTTTAGGTGGGCACTGGAAGTGAGGCGCTGCTTGCACCAGAAAGAAAGCTCGAGACACCGTCCAGAATTCTGGCCGCGCGGACAGAAGCAGAATCAATATGAACTGTCGTATTCAAACCTTCAAAAAAGCATAATCTACTAGAACAACAGAAACCTGTCGGGAAAATATGAAACGTAACAAAGACGAGGGATCGCCACGGAGCCTAGATACCCCTTCAAGGTCATCGAATGTAAAAAGGGGCCAAGGTTCCTGGCACGCAGGCCACAACGAAAAAAAAAACGGCGAAGTGCCCTTAAGGGCGAAGAAAACTACAAGAAATTACTGACTGATCTTTGTCGGCGGGGGAAGCGGCCAGCCGCGACGGTGAGGGACTACGAGGTGTCAACTTCAGGAAAGAGAGAAAATGATCACCAAGGGGAAGACAAGACGGCAAACTGGGAGAACACATTCGGAACACCTTTCTTTTCCACCGGGAAAAGAAAAACACTAACCACTGGAAAGGGGAAGGGGGAAATGGGACCGGCTTCTACTACCCTACTCAAAGGGACGCTGCGAAGGAAGGAGAGACATCTAAGAAGGGAGGTACCTTTACGCGTCCCAAGAAAAGGGAAGGGAGGCCGGGGGAAGAGATCTCACGCGAAAAACTTACTCGAAAAGAAAAGAAGGAAAACTCAACGTTCACCAAGTGACAAAAAGGGGGAAAAGGACCCCTAGGAAAGGTCATCGCTTTCTGACTTCAGGGGGCCCCGTCTTTTTTAGGAGAAGTAATCGTCTACTCAAAGAAAAATAAAAACCCCTTCGCGCCCGAAGGCTTGCACACACTTGAAACAGGCACCGTGTACAACGTGCGGAGAGGAGGGGGAAAAACAAGTCAAGACGATCGTTCACGTCGGAAAAAGAGAAACCTTACTACGAAAGAGAAAAAAGAACGTCACCTACGTACAATGTCGACTTGGGATTGCACAGAAGCAGAAAGCCGCTCTGGAGAGGTGTTCTACTACGATCGTCAAAAAAGGAAAAATACAAAAAAGAGGGGAAACTGATCCTACGACCAGAAACAAGGGGGCGGAGGTACTTACTTTCTTTTGGCTACTACTTCACCGCGAAAGGAAAAAGAGGTCCTCAATACCGGGGCAACTGGAAGAAAGACGATGGGGGGCCCATGTATCTATCTAGGTGAAAGGGTAGTCTTTCTCAGCAGAATAGGGCAATGTAGATCACTAAGCGTAGGATAAGAGAGGGGGAACCAGTACCAAAGCCTTTTGGAAATGTCTCCTGAATCACCTTACGTGGTACTACCGAACGAAAGGGGAGAAAGACCGTCTCCAATACGAACGTGGGAGGAGAAGGATGCTCGGAAGGAGATTCAAAAGACGACGACGTCACTACTGCAAAGTCCCTTCTCTTACTCAAGGGGAAGGGAGTCAAAGCGGGGAGGAAAGAAAATTTCCGGGACAACCTCACAGCTCAAGTCGCCAAGTCCCGGGACCCGGCGACAGGTACCAGTTCTTAAAAGAAGGGGGGTGAGAGTCAGCCTACAAGACGGCTGATTAGGGGTCTCTTACGACAGATTTAAAAAACTTTGGGAGTCCGGGTCGTAGGAAGCATTTCACCGACACTGCCTCCTAAAAAAATACACCTTCCGTGAAGAAGACACTGCCGGAAAAGAGAAAGGATTTTCGTCTGAGACGGGGGAACAGGCGGCCGCCATCAAGGCCTCTTTGCGACAAATACGACCACTTATTTTCTAATTTTTCTGCGGGAGAAAGGGACGTTTCGTGGCGTGGGACCATACCAGTCTACCGACTTGGAAACTGATCCGGCCACTGAAAAAAAAAAAGGACTTTCACCGCAAATGGAGGAGACCATACGAAAACAGGCTTGCGACGCAAGCCGCAGAGAGAACAAAAACAAAAACAACGGTATTGAAGAAAGAAGAGAGATGGTGGCTTCGGAAAAATTGATTTACTTGAAAATGGGGGCTACTGAAAGATTCGTGAAGTCATCTCCGGGGAAATGGCGGAGAAACCGAACGTTCGGTTGAAAGGGTGAGAATCCGACAGGTTGGGGAAATGGAAACAACAGGGGTCATCACCTTCTTGGGGGAGGTCTTGCTTTAAAAGCCAAGAGAAAGGAGAAAAGTTTTCTTAACTCCGGTCGGAACCGTAAAAAACTAAGGGCCTGTGTTGGAAGGGGGAAGTTCTACTTAGAGGTGTATCAGTAAGAGGGGAAAAAAGCAAGACTGGAAGGGAAGCTCGGAAAGTCGACTAAAAAGGCCAACAGGGAAATACGACGTCGGGCACAGGCCGCGACACTGAGCCCCGCTGCGAAAGGAGGGAAGAATCGGGTTGCCAATACTTTGGGGCGGAAGGAGGAAAACTGTGTGGGGGGGGGCAGAAAAAGACTTGGGTTGAGAGACGGGGGGTGCACCTCGGGTGGGTCGAAGACAGAAAGTTGAGGGGGAAGAACGGGCTTGCGTCATTTAACGTTCGGGTCAGGTGAGGCAGGCTAACGGCGATCTGGATGCAAGAAGGCTGATTACCCTCGAAAAGAATGCTTGCAAAGGAGGAGTCGACCTTTGATCGTAGGAGCGTCGGGGGGGGGGCCAAAGGAATTAAAATCTGCGGGACAAACCTTTGTTGGGGAAAGGGAAGTATGACCTCTGTGACTTTAAAGAGGACTAAAGCGGATACGGTAAGGGCGGGGAAGCGCATTCAAAAGGGGTATCATAAAACTGCCGCGGATCTCTGGCGGTGAACGTTTAAAGGGGGGGGAGGCCGACTTTTCCTCTGGAAATAAGGAGCACCACCGTCGTCCACGTCAGTGAATACGAAAAGACGTGCGAGAGGTCGTCAGGGGGCGTATAACGCCGGTTTGGAGGAAGAAGTTTCTGAAAAAATGATCCGTGACGAACGACGCTACTCGTTTAAAGGCCCCGAAAAGGGAAAGGGTGGCTACCTGGGAGCGGTCGAGACGTTGAACGTCTGCGAAGGGGGTGCCTGAACTAAGGGGGGAAAGAAGGAGACTTGTAGGCGGGACTAAATTCCCCAGAAATTCAATTTCGGTGAAGAAGGGTGAACATGAGACGGGGGTTCCTGGGGGCGACTGGAGGACCACTCTCGCCATACCGAAGTTTCGTTAATAGACGGGGGAGGGAGAAACAGTATAGGTGAAAAAAAAGACTGGAGGCATATTTGGGAAAAGGTTAAGGGGGTGTAGGGGAACGTGACTGCGGTCGGCTGGGTTGGCTTCGAAGAAATGGTGGCAGGTAATCTAGGGAAAGAAACCACGGGACCGAGAGCCTGTCGGGTTTTGGGGGGATTTCAGTCCGACAAATGAGACGAAGAGAGGTTGATGAGGCGCGGAAGGGGGAGGGCCCTTAAGGAGGACGCAGGGTATGGGAAAGCGAAGGGGTAGATGGCCTAGAGGGGGGGGGGTGAACGACTTGGGTGACAGATGTTGTCGGCTGGTGATCAGGGGAAAGGATAGTGTGAACGGGTCCAATAATTAAGGAGAACGTAGGCCCTCTAGGACAAACGAGAAAAACAAGAACGGCAGGTGCGGCCAAGAGGAAAAGTCTTTAGGGGAAGGACTGCTGGGATACTTGTTCAGAGGAAACCGAAGAAAAACTCATAGGGGAAGGTATAGCCTGGAGAGGGAGGCCAGTGAGGAAATTTAAAATAGTCCGCTCGGTTTACTGGCCAGGGGCTCGAGAAAGTTGAAAGTTTTCGAGGGAGGGAAAGGTGAGCTCACGAAGGGGGAAAGTTTAAAAAAAGACGGTCATAAGACAGGCAAAAGGCTTCGGGGGTAAGCTGTCCGTCCCCACATGGCTTTACTGGGAGCCCGAGAGTATTAGGTTCATTTCAAAGAAGAGAAACAGGGGAAGAAAGAAAGAGCCCGCTGGCAAAAAAAAAGTTAAAGGACGAGACTATACCTTGACGTTTAAAGGAATTGTCCGGGGAAGACAGTATTAATGGGGGCTAGAGTTAAAGGAGGAACAGGCCTCTAACCACCTGGTATAGATAGCATCTTTCCTAGAAGAGGAAGGGTATTAAAGTGCTGTAGAAAGCCTAGGGACCTAGAGAAGAGCCATTACTCAACCGGGCTCGGTCGAGGAACTGTTACGGTAGAGGAAAGACGAAAGGTTCCCGTAGAAACTTGGAAAAAAAACCACTTCTCTAGTGAAGAAAAAGGGAGAGTAAAGAAAAAGATGGATACTATCGATCTTGAAAACCCTGAAGCGAGGTGGCCTTGGAACACGACTCAAGAAGACGTTCTCACAACTTAGAATGCAACTCTTCTCAAGCGAGGAGGAAAGGCGGAGTCTCCGATCTCTCAAAAAAGAACTGAGGGGGTAAAGATATCGGAACGGAAAGAGCACTAAGGGTAGGTGGTTTGAGCTAACGAAATAGAAGGAAATACTGCGAGCGCGAGTTGGCATGAAATTTAGAATCCCGATCTGTCTTTCCTTTAGGACAGAGATCGAGATTCGGGCTAAGGAAGTAAAGAGGAAACGGGTGGAGGAGAGAAAACTAAAGGTGGGGTCAAAGATCCACTTGCCTCCCACACTCTAGAAGAAAAGGGGGGAGGACTCTTAGCACGAAAGACTACCTTCCTTCTTACTTTGAAGTGACTCGAGGGATCTAGGGAAAAAAACAAGAAGACTCTCTGATAACTTAATATGAGATATCCTAGATAGTCCCAGTAGCTCGGAAAACATTCAGAACTATCGAATGAAAACGTCCAGCCCAGGGGGGGAAAAATCGGCCTTACAATTCTATTCTTTGTCAATCGGAGTGAGAGGAACTATAGGAAACAGGGCCAAAAGGAAAGACGGGATAGATGCCCGTAAAAGTGATTTGGGGGTCAATGACCCGCATATCGAGTCCGTTCCCTAGATCCTGGAGGACCTCTCTTAAGGAGACATACCTTCTATGGGGACGGGGGAAAGTAGAGTAGATGAAAAGAAGAAAGCTTCTTAGAAAGATACAACTTCCGAGGATCCAGGCAGAAACACGAAAAGGAAACCAATTACTTAACGACGAGTAGAGCGCCACCTCGGGCCCTAAAGGCGTCATCGATCTACTCGAACGGAGATATGGACTCAGAGTCGAGCGGTGACCTTCTACACGTTCCTCAAAAAAAAAAACGGGGGAATGGGACTTCTACTCACCCCGGAAACTCAACCTTCGACTGAAAATGGAAGCGAGGGTTGACGTCTTGACAGAGCACAGGGGGGTATAGTGTAAGATGGGGTAGACCAGGGGTCGAGGTGGGGGGGGATGGAAAGGAGCTTAAATCTTCCCATACAAGAAAAGAGTACCCTGTGCGGGCAGAAAAGGAAATACTCCACCCCGAACCAGTAAAAAGCTCTCAGGAGGTCACAAGACCTTCTTCGAAAAAACAAAGAAGTTCGTTACGGGGTACAGCGGGGAAAACAATGCGGGCGGTCTGGAAGTGTGGCCGGAGACTGGATCTAAAGTAAGCAACCTGAGCGGAACCCCTCCAAAAAAAAGGCAGAACGTTACACCGCTACAACAACTCCCCAAAAACGGCTCCTAACACCCTTCTCGCGGGGAAAATGGGAACGGGCAAACCTCTAGGAGTCAAAGAAAACCGTCACGCTACTCCAACTCGTAAGGAACATAAATCAAAGCAAGAGGGAGAACAGCCTGGGAAATACATCCCGTCCTCACGTTGGACGTTTCGAGAACACTATTTAACTGCGCGTGTCATAGCCACTACAAAGGTTGGACACCAAGGGGAACGATAGGGAGTGGGGAAAACACAAAAGAGCACGAATTAAAACGACTAGAAGATCACATTACTAGAGAAAACGAGAAACACAAGCGTGTTGATTTTCCAAAATAGAGGGCTGGCGCGACAGCGAGGGGGAGATTGGCAGAAAAACTCTGGGGGCCTGACCACCAAGAAAGCGTGCGAAGGACGGGCCGACGAAAAAGAACGCCTGAGCGGGACGGGCAGGGGAAGCTGGTGGCAGTAAACAATCTCATCAAAGAAGGACCTGCCGGAGACGAAAGAAAAGTTCCGGCACCGGGGGCGATCTGCGGGGGCCAGGGCAAAAGAGAAACCTTAAATCGTTCTACGCACCAACTAATGCATCAACTCGTCAACGACCAAATTCCGGAAGGGGGGGAAACTTGCCGGTGGCCAACCGTACCGCGCCCAACTGGGGAAGGCGTAGTACCTACTCCTTTGGAGAGCAGCAATCCAGGCCAAGCTTCTTTCTGCTAACGCTCGGGAAAAAAAACGGGGAACGGAAGGAACATCAGCCAAGGCATCTCGACATACAGGAAGGGGAAGTGAAAGGCAAAAGTGGAAGCGAACGCAAGGATAGACACCCAGAGGGGAAGGTCAAAACCACCTGTCCAAAAGACCAGTCGGGCTTAAACCAACTAATCAGGGGGGTCTTCTTTCCACACCGGTCTGAAGGCAATCGCTGATATTTACCTTTGAACTGTTGCGAAATCGTCGACATATAATCTTCACCGAAAAGCGAGGGAAGGGTCTAATAATACGACTACAACCGACTCCTTCGAAAATTCAGGGGGAACATAGGAAAGCGTTAAGGGGCGGCGTACGACTGTGGTCACGACAAAGAGGGCCTGGAGAATTACCTGCATCTGGCGAATAAAAGGGCACACCCCATCCTTTGGGGAGGGAAAAAAAAGTGGGTCGGCGGCGCCTGGGGACAAACCTTTCTGCAGAAAATGAACCGTCTAAAAGGGGGAACCCTGAATCTCACTAAAAAAATCTTCTCAACTACCAAGAAATGTCTTCTTCCTTCAACATGGCCACATGCTCCAGACGGCAACCAATCTAGGAACCAAAAAGGGAGGGATGATTAAAAATAGATATGGGTGTTCTGCGAGAAAAGCCGTGGAAAATTTGTACGACTTGGGGGAAAAAAGCTTGGGTCGGTGAATCAGCGGAATGTTGTAAGGGGCGATCAGGGTGAAGTTGCAAGGAAAGGGAGGGTGAAGAATCCCTACATTGTTCGTCACTGCAGCCAAGACAGCCATAAAAAGTCTTGGGGGGGTGAGGATCTGTCTAAAAAGAGGGAAAGGAGGCGTTGGAAGGGGGGGAGGGGGTGCGCGTGTCGGAAGTCCGTAGCCGATGTGTCAGAGCGAAAGTGGAACTACGTGTAGTCTTTTCGATTCCGAGAGGCGTCGTGAAACTGGAGGAGGGGGGAGGAAAGCCGGAAAAAACATACGGGGGGGGCCCGGAGGGGGGAACGGAAGAACGGTGGCGACCGTCTCTAAAAAAAAATTTCGGCGGCGGTCTAAAAGAGCAAAAGGGGCCGAGGTGTTGCCCTCCAGGGGGGTCTCCCTTGGCCGAAAGGGTGTCGTGAGAGGGAAAGGCTTGGGTCTAGACGGGCGAAGGGTGCCGGGGGGGGAAAAGCACCGTGTAGGGTTACAAAAGGGGGGACTGAAGGCTGGCGTCGGTGAAGTTGGACAAAAAAGAAGAAGGAGCCGATCAAACGGAACACGCGTGAGGAGAAATGCCCAAAGTCTTCGTACGCCGTCCGGTGGAGGGGGATCGCGTTGGGGGCCACCGGCCTTAAAAAGGATCGGTAGGGTTTTGTGAAAATGACGGCGGTCTTTGCGACGCGAAGTTGAAGAGAACCAGGGGAAGGGTCACGGGTGGACTCAAAAAGAAACCTGCCGCGATATGGGTCGGTGAATTTGGAACGGGTGCCTGAACGGAAACCTGGCAAGGATACGGCACGCTCGGACTTCAAGAAAACCGTCCATCTCAGGACGGGGGGCAGGGGGGGCCGTCCCTAGGGGGCGGGTCACGCTGTCGTGGCGGCACGACGGGTTTAAAAAAGACCGCCGCGAAGACGTTAAATAGGCCAGCTACGGTGAATCTCCTTGTGATCTCGAGGGCTGAAGGAAGGTTCCGACAAAAGGGGAAGAGCTTAGGGGGACGGGCGATGCCCGCGCATTTCACAGGGTCAAGCCGAAAGGGGGCTGGGTAAAGGCGGGGTCACTTCTGTGCTCGCCGTGGTGAGAGAGGAGGAGGGGGCTTCGAAGGGTTCCTGCTTTCGAACAAAGATCAGGGGGAAAACCGTTCTACCAGGAGGAAAGGACATTTCGAAACGGGTCCGGGACGGGGGAAGGGAAGACGGCTTTCTTCTGTGCTCCGAGGTGGTCCGCTGGAAACGTATTCCTACCAGGCCAAGAATAAGTTTTGGACGCTGTCCAGGTAGAAAACCAGAATGGTTGTCGCCGTTAGGGAAGGCCTCTCTCTTATTTTCTTGAGACGACTTAGGAAAGTTGAGTAAGGAAACTCTGAGGTACGAAAAGGGGCGAGACGGTTCAAAATGTGAGAACTGGCGGAATTTGGGTGCGACGGAGCTCGTGTTTGGGGTAGAAAAGGAAATCGTTCTTACTTGGAACAGTCGTTCCACCCTAGGATAGTAAAGAAAAAACAGGCTGCCTCTCATCTAAGGACTTTAAGGGTACGTCTAAGGGAAGTCCGCTAGGAGCCGAGAAAAAGGGGTTCGAATTCTAAGAGGGGGAAAAAGGTTCAAGGTCAACTCGAGTCTCAGGGAAGGGGTGGGTAGTTTCTCCTAGGTGGGGTGAAGGGGGTGTACGTCGGCCTCACGTGACAAAAACTATGTTGAGCTGCAAAAAAAGGCGTCCGTCCTTGCCGGGGTCATACGGGAAGGTCATAAGAACGCTTTCTGGTTCGGAAGTCAGATAGAGAAGGGGCCCCGGGCAACGAGAAGAGAATTAGCAGGAAGCAGCGCCCGCACCAGAAAAGAAAAAGAATCTTTACGAAGAAGACTTTACGGCTTCTCCGGAACCGGGGAAAATGTCCGGGACACGGAAAAAGGATGGGAAGGAAACTAGAAGAGCGTGACTAGCGTGGCGAAACACCGGAAGGATTCGCAAACTTTTATAGAGAAGAGGAAAAAAGCGAGCCGAGGAGGTAGGGGGAGAGGCTTGCGACTCCTCTACTCAAAGGCCCCTGCCCGTCTAGGCAGTAACAAGGGGACTTTAGGTTTCCTCGAGCGCCGAGAGCGTCGGTGAGGACACAAACCCTTCTAGCTCCAGGGAAGACCGTCGAGAGGACGCATACTGAGGGAGAACAGCGAGGGGCTTTCCGAACTTCACTACGAGGCTTGGACATCTTCAGCCCTCTCGACCGACCGGAGGAAAAAGGAGATGGGCCGGCGGATCCGAGGGCGAGTTGCGCTACGGACTGAACGCGTGCCTCCTGTCAGAAAATATCTATCACACAACTGAAGGGGAGCTCTCGAAAAAAACCGGGAGGGTAAAGTGGCGTAGACCTCCTCTCCTCCCGAAATATGCGAACTCGTCGCCGAGGGAAAGGAAGCTTAGGAAACTCTTCGAGGGGGGGAGACCGGATAGAGCGTCGGGTAAGTCTCGCAGAAATGGGGGGGGGCGAGAGAGCGCCGGTGTTCAACCGAGAAATCCTACCAGCTCGCTTCGCTCGGAAAGACGTAACGAAGCGAAGATCCGAAGCAATGGGAAGGAGGCTGGAGGGCATCGAGGTACCGATGAGGGGGGAAAATCCAGTCCATCGGGGGACTCGAGATCTCAGATCCATTTGAGCGAAAATCGTCCAAGTCCAGAGACGATCTCTCCGAGGAAAAAAGGGGTTCCGTCGTCACCCTAAAAGAGGGGGGGAAGAAGGTGTACTCGACGAGGAATGAGGTCTGAAATTGCGGAAGTGCGAGGCGTGCTCTTCTCCCTTCCCTCATCCGATCAGAACCTTAAACCCCGTCCAGCTCTTTGGACACGGAGCGACTGAACAGGCTACGATGTCGGTCGAGTAGATAACAGGTTCAACCTGCGTGACTTGAGAAAACAAACTCGGAGGCTACAAACTCAACAGACCGGTAAAACGAATCTACGGGAAACCAGGGCTTAGGCTCTCCACCGAGGAACAATAAAATTCAGAAGACGGTCTATCGAAAAAAAAAAAAAAAGGCTGTACCGTAAATATTCGATGTTTACTGATACGCCACTAAGACACTAAGCAAGTCGAAAAAAAAACTTTACTCCCGAGGGGCTCGAGCTTGTCTTCGAGGGGCCGTTTTACGATAAATAAGAGACTACTAGGCTCAGGCACACCAAGATATCGGAAAAGAAACTTAGAGAAGGTCTGGAAAAAGAGGGCACCTACCTCTAAGAAAAATGAAAGTCAACCGGGCGGGGAAGAAATCATCTTGAAACTAATCCACGGAGTCCACTAAAATTACGACTACGAAAATACGCGAAAGAACTCTGTTATCAAAGATCCGGGAGCTCGCGTTCTGAGATAAGAGCCCACCACAAGCGGATCTTGGCGGCTTACGGGGAAAGGAAGGAAACCTTATCGAAAAAAATAACGGGGTACAATCCTTAACTGGAAGAAACCAGAAATGAACGTTCCCGACACCTATTGCCGGCATAGCGGTCGAGTCGCAGGGCAAGGTTAGTCTGAACGACCAGGGAAACCTTTTTAGAACGGCAAGTAGGGACACCTGGAGAAAAAGAGGAATAATGTACACTAAGTCCACATGTTCACTCAGGAAGCCAAAGACGTGCAACGGAGAGGTAAAAAAGAGCAACGGGCTCCTCTCGGAGACGATCGGCCCCTCGAGCACGACGGGGGAAAAAACTCGACACCAGGAGCGGCAAAAGACTGACTAACACCTTCAATAGGGAGGAAGGGGCCGGCAACAAGAGAGGGGACGTATCATTTCAATCGGTGGGGGTTCCGACAAAGAAGTTGCCACCCCTACAAAGGCGACGGAAGTCATGAAAAAGAAGGACTGAAATGGACTCCTCTCTGAGACTAAAAGAGGGGGGGTCTCTAATCACCTCGAAGACACAGTCCTCGAAGACGGGGCAGCCACTTCACACAGACATGAGGCAGGGCAGAATACCGTGAAAGTGAGGCGTCCAGTCCCGGCAAGGAATTCTAAATCAATAAAAAAAGAAATGGATAAGCCCGGTCCCGGAAGACGGTTGCCGTGGACGTCCAAAGAAGCGCAGACTATCACAAAGTGAGAAAAAAAGTTAAGGTGGGCTCGGCCTTCTCCGCTCGGAAACGTGTAAAGCGGAGGAGGAAGATGAGGACCGGTCTAACTCCACCTAAAAGAACGACTCCAGCGACTGCCCGCTCGTAAAAAAAGCACGGGACGGTCAGGGCAACGAACGGTCTCCCGTCTAGAAAACAACGTCCGGAAAAAAAACAGGGTCCCCGGTAAAAAAATCGGCGGCAACCAATACTGTCTAAAAAGAAAGGTGAAAAGCTTGGACAGAATCCGAAAAAAAAAGAGAGGCTGTCGCCCCGTTACAGATTGACCTAGGGGCCTTTTCTTCAGAAATGAAGATTCACACACAACCTACATAGGACGAAGGGGAGAGAAAGATCTAAAGACACCTTCCTTAAGGAGGGAAAACCTCAACATCTCCCGTTGCCGGCGACACTTGTAAAAAAAAACAGGATTTAAGAACGAGCCGGGCCTGGCGGTGGAGAACTCCTCTAAAAAAAGCTGGGAGGGGACGTTTCTTGAGGGGGAAGGGGAGGGGGTCCTACAAAAATAGGAGCGACAACTCCAAAGTAAATACCTCACGGACACAAGAGACGACCTTCTCGGAAAGAAGGCAACGACACAAAAAGAATTGGGAGGGGGCGTCCGGCAAAAAGTTAACGGTCAGGGACTTAGCAAATAGCTCTCAAAACCACCAAAGGGATATCAATTGTGGGAAGCGGCGGTCGACCTGGGTTTGTCTTCGGTGTGTTCCGGACGCAGGGATTAGGGGTGGGACTGGGGGTTCTCTCCGTGGGTGTGGAGGAAAAAATTGCACCCGGAGGAGAAATTGGTTGTGAGAAAAAGCCGTTGTCCGGCCCGACAGACACGTAAGAAAAAGGGTCTTGTATCTGCGTTTTCTAAGGAAGGAGCGGGGATTCACGGAAGTTAGGCACCTTCCGTATCCCAGGAAAAAGTGTCCTTTCGACGGAAAAAGGTGGTCGATCCGCGCCGGCGGCAGCAGGAAGTACTCAAAGCAGAGGTCGACCGAAAGGTAAAGTCTCGTTGGAGAAAAGGGTAGGGCGCCGCGGGGGCTGACGGCCCATCTCATCAGGCGGGGGGGGGAAACGGGACGGGCGCCCGGGTCGACGTGGTTGCTACGAAGCTGGAGGGGGGAGAAAGGGGTGCTGTTTTAGGGGGAAAGAAAAAACGGAGTACGAGAAAGGCCTGGCTGGGAAGTGAAGTTTCAGGTAGGCTAGGAAGGAATCCTAGCGCAGCGGAAGGTACGGGATCGGGAGCGGCCCTCGTCGACCGTAATTTATCTCGGCGCGGCGTTTGGCACCAGGGCCCTTAAACCCTTCGAGTGGAAACGGGGGGAACCCTTTGGCTAATCCGCCGAAAGTGGGCCTGGAAAGAATAAGGTGGGTGATCTTAGGGGGTATATAGGGGAGGGGGGTGAAATGTTGAAAGTTCCCGTGGGTACGGCCGTCGAGGACGGAATAAATACTTAGCTCAAAAAGGCGTAAGGGAAGGAAGCACGGAAAAAAGGGGGCTGCTTGGGGTGAAACGTCCGTTCACGCTGGTCGTGGGGGGGAGGCACGACGACAAAAAAAATATACGGAGACAACAGAGAGTCGGGAAGGCTTCTCTGAGGTTTAACGTATGGGGGAATTAATGTGCTGTTAAACGTCTTTCGCGCGGTCGACGATCGTGCCCGGGTAGACGGTGGGGGGGGCCCAGGGCTCTTGAAATTGTTCGTGTTGACCACGTGAAAGGGACGGAGGTGAGGTTGGTCGTAAGGGACGCCAGGAGACGGGGTGAGAACAAGCGGCGGGCGTCGGGGGGGAAATATGGGTCCTGGCGTTCAACGACAAGATACCCTCACTAGAGGAAAAAGGAAGAGGGGGTGTAGAAGGGGAAGTTTGGAACTTTAGAAAAGGAGGGGGGGGGCGTGGGGAGTTTAAGGAATTGCCCGTCGATTAAGAACAGCGAAAAATTTGGGGTGTTTCCTGGAAAAATGTTGGTGCGAAGGGGGAAGTCTCGGGGGGATAAACCTTGGCTCTAGGGTCGTAGACGGCCTTCGAGTTGAAAATAGGTGCCCCGGTAGGATTGGCCCCACGGGTTGGAAAGTACCGCTGTTGTAGAAAGGAGTTGTGCCGTTCCCAAGAAAAAAGATGGGGCTGCCGGCGAGGGGGCAAGGGACAGGACATTCTGTCTCGTCCTCGCAACCGAAGGCCACAGCTCAGATACGCAATTGGAAGAGGAGGGGGTAAAGGGGGCCTTCATTGGGGGGGGCCTGGTCGGGGGGGAGGTCCCGATAAAAAAAACTGGGAGAAGGTCCCTCTAGGCGGGGGGGGAACTGTTGATATGTAAACGAGGTCTATCTCGTTCGTAGGGGGGTAGTCTGTAGGGGGGGAAAACTTTGGGGGTCCTTACGTTGAGCAATTCACAACGGTCCGGCGACGGCGCGAATTGAACGAAGGGAAGGATGGGCGGGACCCGTCCTAGAGCCATATGATGCGGTGAGGACCTTGACTGAGTAGGTCAAGCTAGAAGGCACCGGCACCGAAGCTTCAGTCGCAGTACGGGTACCTGGCCAAAAAGAGTCAAAACTATAATTTTCCTTGACTAAGGAAAAGTATTGTAGACTCGAGGTAGCCCTTCGTCGATCTTTACTATCTCGCACTGGGATCAGGGAACAATTCTCGCCCAACGGGGAAGGGATTGGGGCTTCGCGACCGAAGTCGTTCGTAGGAGGAAACGCACGGCCGTGGACGGAGGTAGGGACCGCTGGTACTATTTCCTCGGGACGAACGCCCCTTCCGGGGAGCGGTGAATGACACTCTAGGTTCTCAGTAAGGAGAGACCTCCTTCCTCGAGAAGAGCCTCAAAAAAGAGGAGACTTCCTCCTAATGTGGGGGACGTCAGTATCCCAGAAGAAGGCCCTCAGAACTACACTGATTGGGAAGTCTATCCGGGAGGGGAGGAGGTGCGCTAAAAACTAGACCGCGTGCGCAAAGGGGCGCGAAACTCGAAACAACAAAGATTATTAAAGATCTATATCACGCAGGAGCGCACTCTTGGATGGGAGGGGAGGAAAGAGAAGAGGAGACCCAACTCTTCGAAAAAAAGCGGTAAGGGGAAACTCAGAACGAAGGACCACCTCTGGAGAGACAGCGAAAAGTCGGGAGCGGGAGGAGTCATTCATGAGAACCTTTCGAAATACCTCTGAAGTCCAGTGTGGTAAACACATGGTCCCTTCAAAAAATAGAGGCACCGAATGACAGACGTCTCCCGGAAGAGAATATCCGGCCGGCCTTACTGGCGCAGGCCGATAGTGAAAAGAGACTTTGAAAAAACTAAAGAAAGAATAACATTCCTCGTCTGAAGAAAGGTTTCATGAGAAAGAGGAAGTCAGCGGGAACCGGGAACTCTCGTAAGAGAGGGAGATGATCCAGCGGTTCCGTCTGAAACCCCGGAAAAGAAAGGTCGCAGAAGAAGGACCTTGTATCTGAGCAGAAATTAAAAGGGACAGCCTTATAAATATTCTTTCTAAGGAGAGCAGGTTGCTAGCTGGAGGGCCTTGACCAAACGCAAGAAATTCCGTCGCCCCCGTCAAGTCTGGCAAGGGGGAAGCTTGCGAAAGAAAGCTCTCTTACAGGGGGTGGTGCACCTTCAAAGCTGCAGCACGTAGACAAGAAATCCCGAATCTCACACTACCATAGGTACTCAAACCTCCTCGACTTTTTTGGGCTGCAAATCGTCACCTACTAAGCACAAATGGAATAGAATCGAAATCAGGGAGGGATAGGGGAAGCAATAGGCTACTGGGACAATTAGACAAAAGGAGAAAAGTCCGCAAAAAGGGATGATTCGCCGACCCCTACGGGCTTCATGTGCGTGAACCGGCGGTTGTCAGGGGGGGGGTCTTGGAAACGTAGGTCCTACTAAGGTGCAGAAAGGCGAAAGAGAGCTGAACATGAAGACTAAAGAAAGTTCTACAACCTGGGCAAAAAAACCGTCTCCACATTCGTTGCAGACCTTGCGGGGGGGGACATAAATGAAGCCAAGAAACGTCTAATGTCCGCGTATAAACAATCGCAGAACGCGTCCCTGGGTAATCATCGCCGGCGGATATCCAAAGGGGAGTGAAAAATTTCCAAGCAACAAGACACCTTAGAGAGAGGATGCTACGAGAGGAGACATGCGACAATGATAGCATCACCTCCCAAAGAAAAACCAGAAAAACAAAAAAAAACGCATACCTGAAACACCCACGTCACAACCGAAGAAAAGAATGACGGAAGCAGTAGCGAGGGGTTTAGATACTCCAGGAAAGAATAGGGAGTCATAAACCGAGTCCACTTCTCTTAAAGCTTAGGAACCGTCCGACCAAGGACAAAACCTCTTCCAAGAACTTTATCGAGGGAAGGCTACCTATCTTTCACTCTCACGGTCGGCAAAAGACCAGAACGTTCACAGGACTCGAAAAGCTCATATTAAGGTACGTCTTACACCGGGGGTCAAAGGGGGATGAATGGTCCCTATCCGCGGCGCATAAAGTAGAGGGCCTATTGGCCATAAAAAAGAATTCTAACCCAAGTACCATCTTTAACGGCTACTGGCCGACAACCAGGAGTAAGATTTAGAGACATCCAGTTTACTACAGACGGGGTGGCTCTACTACTCTACCCTTTACCTACCTCAAGGCTCAAATTCAACCACGTGAAAACAACTCGATAAGAACCATGGCAGAAAGAGACATACAAAAACTTAGGGCGTGAGAAGCATCCAGGGCTGGATGAGTTTCTAGCACTAAATTTTCTCTACTACTTGAAAAGGGAAAGCCGAGGAAAAACCGGGGAGTTTCCCAACGTCCTCGCCTACTATCATGTAATTAGGTACACTGGGCTCGAGAAGGAGAAGGGTACGGTGTAACCGCGACGCTTTCTGCGGCGAGGATCTACTCAACTGAACGACGTTCACAAAAAGCATCCAAGGAAAGGGGGAATCGTAACTACGTGTCGGGGGAATGGAAACGCCAAATGACCTTAAGGCTAACACAACACGGTCAGGATACAAATCCCAAGGGAGCCGGTGTCAACAAAGAGGAAAAGTCAAAGGGTTCTGAGCTTGGCTCCAAACTGGATTCTCACGGGGAGGGCCGGGAGGTGTATACCCCCGTTTGGCCCGGGGCGTACTAAAACGATAAGGTGAACACCTACATCTGCCCGGCGGAGATAACCCAATACCGAAACACCATTGAAGTAAAAACGGGGGTAAATACTTATGGTGCTGGGCTGAAAAAAAGAGAGTTTGGACGACCGGCTTTCCGCAACGCCTACTTAAAAAATTGGGCGTACCACCGAAGAGCTTTGTCGGAAAAAAAGGGTATTAGTCACGACACTGTCGTGCGTCGAAAACCGAAAAATCTAACCCTGAACAAAAATGTGAAACGACCGGAGATAACTTTCACAGAATCGGGGAACTTCAAAACAGACGTCAGGTCTTTCAGACCCGCCGCACAATCTAAAAAAAAACAACTGAGGAGGAGATAAGGGAAGTGGGTAGACGTCACTAAAGTAATTTCTGTGAGGGGCCGTTACGACTAAAGGGCTGGGGTGGTGACGTCAGAAAATAAGGGCGAAATCATGGGGTTCCTTTGTAGACGTTTTCGACGAGACGTTGGAATCACCGGAAAGACCGCAACCGGGTGGTTCGTCTGCTGGGGGGAGAAAAATGTCGCCGTTGGCGGCACGCCGTGTTGGGGGTCTGGGGAAGGAAGTCCCGAACGGGGGTCCGGAGGGGAGGGCAAACTGGGGGGTGGAGAGGGGATCGGCCTGCTTGAGATTTTGACGCGCTAAAACCTCAAAAAAGGGTGTAACCGGTAAATCTCGGAATTGCTGCCGGAAAGCCTGGGGACTTCTCTGCGGCCCAGAAATCAATGGGGGACGAAGTCGGGGTTGGGACAAGGAAAGGGAATCGCAGACCCAACCCCCAAACACCACCCAACCACAAACAAACCCCCAACAAACCCACCAACACAAAAAAAAAAAACAAACCCTCCAACAACAAACCAAAACAAACCTAAAAAAACCTGGTACGGGGTGGGTGTCTAAAGACTAAGCGGGTGTTCGAGACGGATACTTTTTGAACATCCTCGTGTGGGTGGGGTCACGGAAGGTGGAAGGGAAGTCGGACAGTTAAAAAGGATTCGTAGAAGGCCCGCAGCGGCGGGACCGGAGGAGCCCTCCGCGCCCACGATGTCGAAGGGATCGGATTAAAGGCGTTGGGGGAACACCTTAAGTACAGTTTTGGTCAAACGGTCGTAAGTAAAGGGATGGAATATGAACGAAGCAGATAGGCCTTCGGGACGACCGCCTGACTGTGGGAGATCGTCCCTGTTCCTCGATCAAGGGGGTGGAGTTTAACGGGGGGGGAAGGTGAAAATCCTTCGAGGACTGCGGGGGTGCTTTGGACAAAAAAAGCCTGTAACGTCATCATAAAACCTGAAAATTTAGTCTGTTTAGGGGAAAAAATTCGGAGGGCACGGAGGGGGGGATTTGTCAGGGGACGACGTTGTCTAAACCGAGAACAGAGAAACCGTCCCTTGTGTCAAAATAGCCTTGACGGTGTAAAATTTGAACGGGAGTGATTAACATGTCGTGCGCCGCGGGGTGGGGACGGGAAACTATCTTGGACCCTTCGTAGAGGGCCCAAGCACGTTAAAGTTGTCTTTGGCGTCCGAACAGGGGTTCCTTGGGTCGGAACTTTCGTGGAAAAGCCGAGGGCGAGCCGTTAGAAAGAGGGGGGGGGAGTCAGGATACGTCCGTCGTTTCGAACACAACGGGGTGGGCCAATCTCCTTCCCGCGATGAAAATAGGGGGATTTAAGGGACTTTGTTGTCTGGTGAAATTAAGTCGGTGGGAGTGGATGCAGGGAAAGTGGCGTCCCCAATTGAACTAGGGGGGCTCCTACCAAAGTCCGATCAGAAGGGAGTGACTATGTAAAGAAAGAGATCTCAGATTTTGGGAGCGCACTGACTAGTGGAAAAAGAGTCTTGCGGAGAGGAAATTGGGTCTAGACGACGTACAAACTCTTTTGAGTATTTGGTACCTCTCGTACGAGGCCCTCAGGTACGATTGGAAGCCGGGAATTGACGAGGTAGAGAGAATGCGTGTTTGACAGCCGTGGAAACGGGTTCCTGCTCTTGACAACCAGTAGGCCCACGAAAAAAAACGAGGGGTCACATCGTCCAACGCCGCGAAAGAATACGTCATGGCTTCCGTTCGGGGTCGACTGGTCCCTTCAGTTCTTAATGTAGGGGTAGGGAAGGGGCTGCTGGGTAGTCCTGGGAAACGAAGGTTCTCGGTCGATCCCGGAAGGGGGGGAGGATTTGCCGCAAAAGCCGCTTGGTGTCTTCACTTGAAAGGAGACGGGGTTGAAGGAGGGTTGATCTCAAGTAGACGTTTTGGTCCAAGCCGGGGGGCTCGGGAAGTCAGGGTAAAAAGGAATAAGAGTTGAAGAACTTACTCTCTTCCAAGGGGTAAGGGGGGGGGAAAGGGTCTAATCTTTCAGGTTCCAATCCGTCCTAGCAGCGCAAGAAGCACAGAACCTCTTCGATACTTTTCATCGGAAATATACCTTTCCTCTTAAACGCCTGACTTGGGGTCCGGGTCTACGTAACCTGGAGGGAAGGGGAGGAGGGACTACGTTCGAAAACGTCCTGCTGAGGAAACGGTACCTTCAATGATTCTAGAAGCATCTGAACCGCGAGGACTTAGGGGGGAGCACGCGAAAAAAGGAGGCCAAGACCAGTGACCAGCCAGGCTAAAGGCGGGACCCCTTGGCGAGTTCAATAGACAGCCGATCTGCCCGGAGCAGACTTGACCACCGATGGGGAATCCGCCGACACCGGCGCAGGAAGCAGGGAAAATCGTCAAAAAAGACCGGCAAACAGACTGGGGGGGGAATTCGACCAGAACTTTCGACCGAAAGGCTCGCAGAATGCTAAGACGAGCATCGTACTAATAAATACGAACGAGGACAGGCG